>ERZ650308.55-NODE-55-length-59780-cov-5.390640_pt1 | contig 59780 bp, 62 predicted proteins | sample MGYA00376244_ERZ650308 | MGnify/ENA primary metagenome ERZ650308 (study PRJEB26733, sample SAMN07839295) | wastewater metagenome | biome: small river; feature: stream; material: water | place: USA: North Carolina | collected 2016-04-26 ... | reverse complement strand
GACCCAGCTACCTACGCCTTCTTCCAAAATCTACTCGCGCCGCAAGGCTTGTTCCAAATCGAAACTGACACGGGCTTCAAAGTTTGCCAAAAAGTCAGACCCAAGAGCATTCACGATCTTTCGGCAGTTTTGGCTATCGCTCGTCCTGGGGCGCTTGCTTTTGCGGATCAATACGCCAAGTTTTCAAACACTGGCGAAGTCAAAAGTATTCACCCATTCTATGATGATATTTTGAGTTCTACTGGCTCAATCCCTCTGTATCAGGAACAGTTGATTGCCATGGCCAGAAAGATCGGTTTTACTGCGGACGAAGGCGAACAGTTGCGTCGTATTGTCGGCAAGAAGAAGGTCGATCAAATGAAGGAATGGAAGGAAAAAATCGCCAACAAGATCAAAGAAAATAACCTAGCCACGGAAATTGGGGATATCCTTTGGAAGGTAGCGGAAGATAGCGCAAACTACTCATTCAATGCGAGTCATAGTTATTGCTATGCTATTTGTAGCTTCTACACAGCCTACCTTAAGGTTCATCATCCCCAGGAATTTTATTTGGCGCTGTTACAGATGGCCCAAAATGAGCCTGACCCGTTCGTGGAAATCTCCAAGATTAGTCAAGAACTTGGACTCTTTGGTATCAAGTTGTTGCCGCCCGACCTTTCTAAATCTCAGAAGGATTTCTCCATCGAAGGTAAAAATCTCCGTTATGGTCTAAATTCTATCAAGGGAATCTCGGACAAGTCTATCGAAAGCTTGCTAACTTTTCGTGGCAAGGAATTCAATAATAAATACGAAGTCTTTTTCAACGCCAAGGACTGTGGTTTGGCTATTAACATTCTGTGCGGGCTGATTCAGGCTGGCTGTCTTGATTCCTTTGGAGAAGAGCGGTGCTCGATGATTCTTGAAGCCCAGGTATTTAACTGCCTGACGGAACGAGAAAAATCCGCCCTAATTGAGTGCGGCGAAAGTCATAACTACAATGTTTTCGCGGGTCTACGGGAAGCCGTAGCGGGCCGAATCATCAACGAAAAGGGCAAATCAGTCTTCACTGAAAAACGTCTGGAAAAGCTTCGCGCCGAACACCTTAAATTCAAACGAATCTACGACCAAAACATTACCCATCATAAGTTTTGCAACTGGTATTTCGAGCGCAAGCTGTTGGGCTATTCCTACTCCTATAATCTCCGTGAGGTTTTCGAGGAACCCAAAAACACATTCACTCCCCTACTTGAGATTCAATCACTGGCAGATGGAGATGAAGTGCGTGTCGTGGGAGTTGTGGGCGAAACCAAGAAGGGTAAGGGTAAGGAAAGTGGTAACGAATACTTCCGCATGGACTTATTGGACGAGAGCGCCCGCGTAACAACGATGTTCATGGATAATAAAAAATACCGAAAACTATCGGAATATCTTGACGGCGGAAATATTTTGCCGAAAGAAGGGCAAATTGTAATTGCCGTGGGAAAGAAAAGCGGCGATACTTTTTTTGTTGACAGGTTCTCAATTATGGACGAGCGTATAGCCTTGAAACTTAAAGACGTGAAAAATAATGAATAAAATAAAAGACTTTTTCGGGACATTAGTGATATATTCATTTTTATTGGGGCCATATTTAATGTTTGCGTCCATATTTTATGGGGCATTTTGTCTTGCGGGCTTATTTGTCATGGCTTTTCCAGTGTTGTATATTTTTGACGTTCATTCTTCAGTTATGGCTTTCGCGGAAAATTCGCCCAGGACATTGACTACCGCTGCGCTGATTATTGGAATTCCCATTTGTTATGCCGTGATACCAAGAGGGAAAACCGAAGAAAGTGAACAACAATAATTATGAGCCGCGAAATTAAATTCCGTATTTGGGATGCGCACAAAAATGAGTTTGTAAATCAACCCCTAAGCAGAAGGCTCGCTATCTCCTGCGGCGGCGGAATATATACTGGTTTATATGATTGCGTTATTACTGAACAATTTATTGCCCAGCAATACACTGGCCTCAAAGACTCCATTGGCAAAGAAATTTACGAAGGAGATATTCTAGCCTATGAAGGTGGAGACTGGGATCGAGGGCAAGATGGAACCGATGATCGCATGGAAATCATTTGGGACAATAAAAATTGTAAATTTGGCATCAATTTCTGGTCCAAACATGGGGGAGAAGGCTACACTGGTCGAGAGCATCATCTTATAGATTTTCTAGGGGGCGCAAAAATTATTGGCAACATCTCCGAAAACCCCGAACTTCTAGCTTGACCGCCTTCGCTTTATGCGTAGAATACCCCAACCCATGGCCACCCCACTATATACACCGCTACTCAATCAAGTCCTCGAAAACACAAAAAAGTCCTGCGAAAAAGCCAACCGACCTGTCAATGTTTGTGATCTTTTAGCCGAGATTCTAAAATTGGAAAAATATAAGAGCCTGTTTATCTCGTTCAACCTGAACCCAGAAGCCTGTGTTGTCAGTCTTACTGAGGGGCTTCCTACCAGTATTCCGCAAATTTTTGAAGAAGAAAAGGCTCGCGGCGAATATTCCCAGGTGATTCTGGAGTCAGAGGAGTCTGCGAATGATCTTGAGAATGGGTTTATTGACGTGGAGCATGTGTTTCATCAGCTTCTCAACTCTTGTCCGACAATCAGATCATGGGCAAGCATTGCGGACATTCCAGTTGATCGTATTCTGAAAACTATCGAGGGATGGCTAACGCTTCAAGAAACTGGTGCTGCGCATCTAATGAAGGAATTGTCCCAGCCCGATTTTCCGAATATCGAGCGGTTCTGTGAAAACCTGACCCTCAAAGTAGCCAACGATGACACATTTTGTTTTGGCCGTGAGAAGGAAATCAACCAAGTCCTAGATATTCTTTGCCGCCAGAAAAAATCAAATATTCTTCTTTTGGGTGAACCTGGAGTGGGCCGCAAAACACTTATCCAAGGAGTCATTGAGAAAATCTTGGCGGGCGAAACATCCGAACTGCTTAAAGACAAAGAGTTCTTTCTTGTCGATATTGCCACGATGCAGGCAGGAACGGCAATGTTTGGGTCTTTGGAACAGCGATTCGTTAACCTTATTAAAGAGGCAGATCAACACGGCCATTGCGTTTTGATTATCGACAACTTTCAACAGGTGTCGGGGCAGGGAGTCCGCGAAGGGACATCAGAGATTTCTAATTTACTTCGGCCCGCACTGAATAACCCTCGAATCTCCTGTATTGGTATCACCACGCAGTCAGAATATAAGAAGATTGAAAAAGACCAGGGCATCACCTCGCGCTTTGAAATCATTCGAGTAGTCGAGCCTAATAAAGAAGAAACGCGCAATATTGTCCTAAATAGCCTTCAGAATCTTGAGGAATATCATTTTGTTGATTTTCCCATCGCGACAGTAGATTTGGTGATTGATCTTTGTGAGCGTTATCTGCCGACAAGAAGGTTTCCAGAAAAGGTATTTGACTTTCTAGATCAACTCGGCGCGAAAGCAAAAAACAAGCACACAACACACCCATCTAACCTTCTAGATTTAGAAAATAAGCTGGCAGACTCTCTTTCTCCTGACTTGAAAGAAGGCTCCCCAGAATATAAGCGCGCAATTAAAATCCTAGACAAATACAACAAAGCCATGGAAAAGTGGCTAAAACACATGGGAACCAATCTCCCATCTGTATCCATGGAAGACGCGACAAAAGTTTTCGCGGAAAAATATAATATCTCCGAAAACCAACTCAAACAACTAAAGGGTTCCACCATTGACGGAATCCGAGAAAGAATCAAGCAAAATATTTTCGGCCAAGATAAGGCTGTAGATATGGCGATGGACATTCTTATGTGCTCTAAGGTGGGACTGCGAGACGTTAATAAACCCCTGGCCAGCCTCATGTTTGTTGGGTCTACGGGCGTGGGCAAGACTGAAGTGGCGCGGCAGATAGCCCAAGAGTTTTTTGGCGACTCCAAACACATGCTCAAACTCGATATGTCGGAGTATCAAGAGGGCGGCAAAGCTTCGGCCCTGATTGGGACTTCGGCTGGCTATATCGGCTATGGTGATGGCGGGCGTCTTACCGAGTTCGTGAAACATAACCCCAACAGCCTAATCTTGTTCGATGAAGTTGAAAAGGCCAGTCCCGAAATCCTTAATCTACTTCTGCAAATCATGGATGATGGGTGTTTGACAGATGGACATGGAACGAAGGTTGATTTCTCCAACACAATCATTATTCTTACAAGTAATCTCGGCGCAGAAAAACCCAAAGAAAAGGTTGGATTCGTTCAATCTGCCGACACTGGGGAAAGGTTCTTAGACGCCGCGAAGGCTTTTTTGAAGCCAGAATTTATTGCACGACTAGATGAGATTATTCCATTTAATTCGATGACACAAGATATGTTGAAACAAATTCTCAACAAGTTCATCAATCAAGTGGCCGAAAAACTCAACCCTCAAATCCAGGTAACGGTTGACAACTCGGTAAAATCTTGGGCGCTCAAAGAACTCTATAAAGACGCCTCTCACTCCAGAAAGGTGCGCGGCTGGATTCGAAAGAATATTGAGGTGCCACTTGCGAAGTTTATTATTGACAACTCGCCAAAAACAGTTAATTTACGGTATGAAAACGAAACCCTCTCCATCAACTAAACCAAACTAAACTAAACAAAATATGAATCACTTCCTCACTATCGAATCCGCAAAGCTTACGCCAGAACAAGAAATTGTTGCGGAGCAGAACAAGAAATTGTTGCGGAGCAGAACAAGCAGGACTTTAAATTAATTCTGAAAACCGAACCAGATGAGAATGGACTCTCTGTAACAAGTGAAGGTTTCCAAGTGGAAAATGGAGTTATTTTTAGAGCAACTTATGTCACACCTTTAAAAGAATTTACCGTATATGGTTTTTCAGAAGGAGTAAGCCTCGAAAGAAAATGAACCGAATCATCAAATTCCGCGTCTGGCACAAAGGCAAAAATGAATGGTATCACGGGCCTGGGCACGAACCTAATATTTTGGGCGAATGTGTTTTGTTAGGCGGCTTTTGCAATGTTCCACTTGAGGAATTGAACGACTTAGTGGTTTTGCAGTTTACGGGCGAGAAAGACCGAAAGGGCCAAGAAATCTACGAAGGCGATATTGTAGAATTTAGGACCGTAAATCATGAGCGTTTGGCCACTGACGAAGTGGTGTTTGAAGCGGGAGCTTTCCGCCTGAATGGAATCGGATACCACCTGGACGAAGTAAGTTTGAGAATTTTAGGAAATCGCTTCGAAAATCCCGAATTAGTTGATAGAAACGACGACTAAACCCGTTACTATAGACACCTACTCCAATACACATGACAAACGCACACAACACACTGAAATCCACCCGAGGCCGCTTCTTCACCCTCGCCACTAAGCAGGGCGAAATGTTCAACGCACAGCTTCGTAAGCTCACCCCCAAGACTGCCGTGGTTTTCGACCGCAACGACAATCGCACGCGCCGACTTATGCTAAATAGCATTGTTAAGGTTGGCCATTGCAACTTACTCTCAGACTAGTCGAGAAACAAAAAACTGACGTGCCGAACCAGTCAGATCGTATGGTTTCAGCCGCCATCTGAACGGAAAATGTGAAAAGCTGAAACTTTCGCAGCGAAAAGTTTCCCCGCCTAAAAAGGCGGGGTTTTTTGTTATTATAGACATATGGAAACACTAGCTGACGCCCTACCTAAAGAAATCGAACGCTGTTATGGACTACTCGAAGTTTACAAGGAAATCGGACCCGTGGGAAATTTCGCCAGTATGATGATTCGTAATGACATCGCCCAAGCTCAACAGGCCATGCTAGAGGGCGATGTGGTAGCCATGCTTCGCTCTTACAACACCCTAAAAGAATGCGAGTAAAATGAGACTAGAAAATCTCCTCCGCGAAAAGGTTTATACCTTCGCCCAGAATACTCAACTTTCAGACTCGGATGAAAAAATCATCAAAAATATCTGCGCGAAAGAAAATCTAGGGTTGATTTCCGCCTCACTAATTGATCACAATGACAACTACGAATCTTACCAAGTAAATACAAAAGAGGGCATTTTTTGCCTGAAGTTAATCGCATTTCATTTTGACGACGATATTCTTAAACGAGACGCTGATTCAATCATATCACTTGTATCCCTAGGAGAGCTTGATTCCTGGGGTGTTAAATACAGTATCCAAAGACTTATTCCTGGCCAAAGCCTTGCCGAACTGGGAAAATCTTTTTTGGCGCAAAATAAACAGGGATTCGTAGACGAACTTAGGACTGTCCATCAATTTAAGCCATCCAACCCGCGATCCTTCCAACAATTTTTGGCGCAAGAATATCTTGAGCCCAACATTCCCAGTTTCAGCGATATTGATTTTTCGCCCGATCCAGAGGTGGGAGAAATATGCATCGAAGAACTTCAAAATGTTCGCGGCATGATTAAAGAAGCCTACTCCACAATCTTAGAAGCGCCCGAATTTCTTCACGGATCAATCTGCCCATCAAGAGTTATTCTTAATGACAAAATCAACTTCATTAACTTCGACAAGAATTTTTGCGGCCATCCGTTACTTGATATTCTTGGCCTAAAATACGAGTTCTTTCTACACGAATCGGTAGAGTCTGAAATTATCAATCTCTATAAAATCCATCGACAATTCTCAAACGCAGAATATTTAGCGGCGGCAAAAATTACTAAATTGCTTAAATTCTACGATTTAATTCTAGAATATATTAAACAAGTTTTTCTTTACAAGGGGGTTCGTTCTCGTAAAATTCTAGAATTGACAGAAAAAATGAGTCGATCATTTGGCTATTTCTCGGGACTTGAACCCTTTGAGCGACACAGAGAGAAGATTGCGGAGCTTTTTGTTCATAGCGTGATTTAGTTTTGCTGACTTCCGTCCCACGGTGTAAAAACTAGGACATATGTCTATCAATATCGAAGATGTCCCAAAGCTTCCAGGCGTTTACAAAATCACAAATAATGTAAACGGGAAAATCTATATTGGTAAGTCCGTGAATCTTCAACGCCGAATGACGGACTATCGAGATGCAGAAAGATTACCCTTGCCAGAGGGGTCTGGTAGGTTTTTACAGGCTATCAAAAAATATGGTTTTGAGGGCTTTTCCTTGGAGATTTTAGAACTTCACCAAGAACGGAATTGGTTTATTGAGCAGTTTATTATGGATCAAGAGGAAGTGTGGATTGAATACTATAACGCTACTAATTTCAAAGTGGGGTACAATTCGTATACGCGAGCCTCTGTTAATGGCTCTCGCCTCTCAGAAGAAACTAAAAGAAAGCTATCCAAATCCCATATGGGCTTACTGGCAAAAGAAAAAAATCCAAAATGGGGCAAGCCTAATAATCTAGGCAAAAAGTTGCCACGAACTTGTGCGTCAGTCAATAGAAAACAAGTTCAACAACTTAATCAAGATACTGGGGAAGTTATTAAGATATTCTTATCTTTAAGGGAGGTGGCCGATTATTTCAATAGAACGGTTGAAACTGTTAGGATGTGTATTGTAAAATCCATGAAGCAGAATAGGCCCTATAAGGGATTCAAATGGTTTTATAATGCTGGTTCGCTGCCTTTCAAGAAATATAAACTTATTAAACAAATAGATATTGCCTCTAAAAAAGTACTAGCCACATACTCGTCCATCAACGAGGCAGCAAGGGCCATCGGACAAAAAAGAGCTTCACTTACGGCATCTATGAAAAGGGGCGGGACTTGTGGCGGCTTTATTTGGGAGGCGGAGATTTAATTATGGCGGCAGAATATTCTCTCACTGGAACACGCGTGATTGAGCGTGGAGCGGCCTACTTATGGTCATTCAACGTTGATTCGGCTTCTGGAGAATTCTCTTTATCGGGCTATCAAATTCTTGGCCACATTCAGCGAAAATGGGACAAATCTCCCGAAACCAACTGGAACGCTGAAATTCTTTCCACTGGGTCTGGCCTAGTCAATCTAAGCCTTACTGCCGCGCAAACTGCTGGCCTATCATTGGCCCCGTTGGAGCATCAAATTTACATCATTCCCCCAAACACAGGAACAATTAGAGTCATTAAAGGTGACATTATCCCAGAAGGGGGCTTGACGCTTTTTTAATATGCCCGATCTCACTGTAACGATCAATCCTCCAGATACTACGTCAATTACTATCGGCGGGGGTATTATTCCTCATAATTTTACTCATGCTCCTGGCGGAAGTGATTCATTAGCGGGATACTACGCTTCAAATGATGACTTGCTTTATGTCAGCGGACAGGTTTCCACTCCATCTGGCGTCGTTTTCATCTCTGGCAATCAAAATATTAGCGGCACAAAAAATTTCCTTTCGCGACCTTCTGTTACTGGCATTGACCTTCAAACGACTGGTGAGTTCGCCAACTATAATCTTTGGGGTGAACTTAGTGGCGCATTGTATCCATACCCCAAAAATGACCTTAACCGCTCATGGTTAATTCAAGAAAAAGCAGAACAAATTGCTGGAATCTCTGGTGACACTATTCTTTTCGCCAATCCTCAGTGGACTGGTTCAATCCCAGTTGGGACGGGCATCAATTCATTCTACAATACGGGGTTTTGGGCGCGGCAATATGATTGGTCATGCGTGGCTGTAAGAGCTAGCAGATACACCAGTGGAAGCCCTAACTGGGCATCTACGCTCATTACACCCCGACATATTTATGGCGCAAAACACGTTGTTCCAAATATTGGGGATAAAATGGCCTTCGTGTCTAATGTGGAAACGGGCTACACTTGGGAGGCGTCCGTTTCTTCAGTGACGAATTTGAATGGCGATGCATTCATTGCAACGCTAAATACTGACGCGCCTTCGCAGATTCGTCCCGCAAAAATCCTTGGCGCTCCTCCGAGTTTTGGGTGGGAATATAATTTGCTTTCTAACACCCGTGTTTTTCTAACGAAGGAGAATAAAGTTTGGGCAAAACAAATCGGAACGTTATCTACTGGAGCGGGAGCTTTAGCTGGGGCGCTATCAGTTAGTTTTAACGATCCATCTGACGCAAGATACACTGGGACATTAGCTGGCGGAGATTCATCTAACGGGCTGTTTCTTCCATTAGATGATGGATCATTAGTTCTTTTAGGCGCAGCATACTCAACCTCAACATGCACTTTTGCTGCGGACACAGGGAATCTCGCCTTGATTAGAGCGGCAACCACAGGTTATGCATTGGCAGAGCACCAATTAACGGCGCGTTCGGTTTCCTCCGTATTGCCAGATAATAAAGTAAAATATTTGGGCGCGCAAGATAATAAATGGAATTATATCTACGCCTCGACAGTTTATGCGGATTCTGTTTTTGGACAAACCTCAGAATATTATGTCGATGCCGTTCAAGAATATCTTTACGGCGGGACAACTCACATAACCAATGCCGATTATAAGGGGTTGACGCTCAACACAGACCAAAATCCTGCGGCGAATACTCTTAATTTTTCTGGGTCGTTTTTAGATTCTTTCCATGCGAGGGTAGTTATCCCAAAAACTGGATCGTCTGTTAATTTTACCTCTAGCGGGCCAACTCTGATTACTCCTAATGGGGCTTCTTTTTCAGGGGCGGGCTATATTATTGATATTAGGGCTACAGATTTTGATAGGCTTCTTATTCAACCAATCTCCGTTCCATCTGGAACGTATGCTGCCAGCACTGGCTCTCTGACAGGAGCGTTTTATCCGCTCAATTCTAATCCTAGTGGATATGTGATGGGTTCAGTCGTGCGGCCATCTAATACTGGTAATTTTGTTGATACTGGAAGCGTCCAAACTATCAGCGGCGCAAAAATTATCAACACAGCCGTTATTGGATTTGGACAATCCACTGGTTCTTCTTTAACAGAAACTGTTCTTGGCGGCTCTGGAAATTCTGCTAGTGGAATCGCCACAACAGTTTTGGGCGGAACATCTAATAGTGCTAGCGGAACTCGCTCTACAACAATTGGTGGCCAAAACAACATAGCTTTCGGCTCAACCGCTTTAAGCATCGGGGGCTTTTCTAATACTGCATCAGGCTCTTTAGCGATTTCTATTGGCGGACAAAATAACTATGCATCTGGGACTAATTCTAGAGTTTTCGGCGGCAACAATAATGTGGCTTTAAATGGCGCTATTATTATGGCAAATGGCGGCAGCACAGGCCGTTCTGCTGGGGTATTGGTTATTGGTTCCAGCAATGATGTTTTTGGTATTGATTCTATCGCACTTGGATTTCAAAACACAATTTCTGGTCAGCGCTCGGTTGGTATCGGACGGCGAATTAATATCTCTAATGAGAACTGCTTGGTTCTCGGCAGCGAAACAGGAGTAAGTAGTCCAATTAATTCTTCGGGCGATTATTCAGCGATTATTCATTATACTGGAGGTATTTACCTTGAGGGGCCAACAACATTCAATGCTCGTCCTACGTTTAATGGAACTGGATTTCTTTTATCGGGAGAAGCTTCGGCGGCAAATACTGGTTATCTTACTGGGTATGTCCAGACGACTCAAACTGGTCAATTTTATCCCATCAACAATCCCAGCGGATATATTACTGGAGTAAACTTGTCCTCCTACGCGACAACTACTTTTACCACTGGAATTTCTGGTTATCAGAGCGGCCAAATTAATTCGCTGCAAAGCGCAACAGGTAATATTAACACAAGGGTCACGACAGTTGAATCTGCTACAGGATCATTTGCTCTTTCAGCCAATACTGGAGCATTTCTAACTACTGGCGCGGCAGATAATAGATATGCTTCTCAATCGTCCACAGGAGCTTATACTGGTCAATTTTATCCCCGCAATAGTAATCCAAGCGGATATATCACTGGAGTAGACCTATCAACTTACGCCACACAATCCTATGTAAATGGGGTGTCTGGGTATCTTTATGGGCAAATTACTGGGAATATTGTTAACACGGGCTCTTTAGTGGGGGCAAATCAAACTGGAGCATATTCCAATATCTTTGTCAATAAGACTGGAGATATTATATCTGGCCAACTTAGTATGGTCCAAACAAGTCTTGGAACGGGTGCTTTTGCCAGCGGCCTGATCTTGAGAAACCCTACCGCTGCCGTGGTTGGGGGACAACAATCTAGCCCATCCTTAATGTTTTGTGGAAATGGCTGGAAAACGACTGCTACTGCCGCGTCTCAAAGCGTAGATATTAGAATGCGTGGGGTGCCAATGCAGTCAACCGCTGCTCCAAATCCAAGAATCCATATTGATTATTCAATTAATTCTGGAGCTTATGTAGACCTACTTTCTATCTACGGAAACTCATCTCTATCTTCTACTACGTTAGTCTATAACTCTGGAGCGTCGCCAGGGATGTTAAATCTTGGATTGACAGAGACGACATTCGGACGGTTAGATGGTTATAATGCGTTCGCATCTTTGCAAAATTATGGCGGTCCACCTGGATTAACCGTTATACGTAACGGGGCAATTGGGTTTGGGACCAACACATCATCAGTGGGTGGAGGAAATAGTGTTCCTGTCGCATTTTTTACATCGAGTGCAAGCGCGACTATTCAAATGGGGGCTGATCATGCCTCGACAGCTACATCTCAAACTTTTAAAGCTCATAACGTCACGAACGCTGGAACTACTGGAGCATCCCTTCTTATTCAAGGGGGTTCTGGCGCAGCCGCTACAGGAACTGTAACGCTCCAAGGTGGAAATAGAGCGGCCTTCGTAGCGAATGCGACCACAGGAGATTTAAACTCCATTGTGACACTACTCAACGCTCTTAAAGCGACTGTAATTAGCCACGGCTTAATGAGCCCAAGTTAAACTCCTAGCGGAGTCCAATCGCCAGAGCCGTTTGTAGTTCCAGCGTAAACCAATTGAATAGCGCGCCCACATGTTCCAAGCGACATATTGTTATTAAACAATGTTGAAGTAGTCGAGCCAGTTAATAGAATTACAGCTTCTCCCATGCGCCCAACGTAAGCTGTGCGCCAAATGCCAGTGCCACCAATTGCATTGCCATTGATCCAAAAGTTAGACAAAGAAAGCGGAGTCGCACCAGTTGCGTTAACATTATTCGTCCCGCGTCCAGATGCCACAACCTTCATACCGAGATAGGTGTCGACAATAACCGTATCACTTAAAGTGGTAGAGCCCTTGATAGAATTTGTTCCCGAAATACTATTATTGCCAGTCAAGGCAGAACCGCTAGCCGCAACCGTATTACTCACGGATAAACTATTGAAATAACCCGTGTTTCGAACCGTCAATGTCCCAAGGTTAGTTTGGTTGCCAGTAACATTTAGAGCGGCGCTAATTTTTACCGTGCCAGTAATATTGGCATCACCAGTTACATCGACATTTTGATTAATGCCAAATCTATCGCTTGCACTATTCCCAGTAGTAAATAAAGTGGAAGCTCGAACCGTCACTGAGCCGCCCGTCACACCAACTGACCCAGTGAAAATGGTTGATCCATTGATTCCAATATTCCCCACGAATGTTGAATTTCCAACTTGAGAAAGGGAGCCCGAATGAGATAGCGCGCCGCTTAAAGTAGCGCTGCCGACTTGATAGATAGATGTTCCTGTAAGAGGACCGCTCAAAACTACATTAGCAAAAGTCGCAACTCCAGAAGTGATAGTTGCCGCTTCAAAAAATGTTGCGCCTCTAAAATTACTAGAAACAAAAGTATTTTGCCCGCCCCAAAGATTTGTCCCAGAAGAATTGATATTTCCAGTAACAGAAACTGCGCCATTTAAAAATGTCGTTCCAGAAACCCGAATATTCTGAAGATAAGCTGTGCCAGTTGAGGTTAGGTTGTTAAGGCCAGTAGTGCTGAGATTTAGATTGCCGTTGATAACTGAAGCGTCGATAGTACCAAACGTTCCAATCGTAGCGCAGACTTCTTTAAAGTTCCCAGTATTAAAGGGACGAGCGACAGAACCTACATTTGATCCACCGCTAATTGATGGAAGAAAATCTCCAGAAACACCAGTAGCACTTAGATTGCCTGCCGCGATTAAATTTCCTGCAAAAGTTTTCGCGCCCGTGATAGTCTGATTCCCCGCAGAGTAAACTAATCCAGTACCGTTGGGGAGAATACCAGAAAATACGGCGCTGACCGCTTGATCAACCCGTGCCGTAGAATTTGTAAGTGAAGAGACGCCCATATACCTTAATTTAATTTACACTGAAACGACGACTATGGAATATAAATTGACTGACTTGACCCAGTAGTCATTCCGCCAGAGCCGTAAGCCACGACCCTAAAGAAGTAGTAAGACTCATTTCCGCGAACATAATCATCAGTGCTAGATAGATTAACTGGAGGCTCTTCCAGTACTCCTACAACCGAATCTTCATAAATCGCTCCATCTTCAGACACTTGAACGACAAATCCAGTCGTATAATTGGATTGAACCCAGTTAATCGCGAGATTGGGATTATTATCGGTTATAGAAATTATATCTGGAGCAGGACTAGGAGGAGGCACGGGAGCAGGAGTAGTGGTTGGCAAATATGGGCAAATATTGTCTTGTTCGACCCAATTATCAGCGAGAATAAGATGACCATCGCCATCTAAAACATAATTCTTCTGGCAATCAGGCCCATAAACATAAAGAAAATTGTCGTGAGTAATTAAATTTCCATTGCTATCGTATATTTTTCGCGCCTCTGGGGAATAAATCCAGTAAGGTTGGGCACTATTGCTAATTCCATAGCGGCTATATAACCCACCATTCTCGGAGCATTGGAAACTGAGCCCGACTTCAAAACTTGACAAGTTATTAATTGGGAAATCTTGCCGCCAATTAGAAATATTTGCGCCGCTAATAAATAAACTGCGGCTCTCGGTAAAAAATCCAGTCGCGCCAGATACTCCAGTTGCTAGAAATCCAGATAGTTCCGCAAAACTTTTGCCGCTCAAAAATACTTCTTGTGGGTCTAAAAAGTCTAATTGAAAATTATATTTTGACTCTGTTTCCATCATTCCAGTAAAAGAGCCAGAATTAAATGACGAAAAAACTGTCGAAAGATTTAATTGACCCTCAACTGGGTATTTGATTTTACGAGAATAGGGGAAATTGCTGGCGAAACCATAAGAAGTTTCTCTTGGGATAGTTACGCCAAAATCCAGAGATTGAATCTTGGCGTCTTTCAGCGGAGATAAAATCGCAGATGGTGCATTAAGATTACTATTTAATACTCCAAATTTTACTTCAGTAGTGGGGAGGATGGGTTGATTTCCAATTTCAATTTCATCAAGCGCTGCTTTTAATTGCGGCCAATCTAAAATCAATGAATAATCTCCCAATTTTTCGCCAGTTTGAAAGTTAATCCAAGGAACCCTCACTTTATCATTAGATACCACGCTGGCCTCCATGTTAGAAGCGACTAATGATGCAGAGGCGCGAGCCAAATCAGTTGCCGCCATACTAAAGCCATAGCGAGTAAGGTAACAGTTTCCCAATGCAATACACTCTACGCCATTTAATGATTGGTTGTCGCGTAATTGTTTAATGAAATCATATGATTGTTCGCTAGAGATGAACAAGTAGACATTAAATGAAACATCGCTTTTACCTAAAAATACGGACTCAAACGTTGGGTTAAACCCGAAATTCAACCCCAAAATATTTTCGGTATCAAACTTTCTCGTTGGCAAAAAAGATAGATCAAAAGAAATATCAGGCGCATAAGTAATAGAATTGACAGCAAAAACTTGAGAACCAATCTGTTTTTCGGCATTGCGCGGGATTTCTACCGAAAATCCAAAATTATCCTGTAGGCCAATAAAAGCAAGCCCCCGACGATCTTCCGCTTCTTGCGAGGGGAAATCTACAGCTACTAAAATACTGTTGCTTTTTAACCAGTGCTTCATAAAATCTCCAATCCGTGCTTAGCTCCCAAATCTCGCATCATGCGGGCAAAATCAGTTACACCGCTAGTCACGATAATCTCTGAAATATCTCCAATATAGGGGAAATCTAAGGAACTCCCCGTAGCACCATCATAAGTCATGCCGATAACTCCAGGAAATGTCAAGTTATTCGAAGACTTAGATTGGACCGATGGAGTTTGAGTATTGACTGCGCCGCTAATACTTGCGCCATCGCTATAAAAACCAACCACATTAAATAAGCCTCCAGATAGCTCCCCAAAAACATTGTTTGTCAAGTTAGCTTTGCTCACCAGCTTATTGCCAGAAATCAATAGGCCGCGATTAAATTTATCCGAGAATACTGTCATTCTACCAGAATCAGCGGGGCGCACTACCGCAAACACGCCATAATTGGACGGCAAATTCTTGGTTCCAGTCTGCGCCACAAAACAATCTCCATTAAATCTTAGACACGATCTTTGGCCAATAGTCGCTTCCAAATATTGTGGTCGCAGAGAATCGGAAACAACAATTCGGCTTGCGTCAAAGTTTCCAATAGAGTCATCCCAGGTAAAAATAGATTGACCATTAGCCACGCCCGTGATACTGTCCTGTTTAAAATGCGAGACGGTTTGAGAATAGTGCGTTGGGTTGATGGGGATTTCGGCGTTATCAAAGGATAGGCTCCACTTCCTCCACCCCAAAATCGCAGCGTCTGAAAAGCCTTGTCCGCTTAAAGGAGAGTTGATTGAGGCATCGTAATTCCCCGAATAATTTTGAAGATTAACTAGGGCATCTAAATGAGAAGATATTTGCGCCGAAGAAAAAAGATTATCAGTAACGTTTAGTCCAGTCAAGCTTGTACAATCCGTAATATCCAAAGAGGCAATCCTATTATTGGAAATGTTTAGTGTTTTCAGCCCAATCAAGCCATCTAAAGATAGCTCATTCAACGAATTGTGATTTAAGTCAACGTCCTGCAAATTTCTACTACCACCCAGATTGGCGGATTGCATATAGTTCCCCGAGAAAGTGGCACGTTTGATTTTGGAGTTTTCGCCTATCTCAATATAATTAATGCGCTGTTGGCTGGCTGATACACCAGTTACTCCTCCATATATATCTACTTTATGGTCCTGAATAGAATTATCCCAATATTTAACAGTCTGACCATTTGGTAAAGAATTTTGTTCGCCGCCATCATAAGATACTACATTTAATCCATTGCTGGAAGAAACTTGATAAGTTAAATTAGCCCAACCGTTATTTTGCGCAATTGAAATTGAAGGCGAATCATTTGATGGCAAAATCCCAAGAGGGTCTTCGATTAAATCAAGCTCGACCGTATGACTAAAATAGTTCCAAGTATGCCTCCAGGCGGGGCAATAAAAAACTTTGGGTTTGTAGATTTTCGGACACTCGTAAAGAAATTTAGTTTCACCAAACTTAGTCTCTGCAAAATGCAACAAAGCTTTTGCTTTTGCTTCTGAAATATTCGGGAAACGTAGGGTGGCGGATTCTACATTATGAATGTTTTTTTTATCAGAGATTCGCAGGGGGAAAGCTCCGTTGAATTCCACCTTTCCAACATCTGGCTGAGTTGTCACGCCAAACTGAACATCTTGCTCAAAAAACATATTTTGCGCCCAAAAACTTCCCGTAGAAAATGGACCATTAGAATTGGCTGAGATATGATCGCCCGTAGAATAAAAGTAGTTGTTAAATTTATTCGATGAATCATATTCAAAATATCGAATGGAATACTTTGGAACAATTTCTCCCGTTTGCCAGGGCCTGAATTCAAAATTAAGAAAAGATAGTCCGCTCCAATTTGTTTTAACAGATCGGTTGTCAATTACCAATTTGCAGTTAGCCTCAAAAGCATTATTTGCCGCGCTAGAAAATGAAAATTCATCCACAAAGCCGCTAATCGTTTGATACATGGATGAAGCGTCTTCCATAACGGCTGGCAAAACACCACTTCTGCTTTCAAAATAGTCAATAATTTGTGCCGCCTCAGTTTCTCTAACGCCGAAAGACAAACTGTATTCGGCGCTCACCGAATTCAATGATTGACCCATGCGAGCTTTGACTTTATTTGGATATGGGCTTTCATAGGTTCTAGTCGAAAACACAACGCTGGAACCCTGTCGTGGCGAGAAAGATAATCCAGTGAGAGGCGTAACGCCAGTCACATTTCTATCTCGATTATAAAACAAATCATTCATGCTAGAAACCCGACAAACTGAATAGTCTTGGAAGGTTGCCCATCCGAAGACGAGGAAAGACTTTCGCCCACTACTTCAACATTCGGAACATTAAAATTAACAATAGTCTGAGATAATGTTCGATCTTTCATATCAATAATAAGCGAATCCTCATTAAAAGAGTCCATAAAAGAATATGAATCTCGAACGCTAGAATTACTAGAATCTATCTCCACCGTAGCGGAAATATTTATTGGCGGCACAAAATTTACTGATTGAGCAGATTTGCCACCCTCAATAGAATAGATTGGTTGCCGCGAAATATCCAAAGAGTAATTGAATTGACGCACTCGATTAGTAGAAAAATCCATTCCAGATACCGAAATACTTCTGGGACTGGGAATAAACAAAGATTCTTCAATAACGGGGACCGAAATAATCTCTCCGCTTTTTAGGCCGCAAAAAACAGATACGCGAGTATTTACTTCTGGAATCTGTCCAACTCCACATGACACAGAATAATTACTGAGATAGCCAGACTCAAAAAAGTATGCGCGCCCTCCATAATTAAATGACCCCGAGAACGAAGAATTCCCAGTAAAAGCTAAAACAGGGTCCGCTGCCAATAAAAATCTAGAAATGTCAACACTAGCTTCAATGGGCGCATTTAAAATAAACCCAAATCCAGCATTCCCAAGAGATGGAGAATTTTCCAGTGAATTATTGTATCCCATGGATACGCTAGAGACTCCAGACAAAGGTTGTCCGTTAACCGAAAAAAATTGCTCAGCATTTAAAACCTGACTGGAAATATTCATTATCGCAATACCCCTCCCAAGCGTTTTTCTTCTTGCAGAATCGCGACAACGGCATCCTTGATGCGGCGATTAAGATTTTTCTGATCGTCCGATTGACTTCCAGATTCAGAAGTTTTTGTTTTGCCCTGGCTGTCCATTTGGACATTGACTTGAACTCCTCCGCCAGTAGAGGAAATAGCCTGCACAAGCTCGTCAAGTTTAGAAACAATTTTGTTATTCAGTTCTTCGGATTTTTCTTCAGAAACACCAAGAGACTGACCGCTATTAGCAGCAGATAGATTATTGATGCCAAGTTTTTTACTGGCGCGGCGATTCATCACGAATTCTCCGCCAGTAAGCATGGCTGGAACATTATCTCCATAGCCATTGCCGCCAACTGATCCACCAGAAGCTCGGTAATTAAATAATGGATTATTGTAGTTATTGATATTATATCCGCCACCGCTAGGAAGATTTAGGTTTCCTAAGTTTCTAGTTGCGCCCGCAGAGACATTAGACGCCGAAGAACTAGAACGAATAACCGCTCGTTGAGATGATGGCAAACTACTCGGGCGCTCACTCACATAACGTCCACCAGTGGCAGTTGTCGAACCAAGAGTAGAAGCTTTAGCGCCGCTGCCCAAACTACTCAGTGATCCACCAACTACTGCCAATCCAAGAGAAATGTATAATTGTTTTAATTTTTCTTTTTCAGCCTTGTCTTTGGCCTTTAAACCCTCTTTGTATTGTTTCCGAAGATTGGCGTCTTGAAACACTAGGTCGAGAGCTTGCGCTTTAGCATCTTGTGTCGCGCCAAATAATAGTGAGTTTTCGCGGCCAAAAGCAGTCAGTCTCTGACTTTCTGGCTCAAGAGAAACTGCCGCCGCATTGCCCGATAACCCAAGAATTTTATCGCGATTGCCAGAAGTGAAGCTTTGGCCAGCAAATTTTAAAAGATTCCCAGCACCCGTAATGGATTTGCCCGAATATCCAGGATCAAACATTCCTCCACTAGCCATGCCGCCAGCTTTACCTTGATTTAGAGCTTCAAAGAATTGCGGGCCGTATTTTTGAACGCTCTTTTTATTGATGACATATTCGCCACCCATAAGAAGAGTGGGAACATCATCCTTGTTGCCAGAACCGCCAGTCACCCTACCACCAGTAGCTTTTTTATTACCAGCGAATGCTCCTAGAATACCAGATAGGATTCCTCCGCCTCCAGAGCCGCCTGTAGCGCCACCCACAATGATGTTAGCCAGATTATCCAGAGCAGCGTCGCGCAGCTTATTAGCGAAAGAAAGGGCCACGTCCAACAAGGCATTTTTTAGATCACCAGTATTATTTGCCGCCGCTTTTAAAGCTTCGGAAATAGCATCTCGGAATCCAAGCGTAGCCGTTTCTCCAAACGTTGAGCCGAACTGATTCGCTTCATCTTTGATTTGAGCCAAGGCAGTAGACGCTCCATATCGAATAGACCTTTGTTCTTTTAAACGAGAATTTTGGGCCTCAATAAGTTTAGTAATTTTTTCTTCTTCGCTCCCACCCCCTTGTTTAATACGGAAAATGTCTTGAAGCAATTTGAGTTCTTGCTCTAATTGAATTTTTTGAGCTTGAGTTTGAGCGGAAGCGATGTCAGATTCCTTTTGGCGAATATTTAGGCGTTCTGTATAATACGAGATACCCTCTTCGCCAGTTTTACCAGAGCCCACTAAATCTTTAATCGCACCTTTTTGGTTTAACCCAGACAAAAGAGAGGAAAAATCGCCCGACTGCAATAACGAAAAAGTATTAGAACCTTCTAGTTCGCCCAAAGAACGATAGAATTGCACAACCGCATCGTTCGCTGAAGTGAATGCATCCTTAACAACACCGATTTGCTGCGCCTGGATTCGTAAGACAGAAATTTGTGCATTAATAGAATCATTGGTGCGACGTAGTTCTTCGTCAATTTTCGCCTGTTCTAGGCCACGCTCAACTACATTAATGCCGCCACGGGCCGATAGTTCGGCACTCTTAGTTTTTGCTGTCTCCTCAGCAATTTGACGTTGGACTTCTAATGATTGTTTTTGTAACTCAAGTTCTTTTCTTTTTGCCGACTCTTGGGAGGTAATGCCCAGAGATGGGTTGCTAGATTTGGCAGAGATTAATGAAATTTGATTTTCAATCGTCCCGCGAGAACTCTCAAGGCGCGATGTCCGAACGTCTCCCTGTAACTGGATAAGCGATTGACGAAGGCGAATATTTTCATTAATTTTAGCCTCAATTAAAGATTGGTCGTTGAGAATTTTCGTTTGCTCTTTGAGAAGCGCCGAAATATTTTGATAACCATCTAATTGTGAATTAATTTCATCCGAAATTAATTTACTTTCGCCACTCAATCCGAGCTTAGAAAAAGTTTCTTTTAAGCTCGCTAAGGTTTCCAATGGCGCTCCACCTAATTCCTTAATAGCCGCCACAGAATCTTCCAAATCTTTTTTCAGAATCTGTCCAGATTGGAATCCTTCGGAAGCGGATAATTTTTCAATACCTTTCGCAGCAATATCAAAAATAGAAGAACGAATTTCGCGCTCTTTTTGAAGCGAGGTTAATTGATTTTGGAGAAGAGTTTTTTGAACTTCGTCAAGCTGAGATGATTTGATTTTAGTTTCCAGCGCTCGTTCGGAAGCGGAGGCAAATCCTACCTGTAAACGCTGAAGTTCTAAAGCGCTCGCAATTTGGGTTTGCGCCAATTGAGGAGTAATAAAACTATCTGCGCCGAAACCCGCCGCCCTTTTTTCAGACGCAGCTTTGGCAGGTTGAATAAATTTGCGAAGTTCTGACTGAAGAGGAATTGGACCAAGATCGTTTGCTCCAGCCGCATTAATTCGTGGCGCTAGTCTTTCAGCAGCGGCCTTAGATACGGCTTGACGCAGTTGTTGAATGCTTTCGCCGCCATTGACTGGAATTTTTTGATCACGCGCAACATTTTTCAACTCTTCCAAATTAAGAGCGAAAAGTTCACTGATAGTATCAAGAACTACTGCTTGAGTGTCGTTCGAAAGGTCCGAAAAAGTTTTCGCCCTGTCTCCAGAAGGAATTTGAACAAGGCTTCCGCCGATACCGCCTCGTCCACCCAATCCTGGTTGAGAAACAGTTTTGAAAGTTGGAACGCGCCCGCCGACAGCTACATTGGAAATAGTGTCGCGCAATTCTTTTCTGAAATTTTCGGCAGCAATTTCATCTGGATTTTTGCCAGACGTATTAACTCCTTGGCGTGTGGCGCGGATACGTTCGCGCTCCTGCTCGATACGCGTCTGAAGATTGCGGGAGGCATCTTCTCGCGTGCGGCCAACAAATTTACCATTCTCAAATAGAGATTTGCTAAATTCTTCAAGACCCTTTGTTGCCCTAGTTCCTTCTTCAGATAATCCTCCGAAAGCCTTTTTAATAGCGCCAACAGTGTCAACACCGAAAGATTCCAACACGGTATTAACCAAAAATAATCCAGCCGCAAATTGCCCAATAACTGGCAATAAGCGGACAAATCCAGAAGCCAGACCAGCAATAGAACCCACTCCACGCCCCAAAGCACCGCCAACTCTTGACACCCTAGAGCCACCTGTTAATAAGTTAAATGCGCTACCCTGAATTCCTTGTCTTCCAAGGGAAAACGCTTGACCAAATTTTCCACCTTTGCCACGGAAACTTGACAAACTTCCTGCATTAATGCCTCCAATATCTCCCAATTTTTTGATTGCCACCAGAGCAATAATTGCATCACGAATTGTATCAACAAATTTAGTCGATTCAACACCAAGAAGAGAAAGGGATTCTTTTGCCAAGCTTGCCCCTAAAAAAATGCTGGCCGTAGCGGAACCAAATTCAATGGTAGCTTCTCCAAAAGATTTTTTGAGCTTCGTGGTTTCTTGGAGGAGCGAAGACTGTTCATTTGCTAATTTGCCACCAGCCCCAAAAGAAGATATGGAGCCGCCAGATGTTCTGCTTCTAACAAGCGAATCTTGAACAACCGTGGACAAACCTCTCCCTCTAGGGTTAGCGGCCATAGAAGAAAGAAGCCTTTCTTGGCCAATTTGCGTAGCCCGTGTCAAAGGATCGCTGGCAATTCCATAACCGCGAATGGGTTCGTATCTACCCAATGGATTTGTCATCTCCACCCCAGGGAATGTTGTGACTGGCCTTCTCAGGGCCAATGGATTTCCTTTTGTAGCGGTCTTTTGGTAAGCCTCTTCCGCCGCTTTATTAGCGCGCTCTAAAGTGCGAGCGTAATCATTGCCAGCCCTTGCTACCTCTTTTGCAGAGCTAACCTGAAGATCAAATGGTTTAATCGCTGCGCGTAAAGCATTATTAATTTCAAAAGCGGATTTACCAGCGCCGACTAACAACTGAATTAAATCAGTAACTTGTTGCTCTATAAGAGATGATTGTCCAGAAAATTTGCCACTTTTTAACTGGGGAGAAAAGCCAAGAGGTAATTTAAAACCCTCCGCCGCTCTTTGCCCAAGCATATCCTTATTCAGAATGGCCGCACCTTTTCCCATGGGCATGACTGCTTCGGAAGTATTAGCAACCATAGTGCCAGTTTTTCCGCCACCGAAAGGGAAATTCTTTAGAAGAACAACCTTGGAATTTTTATCAGCGCCGCCCACTCCCTTTTTAATATCAGAGTATTCTGCCTGAATTAAATTTGGCACATATCCACCAGCCGCACGTTTTCCACGGGGTAGAGGAACGCCAGATGATCCAACAGTAAAATTTCCTCCGAATGTAGAAGCAAAAGCCTTGGAAATAGCTAAACGTTCGGCGTCGGCGCGAGCGATAGCTTCAAATTCTTGACGCAAAATACGAGCCTTGGCGACTTGATCGTTACCAGCCGACGCCAAAGCCTGCTCAATATCAGCGCGCGAACGAAGGATATTGAGAACCGATAATTGAATTGACTCTTGATTTTTTGTAGACTCATTAAGTCGTAAAACTGTAGAAAAACTATCCTTCGCGAACTTAGCGAATTGAAGAATGAACTTTCCTACCGCCAAACCGCCAGCCGCTAGCGCGACAACAAATCCATCGCCTACTACCTTTGCGATAGCTTTTGTGAAGCTCGGGCCTTCTTGTTGAAGATTGTCAATAATTGGTTTTAAAATATCCTGAGAGCCGCTAAGGAAGTCTTTTAATAGCGGCGCAAGCGACAAATTCCCAAAGGCCGAACCAAATTGAGTAGCCGTAGCAGTTAAAGCCTTGACTTGAGCGTCTAAGCTTTCATTTAGTTTGTTATTGGCGACCGCAGCTTCTACAGAAGCATCTTGAGATGTCTTGAGAACTGCGTCATATCTATTCGCCGCGCTCTCTGCTTCCCCAAGGATGCCAACCAAAGCACTCAACTGGTTAATCTGGAGCGTTCCAGCCAACTGACGTAAAGCGCCTTGTTTTTCCGTATCATTTAGGCCGCTAACTTTTTTGGCGAAATTATCAATGATTTTGATTGCGGGAAGCATTTGCCCGCCGACATTCCTGACTTCAACCCCGAGATTCTGAAGCTGCTTAATGCTTTCAGGACGGCGGACGCGCTCAAAGATAGTCTTCAAAGAGTTACCGATAACAGAACCACCACGGGCCGTAACTTCCTGAAGGACAGTAACTGTAGCCGCCAATTCGTCAAAGGATAATCCAGCATCTTGCGCGAAAGAACCAGAACGCTTGATGGCCTCAATCAAATCGGCACTAGAAACGGCATACTTATTATCGACTGCCACTAATTTATTGATAATATCAGTGGTAGATAAACCTTCTTTCTTAAAAGCATTAACTGCCGCCGTCAAACCTTCGACGGAACTAGTCGCGTCCAGACCAGAAATACGAGTGAGGACAAGAGCGTCTTTGACTCGTTTTAATGTTTCGGATGCATTTAAGCCCTGACGAGCAAATTCCAAAGCTGCCGTTGCCGTAGTATCAAATGACTGACCAGTCTGGCGAGCAACGTCAAATATTCCGCGCCCAAATTTTTCTAATTGAGTTGCCGTGCTAGCAAACTGATCGCCAACGACAGAAATAGCCTTGAAAGATTTTTCAACCTCAACGGTAGAAACAATTAGATTTTTAAATCCTCTTTCGAGCGCGGCCAAAATAGATACTGACGCTCCGAACGCAAGAACGCGGGCATTAGCGGCCTCAAGAGACTTTGTAAATTCATCGGCTCTACCAGACAAACGGCCCAATCCTTTGTCCAAACCGTCTAGCGCTTTAGCGTCAGTGGCAAGGTTAACTCGAATTGGTTTGCGGGTTACTGCGGCTTGAACGCGCCTCAATCCCTCTTCCACTCGGAAGTCTGCGTCAAATTGTACTTGTGGGTTTCCTGCCATACCTTGTTCCTTGACAGGTATTTACACCACTAACCCATACGAATTCCCATTTTCTTCATCAAATCTTCCTGAGAAAGGAAACCGCCTGATTTTTTAAGTTCTGCTGCCAAATCACCAACTTCGACACCGTCACCAGCCATCATTTGAGCATCCTCTCTTGTCCCAACAATAAATCCAGTACCACCTTCTCCTTTGGATTCTTTATTTAATTTGCTTTTATTGCGCGAACGATCAACGAAGTCTAAAAGTTCTTTTGGGTTTTTTCTAATTTCGTCTGGGATTTTTTCCACATTATCAAAAATGCTTTGAAATATCTTTCCCCAAAAAATCAATCTTTGCTGGAAAGCGGTAAACTGGATGACTGGCTTGCCATACATATCCCAAGGCTTATCGCAGAAAATCCTATATCCATGGAAAAAATCTTGCAAAGAGGCTTCTTGGATGCGGTCCTCGGAGAACCGCGCCATTACATTTTGATACTCTAAAAACAGTGAGGAAAGCTGATTTCTATCTACGGCTCCAAATTCCTCTTCGGAAAATGCTAGTGTCTTTAATTCTCGATCTTTATAAAGCAGATGGCGCAAAAATTCTTCATTAGCTTTTCGGGCCGCAAAAAGTTCCGCCGTGACGCCAATTAATTCGGCGCGTCTATTTTTTAATTCAAGTATTTTCTTTTCTTCGGCATCAATTTCCGCCTGGACTTCCCTTTGCTGCATAGGGAGAAGGACTTTTTTCTTTGTTTTGGCAAGATTTGATACGTAACCTTCCAACTCGGACAACTTGATGTCATCATTATCAGTCCATTCGCCACCTTGGTTAAGTAGGAACAACCTATCTTTTTCGCTGGCAACTCCAGCTTTTATCAGCCGCGATAATTCCCTTTCTGTTTCTTGGGATAGATAATTCTGATCGTAAATGTTAATGTGCCGCAAGAAAACAGAGCTACCCGCAAAGGATAGCTCTGAATAACCCTGAAATATATCAGCAATTAACGAAACGTAATCAGTCACTCGTTTCTACCTTTTTAATAATTTCTTCAATCTCTTCGGCACTTGCGCCGTTATTGTATTGGAGAACGGCAAAAACCAAATTAAGCTTGTGAGAAATGGTTTTGTAAAGGGCGCTATCACCTTCTTCTTGGGCGTAATAGTTTTCACGCCGCTCGGAAGTTGTTTCGCCGCTATAAATAGGGACTAGCTTACCACCATCCTCCTTGAAAGAAAGCCAGAGACGATTCCACATCATTCGCTGAAGTTCGGCTTTGGCTTCGGCAGTATTCTCAAAAATAGCGCGATACTTTGACTCCAGCGAAAGAATCTGTTGGGCAATTTCGGTATTCTTGTCAGAGAGTTCTTTTAGTTTGCCGTCCTTCTTTTTAGACTGAGAGAATGCGCCAGTTTTGATATACTCATCGCGAACAGATTCTAGTTCCTTGGCAAGATGTTTAAGTTCTTTGATGTCGCTTTCTGACATGACGCCATTAGCTTGATCCAGAAGAATAGCCTTGCTAACCAAACCTTTGCGGACAAATATGCTATATTGGATAGCATATTCTAATTCAGCCTCGTCTTCTTGTTTACGGGTTGGGCGCTTGATAACAACTTTAACTGGCTCGTCGGTTAGTTGTTTGGTCTTTTTGGTAATTTCGGCACCAGATTCATCGGTGGATTTTTCTTCGACGGTCTTTTCGACTTGGTTGATTACAGTGAAGGTATAGAGGGTTTTGTCGTCAGGCATAGATTTATAAATAGATATTAGCGTCGCCACTAGTTTTTAAACACGAAACTCACGGTATATTTCTCGGACTCTCCATTCAGCGCTCGTTCAGCATCATTGCCAGCATCTAAAATTCTTTTACGCAGCCTGAAAAACCTATCTTCAGTCAAAGGATTCGCCACGAATAAGAGCGGCAAATACTCTTTGGGCAGTTGATCTTGCAGAAGTCTAAACCGCTCATCAAATTCTTCTTTCAGGTCTTCGACATCCCTGAGAAGTCCCTTGTATAGAGTTTTATTATTGGCGCGCAAAACCGCTACCATTTGATCCTTGGCTGTCATTTTGTCCTTGTTCCTTAGACTTGTTTACACGTAGATTCAAAATACATTCGAATCTTTTCGGCAAATTTGGGTTTAAGGTGAGGTAAATATTTTTCAAAATCAACCTCTTTTAGTGAAGAAAAATCGTCATGTTCCCTAGTTAAATTGTCCGAAGGAGAGAGTGGCCTTAGATTGGTGTGATTGTTCACTATCGGACAAATATCTTTCCAATTTTCTTCAGAAATTTCAAACCAACCAATTTGCCAAATATGATCTATGTGCCAACCATCTTCAAGCCAACTTGGGTTGCCAGATTTGTCAATCATGAGTTGGATAAACTCGTCCGCAGAAGAGACACCGATATACTGCAAAGATCGTCCATTTTTGCCAATCATATTAAACCTTCTTACGCAGGCTAATAATCGACAATACGCCCTATAAGAAGGATCGTTGGCTCGTCTATGCGCTTCATATTTTCTTCTGTACTCACGAAAATGCTCTCTGTTTTTCTTTCTATACTCTCGCTCCTTTATTCTTTGAATGGGCGCACGTTCCTTACGACGTTGTGCATAAACTTCGTGATTTCTCCAATAATTGGAGTGTCCATATTTTCTAATTAATTCTGGATTTTCTTTAAAATATTCCTTATTAAAATTATACTGACATGGATTACAATAAGGCTGTATATTTCCCGCTTTTGACACTCTAAAAAGATTCTGTGGACGAGCGTTTTTGCACTTTGGGCACCAACGGAAGTTGCAAGATTTTAAAACCTCTCGCTCTTGTTTCGAAATAACATCTCCCATTGGTTTCCAACTTTCATCAATATTCATAAATGTTCTTACACTTTTAAAAGTGTAATAAGCAATATGGCATATTCTTATCTTACCAACGCTCAAAAAATAGCCATCGGAGGTGTGATGGATTCAATTCATGTGACATTTGCGCGGCCCCTTACTATTTTCAAGATTGGCCAAAGAATCGCTATCGCCTATAATCCAGACTACAATTCTTTTTATTCGAGCCAACAGGAACCAGAACTAGAGACGGTATCGCTGACAACTGACGCCCGCATTAGATATATCAAGGCCGAAGAAGAATTGTTTACTCAAAAAGACGGTAATGCCAAAGACGGCTTCCAGAACAAAATTGTTTTGCCCGCTGGCTCAGTCAAAATTAAAGTAAATCAAGAAGCCTATGAGTTTATGAAAGATGCTCAAAGAGTAGAACTGGATGGGAACCGCTACGCCATCGTATCTAATGCGCGACTGATAGCAATGTTTGGACCAAGTATTAGCCCATATTATGAATTTTTGCTAACCCCAACAGATGAATAATGGCTTTCAAAATTGGCAATCTACTTCAGCAAGTCAAGAATAAGGTAAGCAAATTTGCCTTAGATAGGGCACGAAAATATTATGAGCCGAGTATTCGCCGCCGATTTGGCGAAGTCAAAAGGGATTTATTGGACGAATTAGAAAACCATCCAGTTATCCAGGCTATTGAAAGTGGTCCTGGGTATGGCAATTATGACCCGCTAGGTATTTTAGGCGGATACGGAGACTTGTTTTCATTTATTGGGTTTTCTAACTCAGCAAAACCAACTGTTCCATTAATCAATCTATTCAAAAGAATTGATATTCAGCCAGCAGGATCAAAAGGAATCACGTTATTTTGGGAGATTAAAAACTTTCCAACGCTCAAGGAAATCGAAGAAGCTACTCCTATGCCGTGGGCACCAGGATTTTCATGGGCGGTCCAACTCGAAAAAGGTATTTCTGGATTAGGACAATATCTAAATAAAGATAGATCACCAATATCAAGATCGGGCTATGGTCTTCAATCGAAGTTCGAAGTTCGTCCAGCCACAACTAGCAAACCCTACAAGTGGATCACTCCATTTCTAAAACAATGGTTTGCGACGCTAGAGACATTAGATAATACCAAAATCGTGTAAATACACCAAATGGTTCCACAATTTATTCACGAAGCGCAATCTTCCTTTATGCTCTGGTTTGAGCATCATCTATTAGAAAAAGGGCGCGCATTTTCTAATGAAACAGGTAAACTATTTTATGGCGCAGATACCAGGATTCCTTCTGTTCTGAACGGTTTTTCTTCCCAATATAAACAGTGGGTAGCAGATTCTAGTATTAGCGGCGCAAATATTTCCAGCGGTATTTATGTGGGCGCAAATTTTTCTGGCCGCTCTAATGGAATTATTGTGGATTATGATAATGGAAGAGTTCTAGCCAGCGGTTTATCTACATCTTCCCAGCCTACGGGAGCCTTTGCGGTTAAAGAATTCAATGTTTATGCCACAAATGAAAATCTCGAAGACTTAATCGTTGAAAAGAAATATTTTGCGCGCCCAAAAGTCGCATCTAATCTTTCCCCTTCTGGTATTCCTCCTTATGCGCCCGTAGTGCCAGCTATTTTCATCAACTCTCAAACGCAGGAGAACGAACCATTTTCTTTTGGCGGCGAAGATAAAACTACTGTTAATTTTTCAGCTACGGTTATCTGCGATACTCCATACAAACTAGATGGAGTTCTTGGATTATTCTCAGATACTAACGAAAAAGTTTTTGCACACATTCCATTCACCCAGGCTCCATACAATGAATTTGGAGATTTGAAATCAGGATACTATCATTATGGAGCGTTATCTTCGGGCAATTCGAATACTTTGCCTTTTGTGATTGAAAAAGTCCGACCTTCTAAAATTACCGATAAAATGCGTAGAAGCATTGAAAATACCATGTATATTGGCCTATTGGATTTTGAAGTATCGAAACTAAGGTATCCCCGCCAGTAAAAGTGTAAATATTGGACTAACCCTACATATCATGTCGAGAACACGAATTATTTATCAAAGCGAAGGAGTTTACGTCAGCCAAAACCTCGCTGCCACGGGAAGCGGACAACATGCTCAGTTGCGTCGTATCCAAACTGCAAACTATAGTTACGAAATTCCTAGAACAGACGTACTGCAATTTGGCAACTTGGCTCGAATTGACTCCATTATCACTACGACTCCAACTATTTCTGCCGACTTTTCATATTATCTCGGGGATGGCTACAATGAAAAAGCGCTGTCCTTCTTTGTTTCGTCTTCGGGAGGTGGCGGAGACGGAAATTTTGCATCTGGCGCTGTTACTAGTGTTTCTGGCTTTAATGTTTATATTTTAACTGCTGGCGAGGGTATTGATATTAACTCCGAAAATGGTCCAGCCGCTCTTTCTGGCAAAGGCGTTGTGGGCCTAGGTAATTGTTATATTTCTAACTACAGCGTATCGGCGGCGGTAGGCGACTTGCCCACTGTTTCGTTCTCCGTGGAAGGGCTTAACATTAGTCAGGGTTTATATTATTGCAACGGCGCTACTACTGGGTTAGTTTCTCCAGCCATTGCCCCAGAAAGCGGTGTCCCCCTGAGTCTCGCTACAGGTACACGTCTTCCTCTTCCAACTCCAGCTACAGGAAATGGTATTCCTACGGCTTTGCGACCAGGAGATATTACTCTATCCTTTGGAGCACTGACTGGAACATCTAGCACAAAAGCCGCACCTCTGGCCAACGTGGACATGTCTTCTAGTAACAGTATCAACATTCAAAGCTGTGAACTGTCCCTTCCGCTGTCCCAATCTCCAATTCAACGTCTTGGCAGTAAATTTGCCTTTGCCCGAGTTGTTGACTTCCCTGTGACAGCTACGCTTTCCGTTGAAGCGTTGGTCAACGAGCAGGTATCTCGCAATCTAGCTCAAATGATCGAAGATACTACCGATAATGATATTACCGTTACTGTCCGCAAGCCAGGAAGTACAGAAGTGGCTATTCAATATACCCTTAAGGGCGCGAAGCTAGATTCTGAAAGTTATACAAGCGACATTGGTTCTAATAAATCTCTTTCGCTTTCTTTTTCGGCCCAAATTGCTGGACCAAATAGTCTTGATAAAGGGATTTTTTGTTCTGGAGCCTACTCTGGTTCAGTATTCTCTTAATAAGCGTATTACAAAAACCCCGCCAATGGCGGGGTTTTTTTATGTTTGTTGAGATAACAGAATTATGCGCTCGTCTTAGTTAAATAAAATTTTAAATCTGTCCGACTCAATAAAATATTTATAAACGCTATTGACATGATCAATCCATTCATAAATAGTTTTATCGCTCTTGGCTCTATTACATATTTCGCAACAAGGCACAATATTATTCTTTAAGTACCCAAGATTAGAATCAATTCGGTCCATTCCAACTCTATAGCCAATAATAATTTTTCCATCTCTAACTGGAGTGCGTGGAGGCTTGTTGCAATAAAAGCAATTTTTCGACACAGTTTCCTTAAAAAAATCAAAATCTAAATCGCAATCTCCATAGCTATCTGATAATTTTAATGACCTTCTAAAAGCATTTCTCCACGCCTGATCTTCTCGATCTAAATTTTTTCTTCGACAACCACAAGAAGTCGTTTTTAAAGAAACGACTTCTCCAGCAGGTAAATTTTTAATATTTCCACAATCACATTGAAACGACCAAACAATATTTTTACGCAGTCTAAGTTCCGTTGCATTTAAAGCGGTAAGGTGCCCAAATTTTTGACCCGTCAAATCTACTGCCCGATTTCCATACCAGCGATTACATCCGCAAGATTTTGTGCCGTTATTTTTTCTTAAATTTGATCCAGCCACTTGACAAATTTTTCCACAGTCGCATTTGCAATCAAACCATACTTTATTTTTACCGTTTTTATTCTTTTTATAAAAAACACCAATTACTTCCAGCATTGAGTAACGGTTTCCAATTTTCTTTTCTGCCTGTTTAGTTCTCGCCATATACTTATATTACGTAGTTTTGAAAAGAAGCATTCATTAAAATCCATCATTCTTTTAACTCCCAGCGAGGGGTTTGGGGACACTTCCCCAGTGTAAATACCCATATGCCAAATACTTTTTCAGGAATCGCCCGCGATATTTTTACTAATGAATTTGAGTGCAATACTGGGGTAGTGACATTTTCACAAATCAGTGGATGGCTTAGCGCAAATCTTGGCGCGCTAAATAATCTAATCAATACATCATTCTCTGGCGCAGACCCAGAAATAGATACTGAGGCGCAGGATATTTTTCAAAACCTATATCTTGCTGCATACTACAATCGTCAGGCGCAGAATTCCTTGCGCGGTATTGTGTCGGCTTCTTCCGATGGATCAAATATTCTATCAGTAAGCGACGGCGACAATCGAATCACTTTTGTAAACAAGAACGAAGTAGCCAAAGTCTACAAAGGAATGTCCAGAGATTTTGCAGACGCCGCACAACAGAGCGCCAATAGATATTGCATGTATTTGAGCGCGCCAGTTAGCGTCAATGGAATTGATACCACTGTCACGGGATATGGTTACGGAGTGCTTAGAGACAGCGCCAACTACTAAACAAGCGACCCGCGCCAATTAAGAACGCGGGTCTATTTTGTGTTTCGGCTCGCGTTAAAAACGCATGAACCCTGTGAGATTAATTACACTCTCATGCCGAGTTCGCGCATTACTTTAAGATGCTCGGGATTATTGCGGTCAAAATCATTACCTTTTGCGGCTGTTTTAGGAAGTAGATCAGTTTTGTCCTTATTTTCAGACTGGAAAGCTTTGATGAGAATCTGACGGAGACGTGGAGCGCTAGCAAATGACTCCAAACCTAGACGGCCCGCGAGTTTTTGCATATCAACATACGCCATGTAATTAAGCTGCTCTTTGAATGCTTCAAAGTCCGTAGTGCCAAATACATTAGTTTTTTTGACGCCAAAAATTTCTTCTAAAGTTGCGCGGTCATATTCAAGTTGACCATTGGCGCTTTCCATATTGTCGAGTGGATCGTTCATATCTAATATTAGCGATGAAAACAAAAAAGGAGCGGAATTTCTCCCGCTCCTTGATTGAATTTGTTAACAAATTAGCTGATTAGACCACACAGGCCACGAACGTCAACCACCATACGACCTTCTTCAAGGCCACCATAGAAGCCCATTTTGTTCTGGCGCTTGCTATAGAACTGGTCATCGGCCACAAGGCTGAATTCACTACCAGACTCGCTATCAGTAGCCACCAGACGAATCAGGGGATCACGGGCGCGGTCGATAGCAACTAGAATCTGCTCATTGGTGCCGTCAAAAGCAGCCGAACCAGTGGAGCCGTCATCTTTAGTATAAGCGGTAGCGCCAGCGGCGACATCGAACACGCTATTGAAACGCCTGCCCTTACCAAATTCATTAAAGGAATGAAGATTCTTACCATAGAAGGTAGAGAAACTAGCGCCTTCGAAGATGCGGTTGCGGAAATCCTGGGGGGCAGGAATGGAATCCTTGAGGGCAGAGGTGTAAGGAGCTTCCTTCGTGTTAATGGGGTTATAAGCCATCGAACGAAGTTCTTCCATCATTTCTGGTGAGGTTAGGATGTCAGTAACATCGCGGGAACCACCAACAGGAGTGCCGCCAAGCCAGGAAGTATTGAGGCGCTGGCCAAGAGTAATCAGTTTATTGAAGTCGGCAGGAAGCAGACGACCTGCGGACTCTACACGCTGAACATGCTTGCGACCATTAGTGCTTGCATTAGCAAGAGAATTCATAAGAGGGCCAACCGAGAAGTTTTCCTGCTTATAAAGGATTTCTTGCATGAGGCGAGAGATATGATTGGAAACCACATTCAGGCCAAGACGAGGATTCGCGGCATACTTGCGATCAAAGGAGATGGCGGAATCAAGCTGATAAGTCTTGATAGGCATTTCACCCACGGTAGGAACCGCTTCATTGGTGCCAAGACCACCAGCGGCAGTCTGCGACCAGACAGTAAAAAGGTCCACATCGCCAATATCGAAGAACATATCAACAGGAAGCATAGGCACGGTGCCCATGTCATATTGCATAGTTGTGTAGAAGTTGGCAAGGATCGGAGCTTGTTCCATCACCTTCGCGATCACAGGACCGACAAGGGAGGCAAAGGCTTCCTGGGCTTCAATACGGGTATTGAGGTCTTTGGAGGCCATGGCCTTAAGCATTTCAAACTGCTCTGGGGATTGTTCGATTTTGATTTTCATGTTTTCTGTTTTGTAGAGTAGTTAGTGCTTAGTGAAATTATTTACCAAGTTTGATCTGATAGTAAGCGCCAGAATAAGCGTCGGTAATTGGGCCACCATTAGCGCCGCGAGAACCAGAACCAAGAACTAGGCCCAGAGAGGCGGAATCAGTATTTGCGCAACCAGTAATCTTGCCAGAAGTAGCGGAAAGTTTGAAGCCAGCAGCAGGAGTCAGAACACCATCTACGGCAGAAGCAAAGAGGGTGAAAGTGCCTCGGGTAGCGATTTTAACGCTTTCGCCAGGAAGGGAAACCTGCATGGCGTCAGCTTTTTCACGGTAATAGAGAAGCTTTTGACCATTTTCGTCATACTGAGCGGTTTCAGTAAGAGTGATGCCAAGAGGAGTCACATCGCCAGAAGCGGCAGGACGAACCTTAAGGGTAATCTCTGGATACTTATTAAATCCAACATACTGATAGTCGGTTTTGCCGAGATACGAGTTGGTGGCGAAAGTAATTGGGTCAAGGGAAAGATTGCCAGAAGCAACCGTCACGAAGATACCAGCATCACCAAAACCAGTCCCAGTGATGTTATTGTTGACGTATGCGTTGTCTAGGGCGAAATTGGAAATTTCGTCGTGCGGATCAACGTTACGGAATGGAGCGATTCTCTTGGCCATGTTATTTTAGTGTGTGTGTTTTGGTGAGGATTTGTTATTACTTGATAACTTTGATCGAGTCTTTGGTAAAATTCTTTTTCCAGCGGTCAATCAGAGTCTCTTGAGTAGAAACTTCTTCGTTGTTATTGATTACACTTTCAGCAGAGGCTTTTGCTTTATCTAGTGCGTCTTCAACGGTTTTATTTTCTTCGCCCGCCTTAATTTGACCAGCGGTAGCGAGTTCAGCAATCTTGGCCTTAACTTCAGCATCAACCGCAGCCTTAGCTTCTTCTCTCATCTTGGCAATTGCAGTCTTGTTCTTATGTTTCCAGAACTTGCCCATCTTTTCTTTAAAGGCGGCAAACACTTCGTCTTTCTCGCCGTCCTTAACTTCAAGGGTTTTGAGTTCGGCGGCAACAGCAGCGCAATCTTCTTCATCCATCTCGTACTCATCTTGCATAGCGGCCATCCGCTCGTTATAACGAACAAGAGTTTGTGTGGCGCGGCTATTTTCTTCCATCTGCCAAAGTTTTTGATTGGACTCCGCAAGAGTCTTGCTCATTTTTTCAACCTGGGCATAAAGCTCGGTCATCTTTGCTTCGGCTTCATCTTTTTGCTTTAGAGCGGCATCACGGTTAGACTGCCATTCTTTGGCCAGTTCTTTAATCTTGCCCGCAATCTCCTTGTTAACGGAGGCCGTAGCTTCTTCGGTTTGTTTTTCGGCCACTGCGTTCAGTTTGGCGATGACTTCTTCTAGGAGGGTTTCGATTTCCATGTTTATTGTTTGATTAGTAATGTTCTTTACACTTTCTTTTTTGGGAAGTGTAGAAAGGGAGATTGCGGCGGAAGATTTTTTCGGGCCGCTATCAGAAATAATACCCTTTACAAAAGCCGCAGGAGTCGAAACTAAACCAAAAGCCGTGGGCAAAACATTCGCGCCCACTACTTTTCTATAGACTGGAGTTCCGTCTTTAAGTTTGCCCGAACCGCCATATTTTCTCAAATATTTTCGCAGTTCAGCTACTTTTTTGGAATCGGAAATGACTTCGGCCTCTTTTAAATTGCGTGATCCTAATACAATATGGTAATCATTAAACATGATTTCCCAACTTGTAGAAAGCGCCTGATAAAATTTACTCTTTGGATCGTTGCCGTCTTCCAGGAGTCTACCGAGTTCAGGATAGATTTTCCGATAAATTGCGCCGCCAAAACACATATTAAAAGGATCACTCGTATCCAGCGCTTCCTCTTTGGTCATTAATTCCGAACTCCCGATCTTGGAAAATCCAGAAGTAAGAATGTGTCCTACGATTTTTTTTGATTGGTGCTCAATATTAAGAGGTTTGTGTTTTAGGAGATCAATGATAGAAACAGCCAGCGTGGCATCAATTACATCATCGTTCTTATTGACAAGATTGGGATTTGCACAGTTGGCGGCGATGGCCAATAAATCTACATTTCTTCCTAAATTTAGCTCGCTAGATGGCAATAGCGGCGCAAGATTTTCCAAAGATGCCCTAGTTTCTTCTGTATCTTTCCACGAAGAAATCGAAATTCCTTCGCATCCAAAGGATGTAGAGCGCAAAAACAGTTGAGACATCAAATAATTTACACGCGCCGAAAGAAAGCTGTTGACTTGGCCGTTTGATAACGTAGGTTAAGAAAATGAAAAACCGTCCCACTAAGAAATATCTGCGCGGCAAAAAATCCTATGAAAACGCCATGATTCATTGGTCGGGCAAGTTTCCACCCTTTAAACAACTAACAATCAAAGACCAAAATTATTGGAGCCAAGACGGAGTGAATCCTTCGCCCTTTATCTATCGTCAGCATGGCAAAACTACCATGCAAGCAGCCCACCTTAAATTTATGAACAAACTGCCCGCCCCCTATGCCCTAAAAAAATACATTATTGAGTACGCCAATAAACAAGCTTACTCTGGATATGGATTTAGCGGCCCTCTTAATACGGAAACCGAAATTGATGAAGCGTGGGACGATATGATTGACCAAATTGGTTTTGACGCCGCGCAAGATATTATGTGTGGAGATTGGGAGACTTCTATTGACCCAGATTTCGTCCGATATTGCGAAAGCAAATCTGTAGCCATCAAGGATAATTATGGCAATTATATCGGAATCACCAGATATTTTGGCGGCGGCAAACATTTTTGCGAATACTCTATGTATGATGATTCTATTGCGAATGCCTATTACCTATCCTGTGAAGAAAAAGAAGTCTTGACAATTCAAAGAACTTGGACGAAAATTTGATATGAAGTACTCGATCAAAGAACTTAAAGAACCCTATCTTCCACCTTATGGGCTTTATCGCCATGAGGAATATAAAGGTGCGCCAAATAATGCTGAGCTAGAATTCTGGATGAGAATTCAAGAATTAGAGGCCGCGCTAAAAAACCGAGACGAAAGAATAGCCGATTTAACTCGCGGAGTAGGCATCGCACTAGAACTTTTTAAATAATATGAGCTTTTCCCCATTTCTAGAAGCCCAAAATAAAGATTTAAAAAACGCACTCTATTCTTGGAAGGAAAGGGCTAGACAGTCGGACATAATTATTGCCGAAAAAGACAAACGGATTCGCCAGCTAGAACAAGACAATGAATCCCTCCGATTTGAGCGGAACAACCTAATTATTCAGGTTGAAAAGTTGAAAGCGGAGAAAGAAAATGCTAGATTGGGTGTCTACTCTTCTGAGGCGTGAATATATAAGGCGGCAGCAAATAAATCTAACCCGCTTTCAGAACTACATTCAAGAATCTCTGGAAGAATTGTCAGGCCAAGCATCTTTGAGCTATTTTCTAGGCATTCATTCGCCCGAGACTCCCAATTCTCTAAACAATCCGCAGAAATCACCTGAACCATAAGTTCATGGGCCATGGATTTTTGGTCGGCGTCTAATTCTCCATGCCGTTCAGTCAACTTGGCGACAATAAAGTTTTCTAGATTTTGCGCGGCCAAAGATACTGATTTCAAATCTTCAACAGAGGCTTTTGAAGGACGACCAGCGGGCTTGTTAATGCCCTTGGCTTTAGGCTTAGTCTTAGAGCCGCCTGGGGCAGCAGGTGCGGGCCTATTGTCAATAGAGTAAACGGTATTGGGGTCAAGTTTGGGCGCTGGCTGAGATAATGTAGCCACTGGAGAAAGGGGATTCCAATATCCTTTCTTTTTATCTGCCACATATTTTTCTTGTGCGCCGCCAATTTCTTCCGCGTCTGGAAACTCGCCATGTTTGAACACATCCATAAGCTGTTCAGGCGTAAGGATAGACAATTCTGCCAGACGGGTAGCGATTCTCATCAACTCAGTATTATCCTGGAGAGAAAGGTCTACGAAATCGCAAGTCGGATAAACTCGGAATCCCATGTCTTTTGAGATTCTTTTAATTTCGGCCTGAAGGAAATTTTTAAAAGATTCCCGCGCTTCACGAAGTTTTTCTAAAAATACATTGATTTTAGCTTGAGTATTTCCATATTTTTCTTCACCCACAATAATATTCTGCAAACCTTCTCGAATATCTTGGTTGATAATTGTGTATTTTTCGGGGCCAAGAACTTTTTGTAAATCTGGGATGACAAATTCTGCCTCGACATCATAACTAGTTACCAATGTGCGCCCAACAGTTCCGTTCTGGAAGATTCTTTTCAGCGCCTCTCCCATCTGCTGGTTAATTCCACCGCCATATTGGGTTTTAGTTTCGCCGTGTTTAACGTGGAGAATAGCCATTTCAACCGTGCGCATGATAGCCATATCCAGGGCTTTCATCTCTAATTTAGCATTAATATCTCCCAGCACACTAAACCCAAAAGGAATCGCAAACGGTTCGTATGGCTGTTTTTTAGCGAAACTTGTATGGAGTTTCAATGGGTCAATTTTGATTTTGATGCCATCGCGAGTCCAGCTTCTCTTGGTAATCAAATCTTTGGCTTCTTGTGGCAATCCGTCAAAAAACTTTCGGTCGTCCTCATTGATTGGATTTTTTAATCTTTGCAATTCGCTTTGAGAAAGAATATGCTCATACATATTTTCCCCAAAATAAACTGTATTTTTTGCCGCGATACAATGAGGGTTCAAAACGATATAGCGAATGGGAATTTTTTTCGCGCTGATAGTTCCCTCTGCCGCGTAGACAGTTCGGAGTTTCATCAAATCCTCCACGGTCCAATCGGCATCCACTCGATACAAGAAAATGTTACTTGAGCGAAAATACTCCAAAAAGTAATGCTTTTTCAAGCTCCAAATATCAATACGCTTTAACCAAGCGGTAAAAAAGTCACGCGAAGCTTTATTTCCGCCCTTAAAATATAGTTCAGTATTAGAGAACTCACTCATCAAGTCAATTGCATTCTTGAAAGACGAAATATGAGCATACGCTTTTTGAGTTAGTTCAATTGCATCTCGAATATCCACTCCATCGTTTCGATAATGGTAAGGCAGGCGTAATTGTCGAATTTGTGAGAATTTGTCAATCGGTTCCCGAATAGCGGCGCGATTAATTCGCGAGCCGATTCTCGATTCGTCTGAAGTCGATTCTCTAGAAGAGGCATGAGAAATAGATGCCGTCGCTAAGAATGGATCACCGCAATCGCTTGGTTCTGAATAGATTGGCGCGGCCCAAGTCGTTTCTTGGGTAGTCGTTCCTAACTTTGGTTGTGAGACTTTTTCCCAATACTGTTCGTCTCGCTTTGTGTAATTCCGTTTTGCCATATACAATAGTTACACAAAGTCAACAAATTGTCAGAATATTCCTGGTTCGCAATAGTCCACTTCATCGCCTCCTTCGGCCTTCGTCATATCCATATAGATTTTTGCGGCCCAATTGCCCAAGAACAGCGCCGAAAAGCTGTCTCGCCGTGATTTGTTGACGCCGCGCTGTTTTCTTAAATTTGCTGGTAAAACAAATCTTTGTTGTCCCGTATCCGTTGTAGAGATTTCAATAAGGGCGCACTGCTCGATAGTTCTGGTAATCAAATCAGCTACATTGTCAGCAAAGTCAACATATCTGGCGCGGCCAAAAGATTTTTCTTTGGTCGCGGCCTCAGATTGATAGAGAAGATCATCAATTGGGATGCTGGCTGGGACTTCGCCACGATAGGTTTCGTCAGAGACGCTTCCCGCGAAGCGAATTCTCTTGTGGTCTACATTCGCCTGTAAGAGTTCGTTTGCTACTCGCTGCCATGGAAGGTCGAACACTCTGAAGAGACATATCTTCTTATCAGTAGAATTATATTCTTTTTTGAGGGCGGAAAGCTCCTCCTGATATAAAGTTTGATCATTGAAAGGAATATCTAGAACCTTGAACTGATAACCCAGCTTCTTAATTTCTGGATGCTCGTTCCAAAATTGTAGGGTAGTAGGCCCGCCCGCATTATCGAAAGCTATAAATACAATATTAAAATTGTTAATTAAGTAAGTAAAATAAGCGGCATGATCCTTTAAATCTGCCCCCGCTACCGCATACGAATGAACAAGGCAAACCTTGCCAGCGTCTTTGTCAATAATCTTAAACAACTGCATGGCGAAATCGTCAGAATCCTCATTGCCAGCGGCATTGGGGTCAACAGCTAGAATATATTCTGCGCCCTTTTCTCCAACCAATTCAATGTCTTGTCCTGCCCCTGGTTCGTAGCGGCATTCTTTTAGCTTGGAAATTTTGTAGTAACCCGCGCTGTCTGAGGTAAATTCGGCGTTATATTCTCGGTTAAATTGAGAAACGCTCATTTCGTTTTTAGACTTTTTAACTACTTTTTCATCAAAAAGCTCTTTTGGTAAAGCGTCATAAGAGATATGCGCAATGAACTTGCGCGCATCGTTAAACTGTTTTTTTTCTTCCTCTTGCTCTTCTGTATTACCGTTTACCACGCCACGAATAGACTCTTCATAGCTCTGGTATAGGCGATATAAATATTCAAACTTATAACTGGCAGAAGAAAGCCCAATCATTTTATTTGCGGGCCATTGCTTTCTATCCTTTTCCTCCATTAAGCCCTTGGCTATTAATTTATCTTCGACTTCTTTTAACTTCTTGCGCTCAACGGGATTAGTCACACCAGCCAAGAACGGAGTGATAACTTCATCAATCACTGACTGAGGCATCAAAAGAAGCTCATCAATAACCATCATTTGAAAACGAAAACCACGAAGGCGTTGGCCATCGCCCAAAGGAAGAGCGGTAATTTTACTAGTGCCAATTTCAATATTCCATTCATCGGGCGCAAACTTTACGTTCATGCATTCCGCCAGGAACTTAGCTTTGGGGGATTTGGAAATAGTGATTAATTTCTTCATCACCTCTTTACTTTGGCGGAAAGTCGCACTAATAATACCAATATGAACGCCTGGATTCAACATTGCATAAAGTCCAACAAATACACCCGTCAACCAAGTATTGTGGCTCACTAACCCATCAGAAACATAGCATTCTTCTGTCTCCACCTGAATATCTACAGTAACATTTTCGGACGTTGAGATGGACTTAACTTGACTAAAGAATACCCGCTCATCTAAGAATTTATCCAAGACGGACCAATCATTCTCATCCAACAAATCTCCAAATTCCTTGACGCGTTTAAACCAGTCGCGAGGAGTATTGGCGCGCAAAACAAGCTTGTGATTATAGTGAGGGGTGCCTTTTACCAAATCGGCACACAGGGTTTTCTTGCCATACTTCTTTTTCAGATACTCTCCAACGAACGGAACTGTATCGTCCTTCTGAAATCCATCTAGTTTGCTTTGGGCCAGATATTTAACTTTATCTTGCTTGTAAGAGATTTTGAAGCCAATTTCTTCATAAAATTTACGAACGACGTTTGCTCCAGAAATATCAATTCTCCACGCTGGCTTGCAGTTGCAGATTTGTCCATTCGGGAACTTCATTTCGCCGCCCTTAAAGGACTGACGGCTAGAAGTAACAATATCAAAATTCAGAAAAAGATTTCGAACTTGTTTAATAAGCCCATAACTAGAGGAAGAAAATTCTAGGCGCAATCTAGTCTTATTGTCGTTCAATGATATATTGGAAGAGCCGTCAGTATCCATTAATCCCATCAATAATTCTTTAGCATTCTCTTTTGAGCATTTAAGTACTCTTGCTGGAATGGTTTTTTCATGAGCGAGCTTCCTTTCAAAGCCAAGATGATCCAAAAAACCAGCTAATTGAACAGACGAGCAAATAACTGTTTTTGACTTGTTACCAGGATTTTGCTGATAACGAAAATCTAACCCAATATCATTAAAGAATTGTTCGCAAAAACTCAAAACCTCTGGAGCCTCGCTAGTTATCCCAACCGTAGCCCTGTGACGATGACCATCGCCCAACAAAAGCCCAAAGAAATAATACCAATCTTTGAGACATGCCCCTTTTAAATTAATATCTTTTGATTTATTTGGGTTGTCTTTAGCGGGGTATTTATAAGAACTTAAAATATTCTCTTGTTCGGGCCAAAAATTATCACCTTTACGCATGACCAAATAATCTCCGACTTGAATATCTTTTGAGTGAGTCCAATCATATTCCAATGTTTCTGGATTCAATTTTAAGACGCGGTGATAGTCCAAACCCTCTGAGACGAAGCCATGAGATGTTTCGACTCGATAAGTCGTCTGAGATGGATTAACCGTTTTGCATAAAACCCTATTGCGACCGTTCAAACTTTGAACAAAGTCTCCCACCTCAACGTCAATTATTTTCTTCAATCCTTTATCTGTCCAAATAGGATTGTCCCAACGCTCGCATTTCCCGCCTGACCTGCTCAAGATAGCTAGCGTATAATCATTTTGAAGCATCCCTTTAATAAGGAGTTGTTGGAAAGGTAGCAGCCTTACGCCCATTAAAATAAATGCTGCCATTGATGGGTTCGCTTTAAGGAATTTATAAATCCAAAATTGCGCGTCTTTCTCCTCAAGGAAACCTTCTAATTTAGCAATTTGCTCATTAACGTTTTCGGGATGAACCCTGGGTTGAATTCCTTCGATCCACATATTAGTTTTTTTGCTCTTCTAAGAAAAATTGCATATCCACATTCCACAACTTACTTCCTAAACAAAGGAGCTTAGGGATAATTCTTTCACTTTGTTCGCGCCCGCCAGAAAATATAAATTGGATATGGCCCCGATACTTTTCTTGGAGAGTTCTCATATTGTGAGTGATGTAGGAAAGGTTTGGCTTATGGTAAGAAGAGGAGGTAAGCCACTTGGCGCGTTTAATATCGGCATCTACAACGACCCAAAGAAAAGAATCTTGAGATTTGCATCGTTCGATTTCTCGCTGGAATCTTTCGAAGTTATTGCCAACCAACGTCCCACACCAGTCATCGAAACTCTTGCGATCAACAAACGTGTTGGTAAAATCACTTCCTCCAACGGCGTAATCACCTGTGTCCAATTTCATGTTTTGACTATTGGCAAATTTAAGCGGCTGCTGTTCACGCGTGTCAACGAATATCTTGGTGCGCGAAAAATCTTGCATCCATTCTATAGGTAGTTTTCCCGTAAGCGAAGGCGAGACTCCACATTCTTTCGCGGCGGCAGAATATGATCCAAAGATTTTCTTATATTCAGAAATGGGAGGCAAGTCTGCGAAAAATAATTCAATTTCAGTAGGCGCGAAAAATAATTTCTTAGACTCAATGCGTTTTTTGAGCATGTCAAGAATAATCGGCGCTTTCTTTTCGGGCGGAGTCTGTTTCAACCATTTATCAAGGTGTTCGCGGCAAGAAAAATAGCTAGCGAAATAATCATCCTTGCGTTTGAACTCCAGTGGACGGCCCGTAAGCAAATCTCGGCGCGGAAAATATTTGCAATAATATTCAGCCACATTAATATCGTGAGCCTTCAAATGAGCATGAAGACTTCTTTCGGAATTGAAGATCAATCCGCAGTTTTTACAATCAAACGACATCATCTCTATAAAGCCCCAAAATTCTTGCGCGCCATTCTTCCATACTGGCAAGCCTATCGACTTCCGCCTCTGCCGCCATACGCTCCATTTCTGCCTGACGAAGCATTTCGCGCCGCTCTTCTTCTTCCTGGAAAGCCTGAACGATACTGAGAAAGGTGTAATCGTCCTTGCCCTTACTCTTGAGGCGTTCCGATCTATCGCCCTGGAGTTTTTTTGTATTATCGGAGACACGCTTGTAGCAGCTATTTAGTTCATCTACTTTTGCCTTGACGGTTTCAGAATAAGCGTGTTTTAAATCAGTGCTATCATCCATGTCATCAAAAATAGCATTTAATTTAGCGATATGGCCGCGAAGAATTTCAATGTTTACCGTATCAACACAAATATTCATCACGAGGTCAAGCTCCATGGATGTCAAATCAATCTGATCCCAAACATTGCGGATAAACTGATCCTCGAAAAGCTGCCTGTCTTTCCGTACTTCATAACTATTCATAATTCTCTTGTAACGAGAATTGCTTAAGTGAAGAGTCAGTTTTTCAATATACTGTTTGTATTTGCCAGAAAGTTTTGCGTGGTCTAAATTAAGGCCAACTGCCGCATTAATTTTAGAAACAATAGATTCGTTGCTGCGTGGGGCGATATACTCATTTACCACATCATCCTTATCATCCATCTTCAAACCATTATTAGCAATCCAAGTATTAACCGCCCGCCATTCTTGTGACAGTCTTTGAATACCATCATCTTTAAATATCAGCCGCGCAATATTTAACGAATTGCTGCCATTCTGCATTTCGGAGCGAATCAAGTCTTTTTGGTCTTCGGTAAATTCTCCGATGTTCGCCTTGACTGGATTTAGATGATTCTTAACTAAGCAGCGCGCTACAGCTTTTCCGCGAGGCTCGCGAGCATGAGCTTTTTGATCATTGAAAACTTCGCGGGCGATACGATTAATATCAGTCAATCCACCCTGAAATAATTCAATGACTCGTTTTTCCTGCGCTGGAGTAAGTTCTTTCTTCATTGCAAAAGCTCTGAAATATCGGACTCTTTGAGAATGGCCTTGACATCAACAAAAAGTAAAGACTTGAAAGTTTCCATTTGACGCATAACTGTATTGCCAGGACGATTTTTAAAACCAAGGAATACGGCTACCTCTTTATCGTCTTTATGCTCGAAATTTAACATTTCAAAAGCCACGAATCTTTGTGGCTCTAATTTCTGAGCTAATTCAACACGTAGCCTGCCAATAGCTAATTCATAATCAATTTCTTCGCTTGGACGGTTATTGACTTCTTGAGCATGGTTTTCTAACTCCAATGCCATCTTAATATCGTGATTAGTTTTTTTGCCGCTATCTACCCAAGCTTTGTAAATTGGGCATTCGATACACTGTTCATGGCTGGCGGTGGCAGAACAATGAGTTTCGCCTAGCGAGTTGGGACATTTAATACATGGGCGCGCAAAATTACCATACAGGTTTCGAAGTTTATTTCGAATTTGATTCATACATACTGTGGCAATCCATGGTTCGATAGGTTTGCTTTGGTCCCATAAGTGCCATTTTTTCCAAATATGAGTTTCGATTTCGCTCGAAATATCTTCGAAGTTCGTCCAATGAATAGCATCCAACCTCCAACGGTTAGAGTATTTTTGAATAATATCGTGGACTACTTGGTATTTTTCTTCGAAGGTAAAGGGCATATTATCGTGTTTTGCGGCGGAATGGGGTTGAAACCAAGTCATCCTTGCCGAAAGAAAAGGAGTTGCTGCCCAAAACTCCAAAGTCAGTATTAAATGATCCATCTGAGCCAATGGAATTAGCCCGCGCCAAACTTTCCTTTACTGCATCCAGGTCTGGAAGTTCCATTGAATCAGTTCCATCGGGATCATCATCAATCACGCGAGCGCGAATAGAAGTTTTTTGCGGCGCTACTTTTTTCTCAAAAGAATCCAAGGATTCCCCGCAGGAAGAACAAAATTTTGAGGCTAAAGAGGGAGCCTTGGTGCCGCAGTGGGTGCAGAATTTACTGGTCATAACTAATAATAGCGGCAATAGATTAAACCGCTAAATATTAATTACACAAATACACTAAAGTGCAACAACAGTTCCGAAATATCCAATTGTTTCGTTCTTTTCTCCAGTAATAATTGTCACGGAAATTTTAAGCCTCACGGCTGCGCGGTGGACATCGGTAAATTCCACGGTATCCTCAAATTCGCAGCCATCTCTGAATGCAGCTTGCCACACTTCATTGTATCTCTCTAATTCATGCGTGCGAATGAAACGTTTCCATCCAAAACCCAAGAGTTCTTGAGCGCCGCATCCAATGAAACGAGCATAGCTCCTATTGACCCACTCATTTCTTCCCAACATGTCGCATTTAAAATATCCAACATTGGTATCCTGCATCACGGCTTTTTGGATTTGGCTTTCTACAACTTGCCGCGCCTCTATTCTTTTAAGAGCGTCAATTGGGCTAGAACCTCCATTTGGCGAAAGTTTTTCCTTGATAAATTTACTCAAATCCGCTAAGACCATTTCAACATCTTGAATTTTTTTGCCATCTATAGCCTGCTGTTTGCTCACTTCGTAGGGCATCTTTATCCAGTGCCCAAAACCGCGAAATGGAATCCATAATTTTTTAATCAGCGGCCAAAAAAAGCCAATGACTTCTCGATAGCGAATAATCGCAGTAATTAATGTGACGCCGCCGACAATCAGTTCCGCTAGATACTTCGCAATAATTTGTTCCATATAAGTAATTACAACCTAATGTGGCGCGAAAACACCACATTAGGTAAATTGACTAATAATTATAGAAATTATAACTGCGGCTGCTTAATAATTTCTAATTTTTCGAGTACAAAGCGAACAAAGCCGCTGCGAACAATGTCACAAGCCTCTTTTAGCTCAAAGCAGAAAAATCCATTATCTCTAGATTCTTGGTCATTGAACTTGTCGAACATTTTTCTAAAACCAGACTGATCTTTTGGTAAATAATTTTGATTTACGGAATCCCCAACAAAAAAGATTCGCGTGAACTCTCCGCATCGCGTTAGAAGCATAATTAAATCTTCCCAAGCGAGATTACTGCTCTCGTCTACAATAACAGCCTTGCAGGCCCAGTTTTTACCCTGAACAAAACCAACGCTGGTAGAATCTACTCGGTTTTCTTGTTTGAGAATTTCGATTTCAGATGGTGGCAGAAGCTCCTCTAGTTTGTCATAAACAATACAGGTGTAAGGGGCCAGCTTCTCACTTAGTTCACCCTTTAAAAATCCCACTTTACCGCTCTTGGAGCTTTCAATAGGATTGCGAACATAAATAATTTGATCGACCTTCTTTTGTTGCAAAAGTTTTAGCGCGGCTAATACCGCTATGTAAGTATTATGAGTGACAATAAAATTATCAGTTAGATATAAATGCTCTTCACTATCCAGCATAATGCACTGACATTCTTTGCGCCCAATTGACTCAACTGATTTAATATATCGTGAAGGTTGATATTTTGTTTTGGGAACGATCATGTCAGCCTTCCTTGATAAAAAGGCTGGATTGATATGGGGCGGCAAACTAAGGGTAAGATTATAGGATTGGAGTCCTTGTTTGCGAATCTCCTTGTAGGTATAAAAATTTTGTTTGGTTTTAACTGTCACCGTCCCTCCAAGACTTTGAACTAAAAAGGTCACGTCCCTACTTAGCGTTTCTGAAGTTGTGCAGTAATAAACTGAATGCCCTCCCCGATTGACATATCCATCCGTATCTACTAGGCCACGCAGTAATTCAATTCGGTTCTCAATAGAGGTGAATTTGTATTCATCGGGAATTGACTTTTCATGGCTTTTTTTACCGTGAATGCCTAGGCGAATAAGTTCCGCTGTAAATTGGTTGGGATTTTGCCAATTAGCCTTATTATCACAAATAGAATATTCAATTTCTTTATATTGACTAATTTCTAAATCTAGCGGCAAAAGACTTTTTACCCTGTCAATAATCTCCTTGTCAGCCGAAGTAATTCGAGGGGTTGAAGTTACCAGGCAGCCATCCCCAATCAAAACCCCCATAATATACGGGTGAATAAAATGTTTTTTATCTTCAAATGCAACGGGCTTAGTAACTGGAATTGAATGATTTAATACCTTATGGCTTTTTCCAAATAAAAGAGTTTCTTTAATTTCATTTGTCGTCTTAACTGTTCCAGGTAGATTTTTCAAATATTTTACTTTATTTTTCCTAGTATAGGAATTTCTATCTCGATTAGTCCTTGTGAGCCAAAGATGATTTCCGCAACACTCTGTAAACGAATCGTCATCAAAGGTAATTTTGAATACCTCTTTTTCCCCCTGTGGAAAAACGCCTAAAACTTTTGCCGTTCCTCCGTCAGGAGTGCAAACAGCATCTCCGACTTTCGTTTGTCCCATCGTTTGATAGCCAAATGGAGTGACAATTAGGGAGTCTAGGGGCTGCGCTTTTCCAGAGCCAAATAATCCATCCACTGCGATAGCCCTTGTATCCTTATCTAGCGCCGCCTTCAAAATGGCAATTTGTTTTTCCGTCAAATCACTCCTTTCCCGAATATGGAGGTCATAGGAGATTTTTTCCCGCTGAAAAACTTTTGGAGATGTGTCAGCGGCCTTCTTTTTGGGCAGTGGGGATTTAGCCATGTTAATATATATTACAGTTTTTCTGTAAGATTTCTCGGCTTTTTCCGTTTTAAATCAAAATGACACCAAATATACCAGAATTTCCCAGTTATCACCTCAGTCAAGATGGCGTAGTTTATAAACTCGTTCAAGGTCAATGGAAAGCCAAATCCTTTTATAACTACGGGCAACCAACAAATTTTTACAAGTTTTTCAAAAATGGGCAAGAATTTTTCTTTTCTGTTCCAGAATTGCTTCTAATCGTTTATGGAAATGGTTTCGATGACGAAAAAACAATCATCTTTATTGATAACAATCCAAATAATTTGACAGCAAGCAATATCGCACAGCCATCAGACAAGGATGAATATTTAATCAAATATCCACTCGAAAACTTTGAAGAAAACTTAATAGATTACCCTGGTTATCACATCACCAGAGACGGTATCCTTTTTTCGAGAAAAAATGCGGGAGGGAGAGCGTTGATGGAGAGATTCTGGCGCAAGTTAAAGCCCACCCTCACTTACTCAGGCTATGTTCGCTACCCCGTTTATCTCAGAAAGGGGAGCGCCCCTAAAAACGCTCATCAATTAGTGGCAGAAGCGTATCTTCACAAATCTAATGAAAATTTAATTGTCTGCCATAATGACGGAAATAAATTAAATAATACAGTAGAGAATTTAAGATGGGACACCCCCAAAAGTAATACCGCCGATAGGATAAAGCATGGAACGATGCACTATGGAGAGGACTCCTCATTGGCCAAGTATTCCAACGAATATATTGTTCAAACTTTAGAAGAATTCGTAAAATCGGACAAAACTTTAAAACAGTTTACGAAAAATCTCAACATCAGTCATCAAGGACTTCGGCACATCATTAATGAAGAAGTTAGATTAGAAACCAATATCCCAGAACTTCTCATAAAGAAAGCTCGCGATAAAGTCTCCCATAGTGGAAAGAAACTATCGCCCGATAAAATTATTCAAATTTTTCAAAATAAGAAAAATGGACTTTCTATCCAGGAAATTGCTATCAAATTTGATATTCACTATCAAATGGCATTCTCGATCTTAAAGAGAAAATGTTGGAAAAAGGTCGTGATCCCTCAAGAATTATTAACCTAGGCAAGCACTTCCTGGATAGAAACCGAGCCCTCTAATGTTCTACCTACCTGCGCCGAAAGATTTTGTGAATTTACTCGCCCCGTGATGCCGATATGGAGCTTGGTGTCGATACTCGGATTGAATCCGCCGTTCATCAATTTGCCGAATTCTCCCAATCGAAGATTCACGATAGCAGAAGCACCCGAAAAATTTATTGCGCGCCCAATATTTTCGCCGCCCAAATTAGTCGTCCTGGTTACAGAATTCAATAAAACCGTTCGCGGTGTTAGTTGCCCCACTTCATAAACCGCTGTTCGTGAGCACTGATAGCTCACCGAAATATCTGTTTTAGATTCTGGGATAGATTCGGAATCGCCCGAAATATTTGTAGTCAGGGCATGAAGGGCAGAAAGCGCGCTAGGAAATGTACCAGTAGTAGGAGCACTGCCAAAGAAAAACCCTGAATAAGTATTACCCTCAATAGTGGATGTATCATAGGAAGTAAACTGAGCATTCGCCCGCACTACAGAATATGGAGTAATCTGGAGGCTGGCGGTGTCCAGATAACACTTTTTAAAAAGAAAATTCCCGACAAGTAAACTTTGGCCGCTTTGGAAATCTCCCGTAAGAAGATTAAACGGGGCTAAACTGGCTTCCTGCACGCCAGATACGGCATTTTCTCCGACTAAGGGAACGTATGAAATAGAAACGGTTGCCTTTTTTGGCGCGGAAACACCAAAATCATTCGGCGCTGATACTTGGCCCAAATAACGATTCGCTTCTAGAGAACTCTCAAAATTAATTTCGCAGCTATTGGCCGCAAGAAAATTTGCCGAAGAAATCCCCGTCGCTGGCAATCCACCATCAATTGTTCCCAGAAATACTGGACTGTCTGTGAATTTGACGAAATTTGCCATGAATGAAAGAAAAGAGCTTGACGGACCTTATACCTGTGCGTATATTTACACGTCACATGAAAATCCCCAAGCATAAAAAACTAACCCGTCAAGGCATCGCCCGCCAGATACCATCCAAACGAACGTGTTCTAATTGTGGAGCCATTCTTATGATTGGAGAAGGGCATTTTGCACCGCCATCTATGGGTAACGAGGGATTTTTTATCTGCGCCGCAAAATAATTATGGCCCGCCGACTTTCCCCAGGTAAAAATCCCCCAGAGGCAGACAACGTATACACGCCAGAAATTCTCGCCCAAAGAATTGTTAATCATTTTCAACCTTTTGGTGATTGCCTTGAGCCTTGTAGTGGCGGCGGAGCTTTTGTTCGCGCCATGCAAAGATACGGAGTCTCAAGCGTAACGAGCCTAGATATTAAAGAAGGCTTAGATTTTTTCGATCTACCAGGGGAACTTAAGTTTGATTTTATCATCACAAACTACCCGTGGTCCAAATACAGAAAATTTCTCAATCATAGTATGAAGGTGGCGCGAAATATTATAACCCTTGGTCCGACAAACCATGTGTTGGGAAGTTATGCGCGCATGAATGATATTGAACGAGAGGGATTTTTTATTCGAGAAATCTGTAGAGTAGAGCGCCCGAAAGAGTGGGCGAGTTCTGGGTTTGATTATTCGGCAATTCGCTTGACACGGCAACCAGGAGGATGTATAATTACAAAACTATGAACAATATTGAATACCGCCACGCCAAACAAAACTGCTTTTGCCGATCCTGCGATAAAGAACTGAGAAAAAACCAAGACAAGGGAATTTTCTTTTACTCGTTCAGAAATTGCGGTCAGCATATCTCTTTGTGCGAGAGTTGTGTGAAGGAGATGAGCGCCCTTGTGTCCGACAAATGAATTTCAACAAAAAATTGCAAAGATCAGTAGAAATCGCCCGCGCCCTAAAGCCTAAATATCAGACTGGCCAGCATTTCCACGTATCTCTGGCATGGAAGAAATCGCGTATCGTATCTATCGCCTGGAACGACTATCAATTAGAGCACCTTCGACACAAATATGGAAGCTTCAACCCCACGCGGGACAAAAAACGCCAAATACACGGCCTCGCGACATAGTGAGATGGTTTTGCTTCAGAAACTTATTTTGCCGCCCGAAGAATTAGTGCTTGTAAATGTACGCATAGATGCTAAAGGTAATGCCGCAATGGCTCAGCCGTGCCTCAACTGCGCAAGGGTGGTAGAGCCGCTATTCAAAAAGATATTTTACACAATCGACCCCGAAACTTATGGAACGATCTAAGCCCCTACTACTCTGGCAACCCAATATTTTCCCTGACGAGGAAAAGGAAATCGCCCGTCAGTATTTTCGCATTCAATATTCCTCGATTTCAGATGGGAATTGGACTCCCCATCATCCGTTTGTTTTTCGGGGCTCGGTTTCTGGGGCTGGTCGTTTAGGCCATAACCTAGATCGCTTCGACTGTCGCAAATGGATTCCATATTTATCCGACTACATGATTAGCCGCAATTTCTTCTGGGCCACCGCCAAAGATTTAGCGCGCCAAGATCAATACGTTTGGCCACTATTTGTGCGCCCCGATTCTTGTAAAAAATTATTCGCGGGCCAAGTCTACTCTTACGAAAAATACCTCGAAGAATACAAATATCTCCAACAAAAGAACGGCGAAAAGATTCTAGCGTTTGTCGCCAAACCCGAGTGGATTGGCCGAGAGTGGAGGTTTCTGTACGTGGGAGAAGAGTGCGTGGGTTATTCGGATTACATGTATAACGGGGAAATCATTGAGAATCCCCAGCCTCGCGCCGTGTCCATTGAACTAGAAAGGTTTGCCGATAGAATTCGCGCCAATGAATATTTTTCGCCCGAAGATAATGTCACAATTGATGTAGGGCAACGGGCAGACGGATCGTATGGATTGGTGGAAATCAACTTTTTAGAGACGGCAGGTTTTTATGGAGTTGACAAGGATAAAGTTTATGATAAATTAGCTCAATCACTGAATTATGACTAAACGCAAATGGGTCTATACCCAGCCACCCAAAACCTACGAAATGTCGCCCTGTTCCTGCGGAAACGAGGATACAGAATGGTCCGAATACGAAAAGCATCTTTGGTGCGATAAATGTAAAAAGGATTTTATGCCCGAGCATAATGGAATTTTCGACGGGCCAATTGGGATTAAAACCGCCGAGATGCTGGGTATTCGTTTCGACCGATACATGATCGAAGAAGACAAAATTGTGGCGCAAGAAGAATATTTATACCTAAAATCCAATGACTGAAAAACTACTCTACACACTAACCGAAGTTAAAGAAATGTACGCACAACTCATCGAACGAATGGGACATGATGCTGGGGCCGTATGCAACTGGTCTGGAGTGGACAACGCGACTTTAGAACAGTGGGATAAGGCTTGGTGGGCCGCGTTTAACGATATTTGTGAATTCGAGCGTAACTGCGCAATCAATGAACATAACTGATGAATGCATCTGACGCCCTTTTTACTATTTTTCTTTGTTTTTTGCTATTCTTGGTTACGGGAGTTCCGTTATTTCTAGTGGCGGGGCTACTTTTTGTGATAATTGGACTAATTGATCTATTAAAATAATATGGAAATCACCCAACAACAGCTTGACGAACTAACAACCGAAGCCTACAACAGCGGCTACGAAGATGGCAAAACCTTTTATTATGGGCGAACCAAAGCCGACGACCAGAGAATTTTAAACATGGCTAAAAACATCATAGACAATATGGAAGAATCGCCCGATTATGAACAGACCTGGATAGATTTTTGGCGCGATCTATGTACCTATGGCAACGCCGAACTCAATCTCGACCAAATCAAACGAGAACTCCATGATTACAGGACACTCCTTCAGAATATTCCACTTGTTTACGACGAAATAACTGGCGGGCAGATTTCTAAGCCAAATACTGATCCTGTTTTTGTAATTGCGGCGGTCGATGAGAGGCTAAAGGAGCAATATAACGAGGGATATGAAGAGGGTTTAAAGGACGGTTATGAGGACGGGCTTGAACGGGGAATGAATTTAAATGGGCCTTTGCCAATTCTATAACATGATTATCCAGGAAATCATCCACAATAAAAAGCTCACAAAAAAATACAAATCCCAAGAAGATCATGTCGCGGAGTACTGCAAGCATATTGGATACGGTGCTAGCGGGTCATTTGACGACAAAACCAACAAAGGAATCATTCGCAGTCATTTGAAAGAGTGCAAAAAACTAGAATCGGCGGGCTACAAAAATCTACACTTTTGTAACGGCGGCGATGATGATATTCTCATTGTGGATCACGATAGAAAAGAGTTTGCGTTTGTAGAATATGGCGATCCAATCAAACTAGGGCAGGAAATACACTGACCATGAAAGCTACACCTATCAAGTGTATCGAGCGCGGCCAGTAAACTTGTAGAACAAAACCGTGGAACATTTCTTCCAGAGAAAATAGTGCTGCCAATTTTTTTTGGATTTGGACTTGCATTCATAGGAGAAAAGACTTGAAAGTTTTTGAAGATGGGGTAGGGGGTAGATATATATAGGGATAGACAAAGACCTATGGGGTTTTAAGATGCAAAGACAAAAGGCGATGTCCCTCCCCGTCATCGTGTAAAATGCACTTACGGAAGTTTCCTAGAAAGGGTGGCCTGTTACCTAGTCATCCTAATACCTTTCCCTATGCTTGTCTTAGGTCGCGGCCCTACGCAGTACACGCAACAAAGCGCGCACCCCGTAGGATACGCGCCTAGTCCCATGATGCCCTAACTTAGAAAATCAATTGACGTACACCTTGCGGCCCTTGTAGGTAAACCACGTACTGCTTGCATTGCTATAGCAAGTAGTATATAGGCGGTACTCCTTGCCTTCAAAGTGAATCTTATATGGAGAGGTGAGCCTTGCACCGTATCCCGTACGTGTCTCTTGCAAGCCTTGCACTTGCCAAGGGAGCGGTCTATGGGCTAACTCCGTACGGTACTCCTCCGTATAGATAGAGGGGAAATCTGACTCGGAACGGGATATGTCCGCTAGTGTGAATTGCTTCATGATGGTTAACAGGGAAAGGTCATATCAAGCCCTAGCTCATGATAAGCCGTAGCCGTAGCGAGTTCGAGAGATACGCCATCCCTAACAAGGGAGGCAATGAGAGATGACAGGAGGAATTCCATTTGTTCAAGTGCCACAAGGGCTTTAGAGGGTTAAAAATGTTCCATGTGAAACAATACTGTTTAAACGAACACGTTAATAATAACGAGCAAACGATGAACGGCGGAGATGATAGCCTAGTACCCTGGTGTATAGGGTATGCACAAGACGTAACGCCTTGGCAGACATGCCATGCAAAGCATACTCGTCACGTATAGCGCGACGAATAGACCGCGCCCATTTAGCGGCACGAGCGCGACGCATAAGAGTAAGGCGCACGCCAGAACGCTCAAATTCGTTAGCCTCGCATGGCCCATAGTGACGAACGCGGGCGCGAATAAGGTGGAGATGGAAAAGGGACATATAGGTTACTTGATAATAGGACTAGCGTAACACGTTGACAGTTAAGAGACTAGCGGCCCCCGCTATAAGCATAAGCTCTAAGGGAGAGGCTTGGCAAAGGATCGAAAGAAAAGCACTCATGCAAGGATCACGGCCCCCACTAGGGCGCAGATAAGGATAAAAAGGACAAGCTCCATGATAGGCGAGAGAAAGGGAAGGGTTTGGGGGCGCATGACGCGCCCCCTGGTGATGTCATTCGCCCCATGCACAGCCCATAGAGGTAAGCTCGCTGCGGATAGCAGCGCGATCACGCATGGAGGGCAGATAGTCGGGGGAATAGTCGCGCCCTTGCTTTGTGCGTACGTAGTCACGAAGGGATTCTTCATCGTCGCCGTCTTGCTCATCGTCCATTTCGGGGGACTCGGCATAATCGGAGTGTGCCACGTAGCCACGGGGGGCGTGGGGCGCATTGCCAGACAGGGCAGCACGGGAGAGGGGAGCGTACGTAGGGGTAAGCGGCTCGCTATCGTGCGCGCTCTCTTCATGGCCTGCGGAGAGGTAGCCAGAAAGGGCCAGTTTGTCAGATTGCGTGAGGGGGTAACTAGTGGATTGCATAGGGGTATAGTGTGAGGGTGGATTGTGGGGGGGGGAATTAGCGGACTAATTCGGAGAAAAAAGAAAAAGATTGTAAGATAATTGTAAACTTAAAACCCGTGGAATTGAAGATCGACAATTTGAGCGGCGATTGTCTCGGGGGAGACCCCTAGCAGGGGGTAACGTTGAGCGGCCCACAAAGGAGAGTCTGAGGCCAGAAACTCGGGGGAGCGCATCACATAGAGCGCATGATGGATCACGGTGGAAAGGGAATTGGATTTCATGATGCCACATAATAACAGACAATTTTTCCCAAGTCAAACGCGGATCACACTTTTCACGGAATACTTTTCTCAGTTTTGAGAATCACGCAGACTCTGCAAAGCTGCCTCTCGAGTGCTGCCGTAGTAGCGCGCCGATACTGGATTGATCCCGTTAAACTGCCAAGCGGCGAATTGATTTTTTTCCTTGTCCCATTGCGAAAGCTCACGGGGAGGAAGGCCAGAAAGGAAATTGAATGTTTCGGTCATGGCTAGAATATACCAGACAATTATCTGCCGCGCAAGTTATTTCTTGTCGTAAACGCCAGATTTAATCTTTTCCTCGAATTCGCGCATACTAAATGCCACAAATCCGCCGTTTTGTTCCTGAATGAATCCGCCGCCGATCCACTCGTTGCAGGCTTTTTCCGCCTCTTCCATGGAGCCACAAATCTTGTAATTGAGAAAGTTTTTATTCATGGGTGACTATAACCTAACTATTCCCGACCCGTCAAGCTCGAATCAATCTTTTCACAAAATACTTTTCTCAAAATTGCGAAAATAACCTGTCAATTCCAGACCACTCTTTTTGAATTGATTTTTCTTCCCGCGTTTCTCAAATCTGAGAATGGCGCACGATCTATCTATTCCCCCGTGTGCGTGTGCGCTCGCGTGCGTGTACGCGTGTACGTGCGCGTGGGCGCGTATGCGCCCCCTCTCTCCTCCCCTGCCTTGGCCCTTCGGCCTCAGAGTATTTCTATTTGCCGTTTTTTAGGTTTTCGGACGCTTTTCTATTTGGCGCGAAAGATTTTTTCGGGGCGCTACTATTTGCGGATTTCCACGTACGAATTGCCAATCTTGACGGTGGCAGTTTCGTTTTCAACGTGTTTTACGTTTTCCTCTCCGATCATGGAGACAAGCTCAACGCGGGAAACTTCTTTACGAGCCGAATGACGGGAAGTGATGAAATATTTCATGCAACAATATACTGATTATTCGTCCTGCCGCAAGTAAATAATTAAACTTTTTTCGCCGCTAGTATTCTGGATAAATCCCCATCTTACCCAAAAAACGGACAATTGACGAATCGACCTTGATGTTATTCACGCGAAAATGGCGCGTAGAAGTGTACCAGAACCCAAAGTCACAAACAGAACAGCCAGGATTCGGCAAGGAGAGAAAAATAATTTTGTTCATACTAGTAAATTAGCAGATTATTTATTGGCGCGCAAGACATTATTCCGCCTTTCTCATTTCCTCATATCTGGCATACTCTGCTTTGAGGGTATCGGACACATAGAAGAAAACACGGCATTCTTTCCCATAAAATCCCGAATTGTCTTTTTCTGGGAAGAGATAACCAAAGCCCTTGTAATTTCCCGTATCAGACAGAACGCCAGAAATGAAATGAGCAATTCCCGTTCTGTCCCCGCTCAATTCATCCACCGAATTTGCCAAGATGTGATTCGCACGTTCAAGAAGGGCCGCGACTGAAATGGTTTTTTTGCTCATGGGATAAGATAGCAGGTTTTAGTGGGGAATCAAGTTATTTGATTGATTTTTTTTCGCGCCCACTACTCGCACGCATCCAAAGCAGTAAACAAATCTGCCATCTCTTCCATCGTACCAATGTCACGGTGAGTAAAGGCATACTCTGACTCAAAAGACAGACTATTGACCGTATCGGAAATCCGCGCCATGAGGCACAGCACGCGGGGAGAGGGGCTTGCGATCACTGTAATGATTTTGCCGCCATGCGTGAAACGGGAGGAAATGATTTTGTTCATATAGGAAGATACAGGACAAATGCCACTCTGTCAACTAATAAACTGATTTATTTACCAGAATATTTACGGCGCGGCAAATATTTTGCTCATATCGGCCAATGATGACCGCTTGACGTGCAAGGTTTTTCTCTCCGCGCTTTCTGGTTTCCCTCAGTAGACTAGCTAATTCGCCACGAATAGGTGTTTTGTTCATAGGAGACTATAATCTAGTTATTTGTGGGGCGCAAATTATTTCTTTATTTTTTCGCCATGGCAAGCAAGCCCTGCAAGATTAGCGCCTTGTGTTGATTGTGGATTGCCGAAATACAGACTTCTTTTCCTTGTGTATCTGCCGTATGTTTCAAGCGTGCCAGAAATTCAGGATTCTCGGCATAGGCCAGAATTGACTGTTTTGTCAAGTCGAAAAGCGAATCCCTGCCCTTTCCAAGATTGCACTCGAAAACTTCCGAATGATGGGGGCCGTTAGAAAAATGCCGTTTGGTTTTTTCGATAGCAGCAAAGAGGATTTCATTCATGGCGATATTGTATCACTATTTTTTAGCCGCGCAAGTTATATTGTGATTATTTTCCGCCCGCTATCTTGGATCATTGCCAAGCAGTCTTTTAGGCAATTATCAAGGGTATCACTTCCAGGATGCACTTTAAGAGTTTTCCCTAGATGGGAACCGCCGTTTAACCTTTCTTCTAGGCGGATTACATAACCATATTTGTCGGCATAAACCGAACTGCCTTTGCTCAATCCACAAAGGAAATCAGAAACTTGATCGTGGGAAATTTGTGTCATGGATTAAGATAGATTAGATTTTTCGCCGCGCAAGTACTAATCAAAGAAAAATTCAAACTCCACGCTTTGCCCATGTTTGGCAGATTGCTCCCTTTGCCATTCTTTCATTTCTTTTGCGGTCAATTCGCGCCCTTCCTTGGATGAGCGTTCTGTGAATGACATGGAGTCAAGTTTTTTGCCGTCAAGTTTGGATTCGATGGTGAGCATGGGAAGAATATACCAGACTATTTTATGCGCCGCAAGTATTATTTCACATAAAATGATGCCTCATCCTGCTTTCTGCTAAAGCATCGCTTTTAGCCTTCCATTCAGTAGCGCAAGACTTTTTCAGCTTGTCGATAAGGTTGCCAGCTTTTTCCTGCATTTCTTCCGAATAGGAAAACATTTTCTGGCGGATTGAACGGATGATTTTTTCCTTTTTTGTCGTGCTCATGGATTGAATATATCAGACAATTATCAGCCGCGCAAGAGATATTTGATTATTTTCTGAGGTGAGGCTAAAAAAGTTAGGCTAGGCTAAGATTTTTAGGTATTTGAAAGAAAAAGCGTAAGGTCATCACTAGACCACTCGGTCTAATTCCTAAGCGCAACCAAACGCTTGTCTTTACCTATGTATTTACCCTTATATATTCCCTATATACCTTTAATGATAGAATCGACAATCTGTCACCAACTAAAGGCAAACATCACATTTCCCGTAATGCGTTGAATGTCAAGGGATTGTAACCATTTTCGATTACCCATTTATTGCGCCATTTATCGGCCTTTTTCTCCCAGTATTTAGCCTTTTTGGCGCGCCCATTTTTCACATTCAAAAGGAAATTACAGGCTGCTTGAGTGAATTTCTGGAATGTTCGATCTTTTGTTTTCATGGTATACAATAATGCAAAGTCTGGTTCCTGTCAATAGATTACATTTGTTTTTTTATTTGTGGCGGGTATTTGCTAATTTGTCATTTGTTGATTAGACAATATAGCGCCCCGAAAGGTCCATTGCAAACAAAACTTGCTGAGACTCGGCACTGGAAAGGTTTTGGTGCCAGTAAAGGTATTTGTAACGCCAAGTGATGTTTAGGAGATTCATAAAACAAGATAGTGGCGCGCAAGATTTTGTCAAGTTATTATCTCACTTTGCCCTTAAAGCGCCAGTACTCTTTTTCTGCTTTGTCTTTTTTGCGTATGGCAGCTTGCCTTGTTTCGTAGTCCGCAGTATAGGGAATTTCTCCCAGCGCCGCTAACGCCTCTTCATATTTACGCTTGAAGCTTTCAAGAGCAATACTGACAATAGGATCATGAGGATTTAGAATTTGCATGTTATAAGATAGCGCGGCGCAAAAATTTGTCAAGTTTTATTCTCCCAGGGTTTCAATATCTTGTTTCCCTTCCCAGGGTTTAACCATAGTAAGCAGGGAAACTGTCGTTTGAATCTTTTCCCCCATTGACTCCACTAAGACAAACGAGCCAACCATGTTAGTAATTTTGCCTATCTTTTTGCCTGAGTAGGCCATCACTGAGACTGTATCACCAATTCGGAATGTTTTCATGAGAGACAATAGGCCAGGATGAACAAATGTCAAATTTTATTTCGCGCCCACCGCTTTTCTCAAATTTGAGAGTGCTGCCTGTCTGGTTTCGCCATAATACTTTTCAGATACGGGATTGACACCGTCAAACTGCCAAGCGGCGAATTGATTTTTTTCCTTGTCCCATTGTGAAAGCTCGCGGGGAGGCAAATCAGAAAAGAATTCCCTCATTTTAAATGGACGATTGCCAAAACGATCCTCGCTTGTGCCGTGTGAAGTTTTCATATTGGAATATACCAACTAATAGGCGAGCGTCAAGCATTATTCTTCCTCTTCGTCATTCTCATTTTCGAGAATCCCGTAATCCTCATCTGTATAGGTGGACAAATCCGCCCGAATAGCATCAGTGATACCCTCTTCAAATGCTTTCCATGCTTCCTCGCTTGTTGTCTCTCCCTCTCCATCGTCAAGGGAGTTAAACTCATGCGCCGTAAACTCAAAAGGGGAATATTGGCGCGAATTGGATTCAGCCGCAAAACATTCGCTTTCGTGTACCTCTCGAATGTTATCGGAATCCACCGTAACACGTCCCAGACTATCAGAAAAGATTTCCGCGCCCAAAGTAGGAATATTATGGCAAGCGATGCCATGGCCATGATTCCAGCCCTTGCGATAGGCATCCGAAAGAGTTTCGTTTTTGGAGTAGATCGGAAGAGCACACGTCTGAACTCC
>ERZ650308.54-NODE-54-length-60271-cov-18.759283_pt1 | contig 60271 bp, 51 predicted proteins | sample MGYA00376244_ERZ650308 | MGnify/ENA primary metagenome ERZ650308 (study PRJEB26733, sample SAMN07839295) | wastewater metagenome | biome: small river; feature: stream; material: water | place: USA: North Carolina | collected 2016-04-26 ... | reverse complement strand
AGAAGATCTTTGACAAGATTATGGATAAGGCTCGTCCTACTTTCGAGGATGAAAAACCAGTCAACGTGTTTGACTTCTGGGAAGGTGCGAACTTCAAGCTGCGTATGCGCAAGAAGGATGGCTTCTCTAACTACGACGAATCAGTATTCAGCGATCCAGTGGCTTTGTCTGCTGACGATGAAGAAATCGTTCGCGTGGCTAAAGCTCAACATAAGTTGTCTGAGTTCACTGACCGTAAGAACTTCAAGTCTTATGACGAACTGAAGAAGAAGTTGTCTGAGGTTTTGTCTGGTGATGCGTTTGCAGGTAAGTCTGCCGCTGAACTGGCTGCTGATGCTCCAGCTTCTATTGCTGCTCCAGAACCAGCTCGTTCTGCTCCAGCCTTCACTCCAAAGACTTCGGTCGCTCCAGCGATGGATGACGATGAAGACGTTATGTCTTACTTCGAGAAAATCGCCAAGGAAGACTAATCAGTCCGTGAAATAAAAAGCCCGCGAAAGCGGGCTTTTTTACATCTATACATTTTAGTATCTTGACGCTAGATATCTAGATTGACTAGATTCTTGATTACGAACGTTAGGTTTAACAACGTTGTTTGTAGTTTGGTTATTCTGAACAGCAGTGCTGATATTAGAAGTAGGAGCTGCGTTACGTTGACTGTCGACAACTGCCTTTTCATCTTCAACTGATTTGGACTGGTTGTAAATTTTAGCGCCATTGACTGACATAGAACCGCCAGCTGCAACGAACGCTGTAGCTCTAACCCATGGGAAGTCATTAACAGCAGCCATTGATTTTGGATCAACAGAAGCAAAACCTTGCATAGCTGTAGCGATAGCAGTAATACCATCAGCTGCGCGCATCAAGCCATCGCTCATGTTAGCTAGACGTTCCAACTGATCAATAGGGCTACCGCCAGAAACAGCACCGAACAGAGCAGTGGCTAGGTTGCTAACGCCTGACAAAACGTTGGCTGCAGCGAAGGCAACCATGCCACCAGAAATAGCCAATAGACCTGCACCAACCGCCATAAGGTTGCTACCATTGATGTTTGATAAGCGATCAATTGAGTCAGTTACCGTGTTAACAATATTGATGATAGAATCACTAATAACGCTAACAACACCCATAACAACGTCGCCAACTGAACGAATAACGTCAGGTAGAACTTGAAGAGCTTTCAAGAAGATGTTTTGGAATACATCAGCCAGTTTGACAATAATCGGTGTAAGTGCCGTGAACGCTGGCGCTGCTATGTTTAGTGCTGCACCGATACCTAATAATGCTGGAGTCAGTAAAGTAGCTGGTACAACTAAAGCCATCAAACCTTCAGCGAGTCCAGTTAGGATAGAAGATAAACCTTTACCCATACCTTTACCGATACTAGCGAAACCACCGCCTAGAACTTTAAGTCCAACGGCGATGCCTGCCATCATACCGCTACCACCAGAGTCTTCTTTACCACCAGCGGATGAGCTAGTTTTACCAGCCATTATTGCTGTATTTGATGCAATCTGTGTTAGTAAATCAGTTTGCATACCAGATAATCTGATAGCTTCGTTTTGATTTTCTTTCTTAGACTGGTCTTCAGCAACTACGTCAGTTGTTGATTGAGCAACTTGACCTTTATCTGATGGAGTCTTTGGTAATGATGCAGACTTATATGCTACATTACCGCCCATCTTATTAGTGGCATCATTATTGCCATCCAAACGACCCATGGCGTTAAGACCGCTATTACGCTTTGCTAGAAGTGCTTTACCCTTTGGGCTATTCGCGATATCATCTTCAGACGCACCGAATGATTTCAGTCTATCAATACCTTGTTGAGCGACCATAACCTTACGTTGATTCGCTGCATAGGCTTTACCGTCCTTTGCCAGAGTTTTACTATCTCGAGTATCTCCTAGTTCTTTACGCTTTTGGACATACTCAGTTGCTTTAATCTTCTGATTGAACATACCACCAACGTTCAACGCTGATAATAAATTCTTCTTTAGGGTTAGTGGATTAAAGGCATCACCAACACCCTGTTTCATATCTCTAGCTTTGTCAGCCCAAGTTTTCCACTTCTTCATGGTTTCTTGTGTAGCCGATAACGATTTGGCTTGCGTGTCTGAAGCCTTACGTTGAAGTTTGAAACTATCCTGTTGAACGTCAAGAATCTTTCTTAACTGTTCTAGTTGGAGTGCTTGAGTATCAGCTGATCGTTGTTCAGCAGTAACGCCGACGCTGTCCTTAATTTTATTAAGAGCGTCTAGCGATTGCTGTTGAAGGTCAACTAGCTGTAGAAACGGTTTTGATTGTGTGGTGACTAATGCCATGGTTTACATTCTCTTTTTAGATTCGACTCGTTGCTTTTCTTCTTCTAGATACTGAATCAACATATGGACATAAATTTCACGCTCAAACGGTAGCATATTCTCGAGTTCCGTCAGGGAATATTTATGATATTGCATCAAAGCAAAGTTCATTTTATAATAGTTCCCCAACGATTCATGACAAAGGTTTATTAAAAAAAACTTTGAAGACCCTCTAGCGTCTTCTTGTGTTCTTTACCGCAGGTTGGACAAGTATACTCAACTTCAGTTGACAGCTTAGGCATAGTTTCGAAGAACTTCTGCACCTTTAGGAACTGCTCAGTTGTTAGGTTATTCAAGAACTGTAATAGTTCTTCACGCTTCTGTTCTTTAGCATAGAACACTTCTTCGCCTTGATAAATGTAGTCAATTGATTCAGCTACAATAGCGAAGATGTTTTCTAGATCATCAGACTTATCACCCTCTAGTTGTTTAGAAGTATTGATAGTTGGATATTTCATAACAACGCCAACATCACCGAATAGCTCGATGCGGTTTGTGTGACCTTCGACTTTATTAACCTTCAAACCTGCTAGGTCAATAACGATCTTTGTCTTAGACTTCTCGTTCAATTCACCGTGGTCGTTATCGCACGAGAATAACAATTCGATAGTCTCACCGACAGACTTGCTACGGATTTGAGTAAACATATACTCAATATCGAACGTTGCTAAAGAGTCAACGTTAATTTCATCAACTGTACATGATTTGATTACACTCTTTAGAGTGTCAACCATGACCATAACGTCTTCTGATTGTTGAGCAATCATCAGAGCCTTTTCATCCTTAACTAGGAATGGGCGATATTTGACGTTTTTACCAGTCGATGGGACTGTAAGTGTAAACGTCGGCATTGTGTTCATAGGTAAAGCCATTATTATTCTCCTTGCATTTTCTTAATCATCTTGTTCAATTCAGCAGTACTGCCAACGAAAATTGAATTATTTGTTACCGACTTAGCCGCAGCTTTGCCAGGTTCTTCCAGTTTCTTCTTCTGGCCATGGACATCCATGAGCTGTTGGTTTACGTCGGCTAACTGTTTTATCAGGTTGCCCACAACTTCAAAAGCTCGTGGATGTTCAGATTGTTTAGCTACAGACAAAGCATGCTCTAGGGCAGCTTGACCGCTTAATAAGAGTTCGTGTAAATTAGCACGAGCCTTATCATAGTCGCTTTCTATTTTATCATCTGCACGTTCAACTACCGTGGTAGCTGGTTTTAAGATAACCTCATTATCAGGCACTTCTTCTACATCAAATATTTTTGACAAAGACTCATCAGTTTTCATTGTAACATAACCTTATTAAAATCTAATACCAGGGATTCGCGAAGTTACTTGAGAGAAAGCTCTCATACCTAACTGACCAACAACGCCAGTAGCGATACCATAACCACGTTCGCCAAGACCTTTACGCATTTGCTCTTGAAATCCAGTAAAGTCGTTTTTATACTTATCCATCATATCTGTACTGATTTTTTGACCGTTGGCGTTTTCGTAAATACCGCTTGACGTCCAATACTTATATTGGAACGTTACAGACAATCTCATAGTGTCTTTTGCTTCAGCGTTAAGTTGAATAGCGCCAATGGCTTTTGGATAACATTCATACAGTTTAATTTCGTATGCTGTTTTATCCTGTAAGTCCTGAACTTCGATAGTCAAATCAGTTGTGTAATTTTTATAGTATTGGAACGTTCTAGTAACTGGGTTTTGAATATAGTGCATCCAGTCATCAAAAATCTTCTTAACAGTCATATCGCGGTCAACGTGAAATTGTAGAGTTGTTGTATCGTACAATTTGTCGTATGGGACTTCGCGAATTTCACCGAATGTTCTGTTTTGGGTTGTGGCGTAATTTACACCAGGCAATGATGCTTGCTCGCAAAACAGCATAGTCTTACGGACTGTAGCTGGGTTGGAGTTTGGTGGAGTTAGTTGAACCGTGAAGCGGTTAGTTCTAGCTAAACCTTGTGTTTTGATTTCCGAAATGAAATCTCTATTTCTATTAGTCATTTACTAATCCTATTAACACGTTGTCGTGATTTTTCCCAAATTTGGTCATCAGCTTTCTTAACGAACTGTTCAACTGGTAATAATACAGCAGTTGCCCAATCATAGGCTCGGATTTCTCTAAACGATGAACGTAAGCCAGAAAAGTTATAATTATGAAAAGCTGGAACAGCTGCAGCGAACTTCGACACACCTTTAATCGCTTCCCATGTAAAACGGATACGGGTGTTTTCGTCCATTTTAGCGTTTGTCTTATATTGCATCAAACGATACAATAATTGAATTCGCATTTGATATGGGAGATAGTGGAAATTTAATCCGCTGAAGCCTGTCATAGTTCTCTTGTATAAAAGTACACAAGGGAATCGGTCAAAATACGGGAGTTCGTGTTTGTACAGTGGATCGTATGAGAACATGTACATTTTCCCAGGCATCAACTTCATTGTTAGTTGAGCTGGGTTACCCTTCATGACCGTGAATGGCATAATACCCTGTTTCATCAGCAAAACCATTTGCTGTTCATACCAAGCCTTGGACTTTCTGAACGAAGCAGTCAAGTCGTACTTGTTCTTCTCAAATACGTCCATCATGGCGATCTGAGCAGCAGTTTTGTTCTGTCTTAGTAGTAAGGGCATAACTACTATTTAGGTGTTACAAGCCAAGTTCGTGTTCTGTTATGATTTTAAAAGTCCAGCCCCTATCTTTAGCGTATGATTCGGCGGCTTTCCACTTGGCTTGGTTTTTTATGAAATAGAATGATTCCTGAAGGAATTTCTTTGTTTGACGCCCAGGATATACTGGAGCCACGCACTGTTTCGCTGGCTTGATTTCAATCAAGTAAGTTTTCAGTAACCCGTCTTTCTGTTGGACTTGAATTTTGAAGTCTATGTAATAACGGTGGTACTTATTATCGGTGGGGCATATATAGGGCACGATTGTTTCCTCTGAACTCCACTTTATGATTGATGGATTCTTATCGCACCAGTTAGCGAAACGAGTTTCCCAGCTTGAACGCATGATGATATTACTTGCATCACCTGCGTATTTTTCTGGCATAGTTGGAACGAACTTTCTTTTATGGAACATAAATAGTATGAGGTACAATAACATTCTATTTAGGATAATTACTAAAATGCTCGATTTTATCGGAAAAGGTCTTGACGCTGCCGTCCAAGGTGGCGGTGACATGTACAAAGGCGCCAATGACGCGGTTCGAAACTGGCATAAAGCTAATACAAACCGCGAGGCGATCCCTCCACGTTCTGGTCAGTTTAACGCTGACAACAAATACAGCACGGCTCAATATTCATACCCATCCGATTTGATGAGCGAAGTTTATGGTGGCAACTATGCTATTTTCTATGTAAACGTGGCTGTTGAATCCAGACTAAACGTCAAAGAGAATACCGTTGAATTGAACCCTCAAACTGAAAAGCGTATGCGTGGTAGCCTTGTGGCTAAAAACATGTCAGTACTTCAACTCGTTGGAGCTACAGCTGGTGTGAACGTTTTGGGTGGCGTCGGTGCTGGCATCGAGAAACGTTTTACTTCAGGTTCTAGCACTTCAGGTAAAAAAGATCCTTTGATGGATAGTAAGGCTAAATTTGACGCAGCTGGCGGGGCATTAGGTGTTGCCGTCGCTGGTACTATGGCTCCCGATGCGTCGCGTTCTCAACGCCGTCTTAAAACCGCCATCGCTTTACATATCCCCAATCAACTTTCAGTTCGTTACGGTATGCAATGGTCTGAAGAAGATACTGCTGGCGTCCAAGCCGTGGCTGATGGTATTCAAGCTGCATTGAACCGCCAAGGAGCCAAGAACAAAATGGTCGGTGTGGGTAGCGTTGCTTTAGAAGCTGGCGCTGGTATTGCTCTACAAAAAGCTGGTGGAGCTGCTTCGGCTGCTCTAGGTATCGCTGCTAACCCTAAAAAGGAACAAACGTTTAAGGGTGTTGATTTCCGTAAGTTTACATTTGACTATCAGTTCTATCCACGTACAGAGGAAGAAGCTGCTAACGTTATCCGAATCATCAACGAATTTAAAGTTCACATGCACCCTGAATTTAAGAGTGAATTGAACTATGTGTATATCTATCCATCTGAATTTGATATTACATATTATACAGGCGGTGTTGAAAACGAAAACTTACACCGACACACTTCATGCGTACTTGAAGAGATGAACGTCAATTATACACCGAACGGCGTGTATAACACATTCCCTAACGGTATGCCTACACAAATCAATATGACTCTTGGGTTTAAAGAACTTCAGCTTCTATCCAGAGAAACTGTTATGGGTGGTCTATAATGTATTTTAAAAATTTCCCGTCATTTCTATATGACTTTGATCACGGTAATGGTAAAAGTAAAACTGCCGTGGTTAAGGACGTAACTCGTAATGTGCGAGTTAAGAAAGAACTTCTAAGTAACGTTTCCTTGTATGACGAATACGATATCGTCGACGGGGAAACCCCTGAGATCATCGCTGAAAAGTTTTATGGTACTCCAGAGTATCACTGGATTATTATGTTAGCGAATGATAAGTATGACTATATCTCAGACTTTCCGTTACAAGAAACATATCTTCAGAAACACATTAAAACGGCGTACAACCCAACTATGTTTTCTGATGACTGGTATTGGAAAACAAACACTACAAATGGTAAGGTTTACATCTATCTGAGAATTACAGGCGGTACTGCTGATCCATTCGACCCTGTGTATTTGACGGCTCCTGTTAAGATTCACTTGTTTGATACTACTAAACAGTTTGACCAAACTATCAACTTCCCAACTGACGAAATCGGCTTGGATCTTTTAACACAGCACTTCTACTTCCCATGGACTGATGGTCCTCTTACTCGTTTCGGTAAAGGTACTGAATCTGAAGGTGTTGGAACTTCTAGAATCTATGTTAATACAGAGGGTCGCGAAAACAACCCTGTTCAGTTTATTAACCAAGAAGGTTTGGTTGTTAATGGTAACGCTGAAGGCGCAATTCCTATTACTGGAGCTATGCGCCACCGCCGAGACAACGATTTGAAACGCCGAATTAAAATTATTTCCCCCGCTCTTATCGAAGTTATTTTGAAGAATTATGAAGAAGTCTTACGATGACATATCAGGCTAAGAATTACTTACGTTTTGCTGGTGACGTCAATATTGACAGGGTCATCATCACTACGTCAAGAGGTGTGTTCCAAGATATTACAGGTCAAGTTATTCAAGTACAAATTTTTGAAGATTTGTTTGCGCCATTCACTACAGGGTCTTTGGTGCTTAAAGAATCTTTAGACTTGACTAACTTGTTACCGTTTATCGGCGAAGAATACCTACAAATGAGAATTACAACACCTACAGTCACAGGTGGTGTTATTGAAGGTACGTTCCACGTCTATAAGATGTCTGATAGAACAAAGGTCGGTGACCGTTCTGTTGCTTATGAATTGAACTTTATTTCTATTGAAGCATTGATCGACACAAACAAGAAAATCAGTAAAGTATTCAGCGGTCGTATCTCTGACATTGTTGGAACTTTCGTTACTGACCAGATGGATGGTTTGGAGAGTAAGCAGAAGTTCTTGGTTGAGAATACACGTAACTCTATCAAATACATTTCAAACTTCTGGTCTCCGATTAAGAATTTAACGTTCTTGGCGGATAACTCTATTTCTGAGTCTCAGTCTCCATCGTTTCTTTTCTTCCAAAATAGAGATGGGTTTAACTTCAGATCATTGGAGAGTCTATATAAAGGACAAGTAATCCAAGAGTTTGTGTTTGACCGATACACTCGTGACACTATGCCACTCGGTGGTAACTCTTTGAACATTGCTGAAGATTATAAACGTATTAGCACTTTTGAATTACCAGCCCCATTTGACTATATGGATCGTCTACGTTCTGGTATGATGGCTTCTAGATTGATCTCGTATGATTCTACAAAGAAAACATATACTGCTAAAAACTATTCAGCTCTTAACCGTTTCGACGCTCAAACTCACTTGAACCCATATGCGCTGTTCTCTGAGCGTGCGCCAGTTAGAGCAAGTGCTAGTATGATTAACTTCCCTCGTGCGTATGAAACGTTTACGAGCTTCGGTGATACAACTAACGCTAAGATTGTTCAGGAACGTATCTCATTCTTGAAGATGGCTGAAGCTCAAAAATTGACAGTGTCTGTGATAGGTCGTTGCGACTACACAGTTGGTATGGTTGTTTCAGTTTACTTTAACAAAATGCAGCCAATTACACAACGAGACACACAGGACGAAATTACAGATAAAATCTTTTCGGGTAAATATCTAGTCGCTGCGATTAACCATGTCATCTCTCCAGAAGGTCATGAGTGCGCGATGGAACTTGTTAAAGACTCTACTCTTAAGAATAATAATTAAGGTTAATAATGAACATTTATTTTGGTATTATTGAAAACAGAAGCGATCCGCTGGAATTGGGACGCTGTCAAGTACGTGTTGTAGGTTTACATACTCACGATAAGAACTTGTTACCAACATCAGATTTACCTTGGTGCGCTACAATGCAGCCAACTACATCTGCTGCTATGAACGGTATCGGTTTCAGTTACGTTGGTCCAGTTGAGGGTACTTCAGTTGTTGTTACATACCTCGACGATTCTATGCAACAGGGTCTTATCCTCGGCGCAGTTGGTGGCGTTTCTACTCAGCCAGTACCTATTGACTTTGATGACTCTGGTCCAATTATTCAATCTAATGAGATTAAAGAAACATCGCTTAGAACTATCAAAGGACCAACTACTGGTAACCAGTTGACGTTCTATGATTCAAACTCAGGTCGTACGGACATTACTAAGAAACTTGCAGCTAACATGCAAGTGTTCGGGTTCGGTATCCCTGAAGGTACAACTATCGTTTCTATTGATAGCGGTACACAAATTACAATTTCAACAATTGTTCGAGATCTCGGCGAAAACATTATTGAGTTTAAGCCGCCAGCTGCTAACGCTCAAGCTGTGGTTGAATCTAAAAACGTTGTCACAGGTACTGCTGTTGCTAACAAGGCTGAAGAGATTAAGCCAACTGCAACTAACAGCGCCATCCCTACAATCCCTCCAGCGAAATCGGCAACTAACCAAACAAAGGCTTCTGAAGGTATTAAGGCTCTTATCGCAGCGTGTGATAAGGTTGGCTTGACAACCCGCGAACAAAAGTGCGCTTTGTTGGGTATTGCAGGTGGTGAGTCTGGTTGGATTCCGAAGAAGGAAGATTACGTTTATTCCAGCGCTTCGTACTTGAAACAGTTGTTCTCGTTTTTAAACGATGAAGAAGCTAACAACTTAGCTAACGCCAACAAGAAGGGTATTTCTAGAGAAGAATTCTTCTCTGTGATTTATGGTCCAACTAAACGTGGTAAAAACTTCTTAGGTAACACAACTGATGCTGATGGCGGTAAGTATTACGGACGTGGCTTTATCCAATTGACAGGTAAAGCTAACTATCAAAAATATCAAAACATGGCTAAAAGCTATGGTGTTGTTATTGACTTAGTGAACGATCCGGATTCATTGGACGCTGACATTAACACATCAGCTTTAGTTGCTGCATTGTATTTGAAAGACCGAGTACCTGCTAAAACTAACCCTAACGCTCACCCTGATTATTTTTACGCTGCTAAGAAAGCTGTCGGTGTAAACATTCCGACAATCGCTGAACGTAAGTTGAGCTTCTATAACTATTTCTATGGTTCCGAAGACACTAGCGGTGTTGTTAAAGGTGCTGGCGCTGGTTCTCCAGGAGAGCCCGTTGTTACAGGTTCTAGTCAGCCAGGACCATCAGACGCTTCTATCACTTCTGGTTCATTCGGTATCGGTTTCCGAGACCCAAATAACAAGTATCCTCTAAAAGAGTACTTGAATGAATCTGACGTGAACCGTCTAGCCCGTGGTGTTATTGACGGCACAGTTGTTAAGATCAAAGACTCGAATCGTAAGTTAGCCACACCGAAGGCTGGTGGTTCTGGATCATGGGATCAACCAGAAGCTCCATTCGGCGCTAAATATCCATTCAACAAAGTTTTTGAATCTGAATCTGGTCACATCCAAGAGTTCGATGATACGCCAGGTCAAGAGCGTGTACACACTTATCACCGTTCTGGTACATTTACTGAAATTGACGCGAATGGTACACAAGTAAATTACATCGTCGGTGATAGCTTCACTTTGATGGAGCGTAACGGTTGTATCCACGTTGCTGGTGAATGTAATATTACAGTTGACGGTACAACTAACATCTTCGCTCGTTCTGATGCAAACATCGATGTAGCTGCTAATGCTAACGTGACTGTTGGTAACAACTTAGTTATCGGTTCAGCTAACGACACAACTCTAGCGGTCGGTGGAGATTTGTCTATCAAGGCTGTCGGTGATATTAAGATGCAAGGTGCTAACATCTACAGTAAGACTGAAGGTGCTCATACCACTCAGGCATCGGCAATAAATATCAAAGGTGACACAGTCACTCAAAGCTCTTCTGGTTTAATGGATATTAAAGCTGCTGGTGCCTTGAACGTTGATTACGCTACATATAACCTTGGTACTGGCGCTGCTAAAGAAGCCGCTGATTCAGTTGCCGTTGAACTAACTCCACCTTCTGCTGGAGATCCTTTATATTCTAGCCTGCCATATTTCATCCCACCAGAGCGTCAATTCGAAACAGTAAACCCTATTGAAACTCCAGATGATTGGGATACTCCAGAAGGTAGAGCTGTTATTGCGACAGTTGCCAAGACGAAAGGCGTCGACGGTGCCCCAGACCCTAGCGCTGACGAAGGGTTTGAAGCTATGTCTGGCGGTAAGAGCGCCACAGTTAAAGCTGAATGCGCATTGATCTATACAACTAAGGACTTCACTAACGACTATCGTATTTCGAAGAACTTTAGTTTGGGTATGTTGATTGATGGCGGCGTCGGCGGTAAGCATCGTTTGACCGCTCAAATGTTGAAGGCTAATAATAACTCAGCTGAACGTCTATACACCGTACAAGAAATTGTATGTAATATGGCGCAAACTGCCCTGAACGTTCTAGAACCAGCTCTGGAGATTTTACCAGGCGGTATCGGTGGATATAACAAACTATGGCGTATCAACTCTGGTTATCGTTTGAAGGGTGTTGTCCCTCATGAGTCTCCATCTTCTGACCACTGTAAAGGTCACTGTGTGGATATCGGTATTCTAGACCCAGACAAGTACAACAAGTCATATCAGTATATCCAACAGTTGGAATCTTCTATCGCGTATGACCAATTGATCCTTGAATACTCTGCACCACAATCTTGCTGGATTCATATCGGCTATCGTTCAGATAACAACCGTAAGATGGCATTTACTATGGTTAATCACTCTGTATATAAACGAAACGCCAAGGGTCTTCCTAGCGGTTTTTATCTGTTAAACACAATTCCTCCTAGCGGGAAATAATAAATACTATAATGAGTCGCAATACAAGAACCTTCTCGGATTTAGATCTTAATTTCACCCCTCACCCTGTGACGGGTGATTTGGTGCGTCGCTTTGACGATAACGCCATTAAACAGTCAATTAAGAATCTAATTATGACCCGCAACTACGAACGCCCGTTCCATAGTGAAATCGGGTCACCAACCCGACAGCTATTGTTTGATCTAATTACGCCAATGACTTCATTGATGGTTAGACGTACGATCATTGACTTAATCTCAAACTTTGAACCTAGAGTTCAGTTGTTGAATGTTGATGTGATTGCTGCACCAGATAACAACTCACTATACATATCAATCGTATTTAAAATTGTCAACACGGAACGACCTATTTCTCTTGACTTCGTACTGGAAAGAACACGATAATGGCTATCACAAAAAGAATTAAAGTAAACGAGTTAGATTTTGACGCGATCAAGTCTAACTTAAAAGAGTTCCTAGGTGGACAGGAACAGTTCCAAGATTACGATTTTGAAGGTTCTTCATTCTCTATCCTGTTGGACTTGTTGGCTTATAACACCCACTATAACAGCATCTACACAAACTTAGCCATTAACGAAATGTTCTTGGACTCTGCGTCCAAACGTGCTTCTGTGGTTTCATTGGCTAAGATGTTGGGTTATACACCTAACTCCGCTGCGTGTTCTAAAGCAAAGGTCAACGCCACTATTACAGCGCCAACATATAACCCTGACGTTGTTACGCTTCCATCAGGTCAACCGTTCTTGACTTCTATTGACGGCGTGTCATATACATTCTATAATACTTCTGACGTTACAACGGTTGCCGCTGGCGGTTACTATACATTTAACGACGTTGAACTTATTGAAGGCACACCGCTTACATATAGCTACTACATCACTCCTGGTCAAAAGTATATTATCCCTAACGCCAACGTTGACTTGTCAACTTTAAAAGTTAAGTTGCGTGATACTGCTACGGATGACTCGTTTATCGTTTTCGCCCCTGCTGATTCTATGACTTCATTGGGTCCAACTACAAAGTCTTACTTTGTTAAAGAGTTGGATGATGGTATTTATGAAGTTTACTTCGGTGACGGTGTTGTAGGTTACAAACCAGTCGACGGTAACTATCTAACATTTGAATACTATGTTTCAAGCCTAGAAGGTCCAAACGGCGCCAACACTTTCTCATATGCAGGTTCTGCTATTTTGGGTTCTGGTTTGACCATTGTTGCTTCTGCTGCCGCTGGTGGTGGTTCTTCTGCTGAAGCTATCGACTCTATCAAATATAACGCTCCTCGATTATTCGCTGCTCAAAACCGTGCTGTTACAACTGAAGACTATAAGTCACTAGTGTATAAGAACTTCCCTCAAGCTGAGTCTATCGTTGTTTGGGGTGGAGAAGATAACGACCCTCCTATCTACGGTAAAACCTTCATTTGTATCAAACCAACTGACGCTACTAAACTAACCCAAGCTCAGAAGGATTATATCCGTTACAACATTATTGCTCCGAAGTCTATCGTTTCGATTACTCCTGAATTCGTTGACCCTGAATACTTCAACGTTCAAATCGAAGTTACTGCATACTATAACGCTAAGATTTCTGATAAGACTCCAGCTCAGTTGGAAACAATTATCCGTGAAGCAATTTACACATACGATGATTCTAACTTGAAAAAGTTCGACGGTGTTCTACGTTATTCTCAATTGGTTCGTTTGGTTGACGAGGCTGATCAAGCTATCGTTAACAACACAACTAAGATTTTGGTTCGACGTGAATTTACTCCACGTTACAACCTAAGTTCAGAATATAAACTGAACATGATTAACCCGATCTACAAGTCAACGATCCCTGACGAATCTGTATTGTCAACTGGCTTCTATATTCCAGACAGCGCTAATATCCACTACATCGATGATGATGGACAAGGTAATCTGCGTATGTTCTACTTTGATGCGAACCAAAACAAAACAATCGTGAACCCAACTATTGGTTCAGTGAACTATGATAAAGGTTCTTTGATTGTGCGTAACTTGATTATCACTTCTATGGCTGACGCGACGTTCGAATTCGTTCTAAAGCCAGAATCATATGACGTTGTTACAGCGTATAACCAAATCGTACAAGTTGCCCGTGATTATCTACACGTGAACGTTATCAACGATGCTACTGCTGCTGGTTCCAACCAAGCTGGTAAGAACTATATCTTTACTTCAATCAGATCAGTATAATGACACAAAAGAGAACCAATATAAAGGACGTTGTCGCTGGGCAACTTCCCGAGTTCGTCAGAGAACAGTACCCAGCGTTTGTGGCATTCGTCGAGGCTTATTACGAGTACTTGGAACAGAACTCAGTTGATCTGGGTACTGTTCGCGACATTGACTTAACGCTGGATAGTTTCATTCAGTACTTCAAACAAGAGCTGGCGCATAATTACCCGATCAGTTCTAGTTTTGATACTGAGCGTTACCTACTAAAACACATCAAAGACCAGTACCTAGCAAAAGGTTCTGAAGCTTCATACAAGCTGTTGTTCCGACTGTTGTATGGTAAAGACGTTTACATGGAATATCCAGGTAAGTCTATGCTTCGCGTTTCTGATGGTCGTTGGCAACAGGACGTATCTTTATTCGTTCGCGTTGAACAAGGTGATCCATTTGCCTTGATCGGTAAAACTGTTGACATTCAAACATCTAAAAAGATTTACAGAACTTCTGTAGTCCCAGGATCTCAACGTGTTAACAAGGTTACAGCCAACATCGAAAACGTTGTATTGTTTGCTGATAACATCTATGAGCTATTTCTAGACCGTAACTTCTACGGTGAGATTTTCCCAGGTGACGTTGTAAAGTATCAATCTGATTTTCAAGGTCAGATTCTACCGAACACAACAAAAGTTAAAATCCAAAACAAGGGTGCTAACTTCAAACCAGGACAAGTGTTCCAAGTATCTTCTGGTGAAGGTACTCCGCTTTGGTTTAAAGTTCTAACGATCGAGACATACGTCAACTCTAAAGGCGAAACTGTTGAAGGTGGTCTTAAGACTATCGACTTGATCAAATTTGGTCTTGGTTATACTACTGACTTCTCGATCACTGTACTTCCATCATCTGCTGTAAGTACAAAGAAAAAAATCGCCAAGAGTGTTGTTTCTATTACATACTCACTAACTCCTGAGGTTGTCGGTAAAGTTGACATGACTTCTGGTGGCGCTAACTACTTGCAAGTGCCAGACGTTGTAGTCGGCGGTAATGGTACTGGCGCTACCGCTCATGCGATTGTTGTTGATGGTGAAGTTACTGAGGTTGTGATTGATAACCAAGGTACAGGTTATACAACAGCGTTTATTAACATCATCGCTCAGCCAGGAGACACAGGTTCAGGCGCTGAAGGTGAAGTTGTACTTGGTTCAAATTATCAATACGAATATTCTGATAAGACAACTGGTTTCACTGAAGGTGGTTATCTAAACTACGGTGACTATTGGGCTTCAAACTATTCAGATGGCGCTTATGTAGGTACAATTGCTCGTCAGTTCTTCGTTGACGCTAAAGACACTATCGCTGGTAATCCAGCATTGTTAAACGTTTCGTTGAGCGCTGTAGCTAAATATCCAGGCTACTATAAAACAAACGATGGTTTCTTGGACGACTCAATGTATGTTCAAGACTCATATTACTATCAAGCGTTCTCATACGTTATCCGTATTGACGAACAGTTACAAAAGTATGCGTCAATTGTTCGTACCATGTTGCACCCATCTGGTATGGCAATGTTCGGTGAATATAGTATCAACAACAACATCGCGTTGAACGTTGCTCTGGATTCTCTGGTCAAATCTTTGGGTGTTACTTTATACGATACTTTTGCCGCAGAAGATTTCTGCGCTTTGGAAACGTCTAAAGACCTAAGCGATTCTAATATCGACCCAATTGACGTTCTACAGAAGATTATATTCGGTAAGCGTGCTGAAGATTCTGTCACTATGACTGATCCTTCAGTGGCGTTTATTAGAGTTATCACTAAGAACCTTGGCTTCACAGGTCAAGCTGAACATACGTTCGCTATCGAAAACGGTGGCGTTCGTCGTGTCGATAAGGTGTTCGAAGATGTGTATTCTGGCGTAATCGAAAACTACACTAGAAAATTAACAACAAAGGCTTTCAACGATTACGAACCAATTATGGAATATTGGACGTTCCGTTTGGACCTAAATACAATTGACGATCCACTGCCAGGTGTTTATCCAGAAGAAGGATATATTGTTAAAAATGCTTATGAGCAGGGCGGATTCTTCCAAGACGTATATGCAAACAGTAGAGACTCAGAGTTCTCAAATTAAAGGAGATGAAATGAAAGAACAATTTCAAGAATCTGGCGTAAAAGCCAATGGTATGGTTAAGGTTACTAAGACAAACGAGTTTGGTCAAATTACTCAAGAGTTTGAAGTTCCTAACCTAGTTGTTACTGCAGGTAAGATTTACATTGCTGGTAAAATGATCGCAACTGACTCTAACGTCCCAGTTGCTATGTCACATATGGGTATTGGTACTGGTACTGGTTCTCCTGTGGCTGAAGATACTCAATTGGGTACTCAGACTGGTCGCGTGTTGCTATCTGGTAACTTGCAAGAAAACAACTCTATCACTTACACTGCCACATTCCCCGCTGGTACTGGTACTGGTGCTATTACTGAAGCTGGTATTTTCAACGCTTCTGTTAACGGTACTATGCTTTGCCGTACTGTGTTCCCAGTTGTTAACAAACAAGCTGGTGATACTATTGCCGTGACTTGGAAAGTTACAGTAAGCTGATCAAAGCTATTTTCGTTATGAACAAATATCAATAGGTTGGATGGATAAAAAGAAAATATGGCTAATAGTTCCTTAGTTAAAACAATTCTGTATAAGTCATTAGCAGAAGGTGTATTTAAAGACGTGGTAACACGTTCATCTTCGTATTATTATTTCCTCGGTAAGACATTATCATGGGAAGATGATACTAAACCACCATACCCTATTGATAGCTTCGAGTACGAGCGCGACGTTCGTAACGAGTTCATCACGATTAAAGAAATCAGACCATCGGACGTTGCGTTCGTTATTCCAAGAAAAGACTGGGTCGCTGACGTTGTATATGATATGTACGATGATCAGTACTCCGATCAAGTTATTGGTATCAACGTTATTTCTGGTGGTTCTGGTTACATTGATTTGTATGACACAGAAATTACAATCACTGGCGGCGGCGGGACTGGAGCAACTGCAGTTGTTTCTGAAACTGTCGGCGGTGCTGTAGCTGGTGTTGTGTTAACGAACCGTGGTTCTGGATACACATCTCATCCAACATTAACTATCACATCACCTTCTGGTTCTGGCGCGCAGCTAGAAGCCACAATGGGTATTGCCCCTTCTGGTTCTCAGAAATTGGAAGAGTCTAATTTCTATGTCGTTACAGACGACTACAACGTCTACAAGTGTTTAGATAACAATAACAACACACGTTCCGTTAATAAGCCAAGCGGTACTCAACTAGACCCTATCAAAACTCTTGACGGTTACATTTGGAAGTTTATGTATAACATTCCAATTAACTTGCGTAACAAGTTTTACACTGACGAGTTTATTCCAGTTGTTTCTGCGTTGACTAACCACTTCTACTCTAACGGTACAGTTGATAACATCTTCATTGCCAACAAAGGTAAAGATTACACATCAGCTGTGGTTTCAGTTAGCGGTGACGGATATCGTGAATCTGATCCAATTTACATTAACGGTGTTCAAGTTGTTCAATCGGGTACTGCTTATGTAAACCCATCTATTGAGTTCAGCGCACCATTCGGAGCAGCTTCTCCATACAGCCCAAACATTGCTGTTAACTTGGGTCAGACTATTTTCAACCCAGACACATATGACTACTATGAAGTTGTAACCCCAGGAACTGTTTCTGCAGTTGGTCCAACACACCGAAGTGGTACTGTGTTGAATGGTACGTCAGCTTTGAAGTTTGTTGGTTCTAAAATTCGCGGAACTGTGACTACAGTAAACCCTAAAAATATCACACGAATTGACTTGAACCAACCAGGAAGTTCTTATAAAACTCCACCGACAGTAACTATTACTGATCCAACGGGCGTTGACGCTGAAGCTGTGGCTGTGATCGGTAAGTCAACTATTGTAAACACTACAATCGTCAACGGTGGTAACGGATATGTTTCTCCATTGTTAACAGTTAGCGGTGGTGGTGGTACTGGCGCTATCCTTCAAGCCATTGTGGTTGACGGTCATATCAACAACGTTGTGGTTGTTAATGCAGGTCAAGATTATGTCACACAACCTACTATTTTGATTGAAGATAGTTACGGTACTGGCGCTTCTATTACAGCTGTTTTGTCAGGCTCTCCAATCCTTTCAATCAATGTTACTGATGGCGGTTCAAATTACACTGACCCTGAAGTTACAATTACAGGCGGTGGTGGCGCTGGCGCTTCTGCTACAGCGACTGTTGAAACTGGTACAATCGACGAAGTTATTCTTTCAGGTTCTATTCGCGATATCGTTATTTTGAACTCTGGTTCTGGCTATATCACACCTCCTGAAGTTGTATTGAATGGCGGTGGCGGTAACTATGCTGTTGTTAAATCTAAGTTGTATGCTGATAAAGTTATCTCTACATACATTATTAACCACGGCGATGATTACACTAGTGCCCCTGATGTAGTTTTCGGTACACAGTGGACTCAAGGTTCTGATGTAAATACAAACACTCAATACTTTAATGGTAACAACTTATACACTGTTATCAATAATGGTATTATGGGTTCAGCGCCACCTATACACACAAACGTAATTGACATTGTAGTCGCGTCTGATGTGTGGGAAGCAAATACTCCAGTTGATACTTCATTGTCTGGTACAGTCAATGTTATTTCTGATAGTACAACTATCACTGGCGATTCTACACAATTCCAATCTGAACTATCTGTTGGTCAGATTATCATTATTAACGATACTGATTACGTTATCGCTAAGATCGCTTCTGACACAACTATGTACATCGCTTCACAATATAGCGGTATTACAGAAACTGGTCTAACTGCAACAGCTAAAAAGACATTGTATTTCGAAGACCGTTTGTACGCCGTTGTTGGTTCTGGTCTAACTGGTGCTGATGCTCCAACACACACAACTGGTACTGAAACAAACGGCGACGTTGATTTGGTTTATTTGGGTACTCCCGCTTCTCTTCGCCGCGATGGTACTGTAGCCAGCGGTTATTCTATTCTTCGTTACGGTGCAGGTTATTCTGTAACCCCAACTGCCACATTTACTGACGTTACTGGCGAAGGTGCTGAACTGAACTTCTATACTTCTAAGTCTGAAGCTAAGATTTCTGCGATTACTGAAGACGGTCAATTGGTGTATTTGGTTATTGACGATCCTGGGGTTGGTTACACTAAAGCAGCGTTGACTGTTTCTGGTGAAGGTGAAGGCGCTGCATTGATCGCCGACTTGAGCTTGGGTGCTATCTCATCTCAACAAGCTAACAATGAAATTCTAACTCCAGCAGGTACAATCGACGCTATCTCCATCGTTTCTGGCGGTTACTCTTACGGTGTTGCTAATATCTCCATCGAAGGTGATGGTACTGGTGCTACTGCCGAAGCCGTTATTGATCCGTTGACTAACGCTATTATTAAAATCAATATCACTAACCGTGGTCAAGATTATACATACGCTAACGTGAAAGTTATCGGTAACGGTAACGGTGCTCGTCTTCGTGCTATCATTTCACCGTATGGCGGTCACGGTAAGAACTCCCCTGAAGAGTTGTACGCTCGTTCGTTAATGTTCTATACTAACATTTCAACTGACTTGAACCAAGGTGTTACAGTGGGTAACGACTATCGTCAAGTTGGTATTGTCAAGAACCCTCGCGTGTTTGACGGTTTTGAAAAGTTCCAAGGTTCTATTGGTTCCGCTTGTTACATCGTACAATCCCCTATCAATACACAGCGCTTCATCAAAGACGATGATTTGTACATCGAACGTATTACAACTCCACAACTTCAATGGGAAGCTTCGTTGAATATGATAATCGGCGACTTCGTTTGGTATGAAGATCGTATTTATACTGTCGTTGTTTCTGGTATCGCTGGATCAACCCCACCTACTACAACTTCTGGTTCTGAAGTAAACGGTCTAGCTGTTGTTACATATGTTGGCTCTACTAAGTCTAAGAAGCGTTATCGTATTGTTTCTGTATCAACAACTTCTGCTTTGCTACAGTCTCTAGATAACGATATCCCAGAAGCCAACGATGTTTTCATTAAGACATCTAGTATTACTGATAACTTCACTGCTGTGTCGGTGGGTTTACCTTCGTTTGATAAATACTCAGGTCAATTGATGTATATTGACAATAAGCAAGGGTTTACACCTTCTGGTGATGAAACAATTACCCTGAGAACTATTATCAGATTCTAACTAAATAAGTTATAGGTTTAATTTTAAAGAGATAAAAGAATGGCACTTGATTTTAACACAGAACCGTACTTTGACGATTACAACGCTGACAAGGATTTTTATCGAATCCTTTTCCGTCCAAGTTATGCGGTTCAAGCTCGTGAGCTTACCCAGATCCAAACAATTCTACAAAATCAAGTGACACGATTCGGTGATCACGTATTTAAGAATGGTTCTCAGGTAATCCCAGGCTCAGTTAACGTGGACAACAAAGTCCACTTTGTTAAACTTAACCAATTCACTGGTACTGTTGACGTTACAACATACATTGAAACATTCAAGAACAAAATTATCACTGGCGCCACTTCTGGCGTTAAACTTCGCGTTCTTGATACATCTGGCGGTAGCGCTGTCGTTGATAACCTAGACGTTCCTACATTGTACTGTAAGATCGAAGGTACTTCAGCTGATGACTTTACAACTAACCGTCTAATCCCAGGCGAGCCATTGGTTGCTCTTACTGAGGATAACCAAATCACAACAAACTTCCGCTTGACTGAAGATCAGTTGTCTGACATCAACGCCACTGTTCGTGAAACTGGTAACTTAGGTGAAACACCTACAACATATACTAATAACCCATCTTCTGACGTTTTGGGTTATGGCTTCAGCGTTGACGTTCAAGCTGGTATCTATTACATCAACGGTATTTTTGTTCGTAACGACGACTTGAAACTTTATGTCGGTCGCTTTACTAACACTCCGTCATACCGTGTTGGTTTCAAAGTAACTGAAGAAACTGTTACTCCAGAAGACGATGAGTCTATCCTAGATAACGCTACAGGTTCTTATAACTTCGCGGCTCCTGGCGCTCACCGTTACAAAATCTCTGTTTCTCTAGTTAAACTACCTTTGACTGGTGCAGACAATATCAACTTCATTGAATTGGCACGTATCGTTGAAGGTCGTATTCAATACAAGAAAGATCGTGCGTCTTATGCTGAACTAGAAAAGACTTTAGCACGCCGCACTTATGATGAGTCTGGCAACTATGAAGTTAACAAGTTCAAATTATCTGCCCGTGAACATTTAGACAACGGTACCAACTTCGGTCTTTACCCAGAATTGAGTGGTACTCCAGTTGCTGGTGTAACTTACGGTAATGCTGATAAGTTTGTCATGGTTGTTGACCCAGGCAAGGCTTATATCCAAGGTTATGAGATTGAATCTGTTTCATCTCAATTCTTGAACTTTAACAAAGCTCGTGATATCAATGGCATCGAGAACGATCACGTGGCTCGCGTGGCTCAACAAACTATCGGTTTGAATTTGGGTAACTATACAATCGCCACTAACTTGTACAAGTCTCCAGACGTGAGTTTGTTTGAGAAGGTATACCTTGTAAAATCTCTACAAAATAAAGTAGCCACAATTGAAGCTACTGTTTCTGGCGGTAACACTATCACTGGTTACACTGTTATCGACGGTGGATCTGGTTACACTTCAACTCCAGTTGTCACTGTTGTTGCTCGCGATGGTACTGGTACTGGCGCCACCGCAACTGCCACTGTAGTGAATGGTAAGATTACTGCAGTTACAGCTAACAACGTTGGTTCTGGTTACACTGCTGCCCCTGAAGTTCGTTTGTTGGTAAACTCTGGCGGTAACCAAGCTGTTCCTCTGGGTACTGCTCCAGTTGCTTCTGACATTGTTGGTACTGCCCGTGTTAAAGCTATCCAATTACATTCCGATGATTTCTCTCACACAACTAGCAATGAATACAAGCTAGGGTTGTTTGACATCAACATGTTTAGCGGTTACTCTTTTGACCGTGATGTGAAGAGTATTACTGGTATCGGCGGTGCAGGTAACTTCACTTGTGACGTTTCTCCATCTTTGATCAACCTAATCGGCTCTGGTACTTCTTCTACTAGCACAACAACAATTACTGGTGTTGGTACTAACTTCAATGACGTTTTGAAAGCTGGCGACGTTGTATATCTAAACGATGTTAAAGTCGGCGTTGTTCAATCGTTCAACAACTTAGCTATTACCCTAACAGCTAATGCTCTTTCTGCCGTTACTGGTGGTCGTATTTCTATCTTCTCAGCGCCTCTAATTGAACCAGCGTTCGGTACTCTATTGTTCCCAGTTGGCCAACGTGTTGTTAAAACTCTACGTGGTGTTGAAAACGGTAACGATACTCTAAAGAACTCTAAGATTACAGTTCGTCGTACATTCCCAATCAAGAGCGCTTTGAATAACAAAGTATGGTTTGAAGTTACTGACACTGACGAGACATTGTTGTCTGACTCTGACCTATCTAACTACTTGTTGATTAACGCTGATACTAACTTACCAGTGAACATCACAACTACTTCGATCACGTTCGATAGTGAAACAATCCGCAAGCGTGTTGACTTCAACGGCGTTCCTGCTGGCTTATATTACTTGGTTGCTTCAGTTCAACAAGTATTGGCATCTGCCCAAGAAAAAGTTAAAGTAATTCACCGTAACGAAGAACAAGTTGTAACTGGAAAGAAGACTGTTTCAGCTTCTGCAATCACAATCCAACACGCTGATATTCTGCGTTTGGTTTCTGTGTTTATGACCCCAGGCGACTTCGATACGTTCAATGAAGATAACTTTATTGATATCACAGAACGTTACACTTTGGATAACGGTCAACGTGACACATACTATACAAACGGTCAGATTCTATTGAAGGCTGGTTATCAAGTTCCATCTGGTGCTATCAAGATTGTATATGATTACTTCTCTACAAGCGCCACTCAAGGTAACTATTTCTCTGTGGATTCGTATACAACTGCCTCTGGCGTTGACTATGAAGAAATCCCATCATACTATGTTACAGATTCTGCCACTGGTAAAAAGTCTGCAGTACCTCTAACTGACGTTGTTGACTTCCGTCCAGTTATTACAACTGCTAACTACTTCTACCCAGAAATTCCTAAAATTGGTTCTGATATGGCTGCGCCTATCGCGAACTACCTTGGTCGTATCGACAAGATCGTTTTGGACTCTGTGGGTAATTTGAACGCCATTTCTGGTGTGCCTTCTGCTTCACCTAAAGAACCAGAAGATCCTAAAGAAGGTTTGGTGCTGGCTACTGTAGCAATTCCACCATATACTAAGTCAGTGGCTGACGTTTCCATCAAACAGCGTGATAACCGTCGCTACACTATGCGCGATATCGGTAAATTGGAACGTCGTATTTCTAACTTGGAATACTACGTGTCTTTGAGCTTGTTGGAAAAAGATACTGCCACTATGCAGATTCGCGACGAGACTACTGGTCTAGATCGATTCAAGAACGGTTTTATCGTTGACCAATTTACAGGTCACGGTATCGGCGACGTTAAGCACGAAGACTATCGTGTAGCCGTTGATACAGAGAACCGTATCCTACGTCCAATGCACAATACTACTGCTTTGGAAATCGTTGAAGATTTGACATCTGGTACTGACCGTGCGTATAAGTCGTACAAGAAGACTGGCGACTTGATCACTCTCCCATACACTGAATCTGATTACATCTTCAACAATAACGCTACACGTTCTATGGATATCCACGCGATCTCCATGGGTGCGTTCAAGGGTCAAATTAACCTGTTCCCAGAAGGCGACACTTGGAAGTCTGTCGACCGTCGTCCAGACTTAGTGGCTATTGACGATAACAACTACGATGCTATCAAATATCTAGCCGCTGAACTAGGCGTTACAGGTACTAAGTGGAACGAATGGCAAACTAACTGGACTTCAGTAACAACAAGCACACAGAACTGGGAATCAGCTTCTGGAAACACTGTAACTGGTTACGAAACAACTTTCACAAACTACTCTGGTTACAACTGGCGTGAAGGTGTTTCAACTGCTCTATCTTCTACTATCAACGCTCAAGATTATGGCGACCGTGTTGTGGATATGTCTTATATCCCATTCATGCGCTCACGCCCTATTACGTTCATTGCACAAAACTTGAAGAAGGCTACTAAGTTCTGGCCATTCTTCGATAACACTGCAGTTGACGCTTATGTAAAACCTGCTGATATTTTCACAGTAACTCGTGTTGGTCAATCTTTGATGTCATTCGATTTGAATGATTTGAACGATAACGTATTGGCAGATAACGTTAAGCGTGCGTACAATGGTAAGATTGAACAAGCGTTCTCTATCGGTGATGTTTTGACTAACACCACTCATACTGTAACTAATATCCAGACTATCACTAACCTTGGCGCTCCAGCGACAACTTTCCAATTAACTGTCTCTGACACTTCTGGTATTCGCCCAGGTCATCATGTTGTTATGTACAACATGAACTTCCACAATGCATACAATGAGAAGACTTTGGATGACTTGCATGAAAACCAAGTAATTCCAGTTAGCCAAGACATCCTAGACGTTAATAATATGTCTAGTGAATTGAACCTTCGCAAGTTCAAAGTTATCTCTGTTTCTGGTTTAGTTGTTACTTTGGGTAATATCGATGGTTCTCTAGTCGAGGCTTTTAGCCCGTACAACCTTGCTTCATGGGATAATAACAACACAGGTAAGTTGCTTCGTTTGAAGGCTTCTGGTGTTGTAGCCTATGGCGGTGATATCCTATCTTCTGATTCTATTGGACCAGTTAGCCAAAAGATTAACATCGTTAACATTAAGAACGGTTTCGCTGTCGGTGAAACTTTGACAGGTACTGTTGTTATCGGTAATACTTCTGCGTATAACGGTGTGACTTTGACTGCTATCAACGGTTCTAATAGTCTGACAGTTCCCCCAACTATGAAGACTACAAACGACACATTGTTGACTGACGACAATGGTACAGTTGTTGGTGTGTTCTATCTACCAGAAACTAAAGACTTGAGCTTCCGCACTGGCGAACGTACTTTGAAGTTTACTGATAACCAATCAAACAGCAATGCTTCGTTTGACTCTATCGGTTCCGCTGTGTACTATGCGCAAGGTATTTCTTTGAGCAAGGAACGTACTATCGTTTCTAGCCGTTCCGCTCAGTTTATCCAAGCTGATGCATACGAAGACACTCAAGCTCTACCTGCTATCCGCAGAACAACTACTAGCACTCGTCAAGTATACTACTGGGTTTATGATCCACTGGCACAAACGTTCACTATCAGTTCTCCAGGTGGTGCGTTCTTGACATCTATTGATTTGTTCTTTGCTAGCTCTAGCCAACGTCCAGTATCAATTGAAATCCGTAATACAGACAATGGTGTACCTTCTTCTAAGATCGTTCCATTCTCTCAAGTTACAAAGACTGCTCAAGAATTGAACATCTCTACAGACAGTTCAGTGGCTACTACTTTCAAGTTCAAGTCTCCAGTTTATCTACAAGATACTGAGACATACGCTCTAGTTGTTCTAACTGACGAGCCAGGAACTCAAGTATACGTTTCTGAAATGGGTGGTAAAGATATGTTGAGCCAGAATACAATCGCTGGTCAACCTTTGACTGGTTCATTGTATGCTTCTCAGAACGCTAAAGAGTGGGAAATTCACCCTCTAATGGATATGAAGTTTGTACTTCGTAAAGCTGTGTTTGATACAGCTACTTCTTCTGAAGTGTTCTTTAGAACTAACCCTCCTGATCAGTTCAAACTAGCAAATAACCCGTTCGAAATTACACCGAACACAAATAAGATTCGTGTGTACGCTCCGAACCACGGTTTGTTGGCCAATGAGCTTGTTACAATCAGTAACCTAGCTGATGGATTCTACGGTGCTAGCAGCGATACTATTGGTATCCCAGCTAAGTTGTTCAACGCGACGCACACAGTATTGTCTACTGGTTTGGATAAAGATTCGTTCATTATCGCTTTGGAAACTACTGACGCTTTGGATAACAACTTGTTGAGCGGCACTACTGCTGACTTTATCAAGGGTGAGTACGGTGGCGTTGATGTTACTTGCACTCGCGGTTTGAATATGGACATGATGTACTTGAAGACTTCAGACTTGAACTTCCAAGAAACGAAGATCGACTACTATGTGTCTGCTCAAAGAGTTAATAAGACTTTCACTTCTTACCTACCTCTAGTTGCAAACAGTAACTACAGCTTCCCAACTCGTATGCATATTTGTTCGTACGAAAACCAAGCTGTTGAGTCTTCTGTTAAGAAGTCATCTCTGTTGGTTAAGGCTGTTATGTCTTCTTCTAACCCTAACATCTCTCCAGCTATTGACTTGCAACAAGTTTCAGCGTTCGCGGTGTCTAACTTGGTTAACGATAAGACCTCTGCTAATATCAACGTTCCAGAGATTGATTCTCGCGAAGTGTTGACTTTCGGCGACTTAGTTTCTGCTGATATTTCTATCGGTGGAGCTGGTACTATTAGCTGTACAACTTCAAGCACTACTGTAACTGGTACTAACTCTTTGTTCACTACTCAAATTGTGGCTGGCAATAAGTTGTATAAGTCTGACGGTACAACTTTGATTGGTACTGTTGCTTCTACTCCATCCGCAAACGGCACTTTGACTCTAACTGGTAATGCTGCGGTCAACGTAACTAACGAATCATATTTTGTATTCTCTACACCTAGCTTGGTGTTTGAAAACGTAAGTGGCGCTGGTGTTATCCGTACAAATATTGACACAGCTGATAATTTGTTGGCTTCTGTTAATATCGGTAAGACTATCGTGATTAGTGGCGTACATGCTAACATTGACGGCGAATACGTTGTTAAGAATATCAACGTTGTAGCCGATGTTACAACTTATGCTGGTAACTCTGAGTTGGATACAACTAAGATCACTGTTGATCGTGCGTTCGGTACTACTGCTACTATCGACATGATTACTGATCCAGATTTCAGTATCATCGTATACGATAAGTTCGTTGATGACTCTGCGCCATATGGTTCATATAACTATTCAAACTACATCACTAGAACTCTATCTTTGACTGAGCCTGCTGATACTTTGAAGATTATGTTCGACGCCAACATCGTTAACAATACTCGTGTTGAAGTTTATTACAGAACTTGGACTGGCAACGCTGACCTTCGTAAGATCCCTTATGTGAACAGTGGTTTTGTTTCTTCAAATAATGACCCAGAAGGTAAGTTCGTTGAGCGTGTAATTGATATTGAAAATATCGCCGCTTTCAATAACGTTTCTATCAAGGTTGTATTTAAGTCTACTGATCCAGTATATGTTCCTAAGATTAAGAACTTGAGACTGTTGGCTCTACTATGAACTTGTTAAATGTAGAAGGCTACAATAACTTTAAGAAAGATACCTCCTCTGGAGGTATCGTTAATGTGGACAGAGGTTCATATGAGTCTTATAAGTTATCAAAGAGTATTGCTCAACGTAATCTGCAGCAGCAGAAAGCTGCTCATGATTCAGTAATCAATCTTCAAAACCAGATAAATACAATTAACGATGATTTGGTAGACATCAAAAATATGCTACTACAATTATTACAAAAAGGTAACTAATGGCAGCTATTAACTTACGTCAAGATAAAGAACGTCCCCTAACAATTGAAGAAGTTGATCATAACTTCGATGCGATCAACCGCGAAGTAGCAACAAAATTTGACGCTTTGGCTTTCAACGCCACTAACGTTTTGGAGATTTTGGATGGTAACGCAGGCGCTGGTTCAACTTTGGATGCTGATAAGATCCACGGTAAATTCCCCAGCACACAAGCATTAGCCAACACTGCAGTTTTACGTGACGGCGCAGGTAACGTTTATGCTGTTCAAATTTATGGTATTCATATCGGTAACGTTATCGGTAACGTAACTGGTAACGTAACTGGTACTTTGACTGGTAACGCAACCAACGTCGATGGTGTTGTTCAACTAGAACACGGTGGTACTGGTGGTACTACTCAACTTGCAGCTCGTACAAACCTTGGTTGTGGTAGTATGTCTATCCAAAACAAGAATACAGTTGATATCACTGGCGGTACTATTGTTGGTATCGACGACCTAGCAGTGGCTGACGGTGGTACTGGCGCTTCAACGCCAGGTGGTGCACGTTCTAACCTTGGTTTGACTATCGGTGTTGACGTTCAGGCGTATGCTTCTATCCTCGGTGGTATTTCTGCTACAAGCGGTGATGGTTTTGTGGCACGTACATCGACTAACACATCAGCTGCAAGAACTCTAACTCCAGGCAACTCCATTGAAATTACAAACGGTAACGGTAAAGATGGAAACCCTACAGTTGCTTTGACTTTGACTCCAACTGTTTCAGCTATCACTAAAACTGGTACAAACGGTACTGGAGATATCGGTCAAACTGGTAATCGTTTCGGTACAATCTATGGTACAGCTTCTTCAGCTAAGTACGCCGACTTGGCAGAAAAGTATACAACTGACCGTGAATATCCAGCGGGTACTGTGGTTGTTATTTCTGAAGACGATGGTTTTGATTGTAAGCAGTCTTGGATTTCTGGTCAATATTCTCTAGGTGTTGTATCTACAAACCCCGCATATTTGATGAACGACGAAGCTGAAGGTCAAGCTATTGCCTTGAAGGGACGAGTTCCAGTTCGTGTTATTGGACCAATCCGTAAAGGTCAAAGAATCATGTCTGCTCCTAATGGTGCAGCACAGGCTGGTAATGATAATGTCATCGGACAAGCACTTGAAACTAATCTAAGCGCTGGTGAAAAATTGGTGGAATGCGCAATCATTTAACTGGAGTAATATATGGCAAACGCGCAAACGTTAAGAACGCATAAGTCGTTCACGTTAAACACCGCAGCTGATTGGACAAACTTAATCACACAAATGCGCGCCAATATTAACGCTGGTGCTCAAATTACTGCGGCTGACGTCAACACAATTATTGATATGACTAATAATATGTTGGGTCACTACCACACATACGATGACGCATACCAACTAGCAACTTATGGCGCTGGTTATGGTAACTGGCCATCTGCTGGTGATAGAACTAACTATTATGAAGATAAGTCAACTCTTCGCGGAGCTGGTTTCCCAACAGACATCGCGCGAGTGGCTGTATCTGATACAATTACATTGGCTAAACATAACGAGTTAGCTGGTGCTTCTAGATCTATCCGCTCACACGATCACGATATTAACGATAGAACTGTTATATAAGTTCTCTTTGATATATTATGATTTCTCAAAAATTTTATCTAGCTAAAACGTTGAATGCATCTCAAGTTAATTGGGATGCATTCAAACATAACGAACTCACAGATATACATGTAGAAGTCATACGTATGACTTCTATTTTGGAATATTCATCTTTACCATCTGCAGTGTCAATGTTGAATCAAACAGGCGATGATATAGATTTACGTTCATTTATTTTTAAATGGGCTTATGATGAGCAAAAACATGCATTCATTTTAAAAGAGTATAGTGACAGGTTCTTACAAGAACCATCTTCATTAATTGGAAGTTATGAGGAAGTTTCTGTTAATTTTAGCGAGTCTAAAATGAATATCGCTGAAACAATGGCTCTACATATGTGCACAGAGATAACAGTCAGTAGATGGTATAGAAAAATGGCTGCGTGGCATACTGAACCTCTTATTAAACAAATATACAATAGTATGGCAAATGACGAGGCGAGTCACGCTGGAGCATTCAAATCTTTTTTGAGTAAATATTTGAATGATGAAAATAAAAAAGGTGTCCTAGCTATATTTCAACTGTTTTTATCAAAGAACAATTTTATATCACTTAAAGTATCATCAACAACGGATATAGAAAAACAATCAATATATTCTAGACTACCAAACCCAAACCTATTTGACCATATGATTGATAACATCATAAAGTTTGATGACTCTGATAGAAAAAATTTACAATCTACAATTTTAAAAATAGCAACAAACTTGTGCGGTCATGAAATGAAAACGCCACTTGATTTGAAACAATATAGGAAATCATTATGAGTAGAGTATTCTTAATTCAAACAGAAACTGGACAAGCTGATCCATGGGATGATTCAATCAATATCTCAAACGTTGCAGTTAACCCAAGTTTGGGCAACACAAACAACCCAGCTGAACATACAAGTAGAATCACATATTACCAACGCTCTGATAATAGATTCACTATCATGCGCTCGCTGACTGATGACGCAGATATCATCTTATCTAAACCATACACAAACGACAATATAAGCGTTAAGATAAGCCTAGAAGACGTCGGCGCTTGTACCGATGGAGCCAGAGATAAAGCAATTCTATGCGCATCCATAATTGAAGATGGCGTACCTATGACTCAAGCTGAAGCCGTTGAAAAAGCTCAGTATTACATGAGAAATAAGAATGGCGATATTATGGAAATGTCTACAGGTCTTGTAATCCAAAACCCTAAAATGATTCCATGGTTTTTCTGCTACAGAACAAACGAAGCTCCAATTTATTACATCGTTATGAATCATCACTCTATCCAATCAATTGGTTTGGTTGATGGTGACTATGGTATTAACAAAGTGTTCGTTCTGTCAAATCATCTAAGAAATTTAAACGATGTAATCTTTAAACCGAAATTCGGCAGAACTGCTAGATTGATCGGCGATCATAATGTATTAGTTCGAGGTGATGAATTTACAATTGAACCGTTCGGTTCATGGTTCGTTAAAGAACATATGCCTGATCACTTCAAAGACGTCAAGGTTAAAATTGATACAAACTTTGAGTATGAAGTAGTCGATGGAAAGATCAAATTTAAAACCATAAATAAAGATAAAGGATACGTGTACTTACGATGGAACACGGGAACTGTTATGGATATGTCATTCCATAATAGCAAAAACAGATTCTTTAGAGAGTACATCGTAGACGTTATCCGATAGGAGAATATATGGCAGTAGAACGCACCAGTACCACGACAGTAACACCAGCAGCCCCAGTAGATAAAGCTGCTGAAGCTGATATCACAGCAGACACTTTCAAACAGATGTTGGATGTGTTGGAAGCACTAGCTACTCACAATCACACGTTTTATGATGATTACAATACGGTGTGTGAATGCCAATGTCAGTGTCAATGTAGTCGCGGAACATTTTAAACTATGAAGGTTCGTAATGAAAAAACAAATTATTTGGTTGAATGAAGAGAAGCAATCTCGCAAGAACGAACAACATAAAGCATCTGTAGTCCCGTTAGAAGACGGGACTTTACATTTTGAAGTTCAGACTATTATCACACCCAAGGGTTTGACTAAAGAGAACAAACTCATCTCCGTCATCCCAAAAGATGACGAGCAAGTAGTACCTTTGAGCGAGGCTTCGCACCTGTTCCAAGAATTAAGACAAATGAACTTGATTCTAACGAATGCGTGTAACTTGTCATGTACATACTGCTACGAGCAACACAATAAAGACTTCGGGCGCTTCACGAATGAAAGCCTATTGTCTGCATATAGATTCCTAGTCAATTCAAATCAACGTCAACGTAAGGTATTCCAGTTCTTCGGCGGTGAACCTCTAATCCATAAAGACATAATCTTGGATTTCTTGAAAAAGAATCAACAGGAACTACAAGATAACGCTCGTGGAGATTTCAATACGTCAATTGGTATAGTTACCAACGGGTTGCTTGTCAACGATTCTCTAGTTGATGAATATTTCAAGTATGATTTTACAAGTATGCTCATCTCCTTGGACACGGATAAGTCTTGGGTTGATCATAGAGAAATCGGTCAAGATAAAATCAATAAGCTATTAGACCAGATAGCCAGAATGCCTGCTGATATCAAAGCAGCTAAACGTGTTCTTATTCGATGCACGCTCGCTCGCGAGAACGCACCACACTTTAAAGAGTTCGTGGATAACTTATGCGATCGTGGTATCCGTAAGATGGTTGTTCACCCGTTGATTCTTGACTCTAGTAAAGGGTTTATTAAGTGGGGTGACCAAGAGTGGAATAAACTACACGAAGACATTCTGTATGTACTAGACAAATACGAAGACCTAGAAATCCACTTCTCTGAAGGTGTTGGACAAAAGGGTGAAGAGAACTGTATGATCGGTTCAGAGATGATCGCGATTGACGCTTCTGGCGACTTCTCAGGTTGCTACTTCTTCACTAACCAGAAAGCAGCCGCTGGCTCTTCCGCTATTCTGGGTAACGTATTCCAGAATACAATTTACGCTGACCGTTATGCGTTATTCCGTAAGATGTACAATGATATGTTTGAAACTGAAGAACAGTGTCAGACTTGTGATTATAAGAACGCTTGCTACCAATGCCCAGCGGGTAATTTGGATATCGGCGCTAAGATGTTTAGTCCTGATGATATGTGCCAGAAGATTGTTAAACTGTACGTTGACCTTCAAGAAGATATTATCAAGAAGCAAACTAAAAAGAAGTACGAATCAATCGTTAAGACTACAGTTGATAACGGGGAAGAATATTCGTTCGTTCGCGGCTTGAGTTACTTGATGTTCTTTAATCACTTCAACTATCATCCAAAACCAGAGAACGTACATATCGGTATTGATGATATTGGATACAGAAATCTACTCGCTGTTTGGAAGAAGATAATCAACAGAGAAATCACTCCAAAGTTTACAGCGGATAATTATGTAAACGAACTAAAACTTCTAGTCACTGATGAGACTTTCGAGATTGATGACTTTTATTACTTGATTGTTGAACGAGCTAAGATGCTTCCAGAGATTAACAAGCGTCCAGCAAACAATATGATGGAACGTTGCTTTTACTTGACTTTGCTACATATCATTATTTTACAAAATGCTAAATCATTCCATGGAACATTCAGTGAGCGCCTCGCAGCCAATTAACCTTGTCAAGAAAAACCCGTTCGACAAGGTTTATTTGATAACCCTCTATCTTGGTAACACATGTAACTTTGATTGTGTTTACTGTGATAGAGGTTATATCGAAGACGTCGGTGGACAAAACGTCAGCCGAACAAACGTTGATGAGATGCAGGAGTTCTTTGAGTGGCTCGAGACTCAGCCCAACGAATTAAAGTTGGTATCATTCCACGGCGGAGAACCATTACTGTTTATCAAACGTATGGAACAAATCATGGAATGGTTGTACCCGATCGCTTTACGAAACGGTTGGAAAGTAACTCTGACAACTAATGGTTCATTGGTTAAAGAGAACGAGTGGTTCTTCGAGAAGTACAATAAGATTCTCAGAGCCACGGTTAGCTATGACTTCATGTACCAAGCTGAAAACCGTGCAGCGTTTGATGTACATGAGATGGCTGAAGTCTTAAACAAGTATTGTGACTTTTGGCAGTGGCAGTTCGTCATGCCGATTGATCACCCGAAGGCGTTCTCGTTTGATAACATAAAAGAGATCGTCAATACTTGCTATAAGACTAACTGTAAAACTATCAACATCATCCCGTTGAGACATAAGCGTGGTAAGCATAAGTTCGACGTTATCATTGACCGAATAAACATCCCTCAATTCATGGATGCGTTTATCCAGTTTATCCAAATATTGTACATCAAGAAGTTGAACGTGTTTGTCGACGGGTGTTACACTAAAATCGACAAGGCTTATTTCTCAGAGCATCATAAGCTAATCCTTGGTCCAGATGGATACATGTATCCAGAGTTTGAGTTCCTTGAGTATCGAATCGACGCTGGTCGTATCGGTAATTGGAAGACTAGACAGGTTTGGAAGAATCTAGGCGATAAGTCAAGAATCAGAGACGGTTGTTTAGATTGTCATAAGCTGCACAGCTGCGGTTTGAAGTATATGTATCACCTGTTCGATAAAGAGCCAGAAGGTCACTGTAAAGAGTTTTACACCGTGATGGACTACATAATGATGCACCTTGATAAACTACACGAAAAGAAATCATTCCTAGAATGGGTCGGTATCAACCCTGATTTTGAGATTGAAAAATGAGCGACGGAAATAACTTTGACGGCTACGAAAACCTTTCAGAATATTGGCTGAAGGAAGACGCTCTACATTCACTATCGTTCGACATATACTTCAGTCTAGGTAAGCGTTATTATTGTGACGCAGGTTGTAAAGTTTGTTACATCAAAGACCAGTTAAAGGAAGTAAAGCCTTTGCCTATCTTTGAAACAGACTTCGAACGCCTAGAAGAAGTTTGGTTTGATTTCTTTGACTATTTCACTGAACTCAGAACCAATGAAGACCTGTACTATCTAAAGTACAACAAACCTCAACACTATGCTTGGTATAAAAAACACGCCAGTAAGTTTCAGTTGTGTGTAACGGATAACGCTATATTCAGAGCCTTGCGTATGAAGGAGCTACAACTCGGTGGAATAGCTGACGTTGGAATCTCCACTGACTTCATTAAGCAACTGGGCGCTGAGAAAGTATTATCCGCTGTCAAAGAACTTCATGAACGCTATGGCGTCAAGAAGGTTAAATACGTTGACTGCGGAAACCCTGAAGTCTTCGAGGAAGTAATCAAGTGGGTTGATAAGCTCGGTTTAAATAACTGTGTCATCCACGACTTCAGATCACCTCATAGAAAAATCTTAAATCATGACTGGGCTGAATACCAAAATACTTGGGTCGAAAATACACCAGATGGTATCATACAGATTTACAGAGAGTCTATCCAGCTACACTACGACAGGTTCTACTACTCGTGTGACGATTCAAGTAACATCGAAGTTGACCCGTTCTATACGTTCCAAGACAAGATAAACCTAAAAGACTTCTTGTATAATTTGGTCCAGAAAAAACAAGCTAAGTATTTTGAGATACAGGATAAACCTGAACATAAACACTTCAGGGATTATTATAAAGAAACACAGAAGTTTAAAGTCAACAATGATTTTAACTTCATTCCTAGTATTATGATACCACCCCGTTCTCGATTCTTTTACAGAATGGTGCAAGATGGGTGGAAACAAACCAAGTACGGATTGTTTGATTCTGGAACAACCGTTACTTCATTAATTGAGCAAAATAATGTACAGTAAATTTAAAGTGAAACATAGTGGAGTTGAGTTCTATTACAGAACAGAAGACAATAGCATTCATAATTCAAAGGGTGATATTATGTCACTTCCGCCAGCTGAAGGTTTGGAGTTCTTTGATAATGCTAAGGCTCAAAACATATTTGGTGTAACTCATAAAACGGATAAACCTACAGCGCTGCGTATTTTATTGGGTCACGCATGTAACTATTCCTGCGGCTACTGTATGCAGAAAGACATCGGTAATCCAGACGAGCGCCCAGAAAACTTCTGGTTGGAACCGTTCATTGAATCAGTTAAAGAACACCTAGACCTGAGCCAACTGGAGCGTGTAGAACTTTGGGGCGGTGAACCTTTCCTTTACTGGAATGATATGAAACCTATCATGCAGTTTTTGGATAGTCCAAACCGTCACTTCTATATCTCAACAAACGGCTCTCCGTTAAGACAGAAACACGTTGACTTCTTTAAGACGTTACAAGGTAGCGTTATGATGGGTATCTCGCACGATGGTCCAGGACAAGAATCATTACGTGGCGAGGACATCTTTGATAAGAAGAGTGTAGCTGAAACCCTAAAGCAGTTGGACGACTTACACCCTAAAGTTCAATACAGTTTCAACTCTGTAATCTCGGCGACTAACTACGACTTATTTGAGTTCAACAAATACTTCAAGGAAGTAGCTCAACGTCTAGAATTGAAACACGCTCGACTGAGTTTCATTCCCGCTAGAATATATGATGACTCAGATTCAAAGAACTCAGCGGATCACGTTATCAAAGGTGACGACCTTCCTAAGTTTAAGACTGTCGTACACGAGTATATCAAAGCTGCGATTCAAGACCGCATGAAGGGTGGAACTGATATACTGAACTCAAACATCATCGACAACGATACTGGTGTTTTGAAGTTTGCTACGCTAACTCGTCATCAGATTCCAGTCACTATGACTTCGAGTTGCGGTGCAGACTCCGCTGATATTTTATCCATGGATATTAGAGGTAACGTTAGACTTTGCCCGCACACCAACGAAAAGTTTAATGGCGGTCACGTAAGCGATATCAAGGGTATTAAGATTATCGGCTTGACACTAGAACGTAAGAATACACACTGTGCAGCTTGCCCTGTTCAAAGGTTGTGTAAGTCTAGTTGCCCCATTGATTTCCCCACTGAAGTATTCATGCACAATTGTAGAGTTGAAAAGGTTTGGTTCTCAGCAATTCAACAAAACGCATTCGCCCTACTATTCGGTGGCGAAGTTGAACTATTGGAAATAGGTATAGATGAAACTAAATTCAAAGAAAATACAAGCATATAAGGATAGGTTGGAGAATCACTCTCTCCTTATAACCAACACCATCCAATCAAAAGACGACTTGCGTCTATTCATGCAATACCACGTATTCGCTGTATGGGACTTTATGAGTCTTTTGAAAACGCTGCAGCACAACGTTGTTCCATCATCTACGCTATGGTTACCAACCAGCGGTACTCGTTCAGAAATTGCCAGAATGATCAACGAGATTGTTCTGTGCGAGGAAACTGATATCACACCAGACGGCGGTACAATCAGCCACTTTGACTTATATCTGCAAGCCATGATGGAGGTTGACGCTGATACAACCCCGATCAGAACGTATCTAAATAAAGTCCAGACAACTGGAGTGACTTGGGGTGCTCCAGAAATAGCGGATGAGTTTATCCAAACCACATTTAAAGCTATCCGAGGTGGTCCACATACAGCTGCAGCCTCGTTTTGTTACGGTCGCGAAACAGTAATTCCAAGTATGTTCAAGCGTATTTTAAAACAGATAAATATATCTAACACAGATGCGCCCAAATTTCACTATTATTTACAACGACATATTGAAGTTGATGGCGATAGCCATGGACCAATGTCAGAAGATCTAGTCAATTACTTCTGTAAAGACGACCCATTCCTCATCCACGAGGCTGAACAGGCTGCTATCGAGGCTATTAAGGCTAGAATTTTGTTGTTCGACCGAATCGAAACTCTATTGGCTACTAAATAATAAATATTGTAATTAGATCTAATAATCAGGAACTAACAAATGTCTTCAATTATCACTCGTGTCACATCTGGTGGCGGCGCTACAGTTAAAAACTCGCCGCTATCCAACGCTGAAATCGACACAAACTTTATCAATTTGAACGTTGATAAAGTTGAAAACTCAGATTCAGTTAGCACGAAATCAGCTAACAAGGTCGTTCGACGCGATGCTAACGGAGGCTTTGCTGCTGGTAACATCACAGTTGACACAGTCACAACTGGCTCAGTAACGTATCCAACCACAGAAGCCACACAGGCGCATATGGAGGCTGGTACAGACACCACGACTCGATTCATGACGCCAGCTAACGTTAAGCAGGCTATCGACACAATCGCCCTACAAACCATCGGCGCGATCAGTAAAGACTTGAACGGATTTGAATCAAGAGCTAACTCAACACTCACTTTCAATAAGACAACTAGAACGTTGACTTTAACTCCAGTGGGTACTTGTATTGTTTGGTATCGTGGTAAGAAACTTACAATCTCCAGTAACCTAACATTCACGTTCTCTAATACAGCATTCAACAGCTACATCAAGTTAGACCCAGTAACAGTAACTCTAGTGTCATCAACAACCCTTGATGTGCAAGGTGGTGATATTCCAGTTGCATACATTTATTGGGATCCAGCAAACAGTAAAGCAGTTGTGTGTGGTGACGAACGTCACGCTGCTTCTAGAGATACTCAATGGCACCACTCTAAACATAGTGAAGCTGGTGCAGTTTGGAAATCTGGTGGAGAGTTAACATACTCAATTAACAACCCATCAGTTGTTACAATTGGTTTAAGCTCCCCTTTGATATTAGCCGATGAAGATATTGAACACTCAATTACTCATAACTCATCACCGTCTGGCTACTACCAACAAATCATGTCAGGTACTGCTCAGATTCCAGTTGTATATCTGAATGGTACAGACTATGCTCAACTGACAGAGTCAACACTACCTTGGTTAGCTGGGACAAACACTGCACGTTATAACCCAATTTCTGGAGCCATCGGTTCACTAGCAGACGCTGGTGAAGGTAAATACATTTCATATTGGATTGTAGCTACAAACGATATGGACTTACCGATCAAAGCGTTCATGGGTCGTCAATCCCATAGTACAATTATGGCTGCTATGGAAGAAACTGTAGAAGAATATGGTCTACCATTTGTTGAATTTGCGCCACTATATCAAGTAATTTTGCAAACCAGCGCCACGTTCACCGCTAATGCTTCTAGAGTTAAATTGGTTTCTGTTAGAGAAATTACAAGTCACCAAAGCGTTGCAAGAAACTTCTCTGGTTTGAATCACTCAGGTTTTTCTAACCTAACGCAAGATGATCACTTGCAATACATGCACATCAATAACGATAGAAACGTTACAGCTAACCACGCATACTCTGGAACTCAAACGTTCAATGGTTCTGTTAGAACTCCAACAAAACCAGTAATCAATAATGATGTGTCTAACAAACGATATGTCGATCAACAAGCATTGATTCTATCTTTGTTCACTTGATAATTTGCAAGATAAATATAAATAACATTAAGGAAATTGGAGAAATTATATGGCAACAGGAAGATTAGGTACTGCGGATTTAGCCGCTGCTACCAATACAACCCTTTATACTGTACCTGCTAACACATTCTCATTAGTCACTATTTCAGTTTGTAATAGAGGTAACAGCCCTGTTGGTGCTAGATTGGCGCTTGCCGCTGGTGCGAATCCTGGAGATGACGAGTGGATTGAATATGGTGTCGAAATCGGCGCTAAAGGTGTTTTAGAAAGAACTGGTGTTCTATTGAGCGCTGGACAAAAAGTGGTAGCTTGGTCTAGTAACCCATACGTTAGCGTAGTGGTTTACGGTGTAGAAACTTCAACTTTATAAGTAGGTAAACAATGGGACGATTTATTACAAGTACTGGTACTTTTGGTATCACAATCAGAGACGTAGCAGCGAGTTATAGTGCTGTCGTTAATGACCGTATTCTAGCTAACACATCAGCTGGCGCTATTACTATCACACTACCACCAGCTAGCACTGCTATGGTTAATGATACAATTCAGATTATCGACGTCGGTGGCGTCGCGGCATCTAATAAGATTACAGTAGCTCGAAACAACGCTAAGATCCAAGGCTTCGCTGAAGATTTGGTAATTGACTTGAGCGGTTCAGTTACAACACTAATCTATACTGGAGCTACTTGGGGCTGGGTATACGCTGCTGTCTAATCTATTAAAGAAGGTAGGCTATTGTGGCAAATTTATCACAACTTTTGGAAAGTAAGAGAAATACTTTCCGTAACGCAGAAGATAACATCGAGAAGGGTCAAATCTGGGTTTATACAACTCCAGCTCAATTCTCTGGATGGTGGAACAACTTCTGCTGGCAAGCGCCAGGGTGCGGTGTAGTAGAAATTGAAGCATGGGGTGCATCTGGCTCTGGAGCTAAGATGTGCTGCTGTGGATTCGGACTTCCAGGAAACCCAGGAGCGTATTCTAAGAAGACCATCACCGTTGTAGGTGGTGATTGGGTTTGTGGTGCGCCAGGAAAGGCTTGCGCAAACTCAAACGATCTATGTTTCCGTGGTTGCTCTGACCCATCGTGGTTTGGTTGGCAAGGTCGCGACTGTAAGGGTGCCACATCTGGTTATGTGTGCGCTCAAGGTGGACGTGGCGGTTTGTCTTACTGCTCAACTGGTACATCGGCGATTTGTTGCTTCTTAACATCTCACTGCGGTCAAATTTTCGGTGGTGTGGCTAACTGCGGTATCGTATGTAATAAGTGTATCAATGCCGCTGGTTGGGAAGCCCAAGCATACGGTGGTGATATTAACTGTCAAGGTGGATTCTCGTGCGTATCATTCATGGGTTGCACAGGCGACTGTATGTGTTTGAACCAATATCACGTGGCTATTTCTCCAGGTCTTATTTCTAAGACAGATAATTCAGTCGTATCATACACAGTTGAAAACAACAACGAATTCTCTAACTGGTCTGGACAAGGTCATCATCAGCTATTAGCTGCAGTTGACGCTGTTTCTAGATTCCCATCACAAGCTTCTCCTCATGCAACTTGCTGGGGTTTCTCTGGTGGTTGCGGATGTTATGATTCTGACGGTTGTACTAGAGCTATGCCCACTGGCGTTCCAGGAGCTGGTCCTCAGCCTTGTGCTGGTGTTCGTGATCACGCTCACACTGGTGGTAACGGTGCTGTTCGAATTAAATTCTTAGCAGGTTAAAATATGGCATCATTAAAATCATCTCTATTAGCTAAACAATCATATATCACAGATAATGAACAAAACCTAGAAACAGGTAAAATCTGGGTTTATAACGAAGGTACAGTTCGTACTAAATTCTACACTGGATGGTGTTGGCAGGCTCCAGCTGCAGGTACAGCAATTATTGAAGCATGGGGAGCTGGTGGTTCTTCATCTCGTATGTGCTGCTGCGGCGGCGGTCTCCCAGGAAACTCTGGCGCATACGTTAAGAAAACAATTACTGTAACTCCAGGCGCATATGTTAAAGGTACGAATGGGTGGTCATGCGGTAACGCTGACGCTTTATGTTTCCGTGGTTGTTCTGAAGCTACTGGCGTTTGCTGGTGGACTTCTGCTGCAAACGGTTGCCTATGCGCTGAAGGCGGTCGTGGCGGTACTTCTATTTGTTCAACTACTCCATCTCTATTCTGCTGTTTTTACGCAAACGGTTTTTGCGGAACTTTGAAACCAGATAACTGCGGTATCATTTGTAACTTTGGTTCAGGTGCCCCATCTTGTTGCGCGCAAGCCTATGGTGGAGACGTAAACTGTTCAGGTCGTTTCAACTGCGCTAGTTTCTTTGGATGCTATGCTAACTGTATATGCCAATTCCAACAACATATCTATGTACCACCAGGACTAATTTCAACAGATGGATCTGTTATTACTTTCAACATGGAAGCTGATGGTACTTGGGAACCATGGTCTGGATCAGGTATGGGTGGATTCTTAACTGCGCTTAATGGTGCATCTAAGCAACCTACAACTGGACACCCTCACTCAGCTTGCTGGTCTGGTAACCGTTTGTGTGGATGCTATGAAGCTACAGGTTGTATGCCATATGTACCTCACGGTATTGGCGCTCCAGCCACTAATCCATGTGTCAACGTCCGTGCCCACGGCTATCGTGGTGGACAAGGTGCTGTTCGTATTAAATTCATCGCATCTTAATAAGAGAATAATATGACAATTTCACTTAAAGCAGCGCTACGAGATAGACACCCCGTAGCCACTGAAGAAAACTTAGAAACAGGCGAAATCTGGATGTACACCAGCGGTACATCTAGCGCCAACTTATTCAGCGGTTTCTGCTGGCAGGCTAAAGCAACTGGCACTGCAATTATCGAATCGTGGGGTGCTGGTGGTCCAGGAAGCCGTATGTGTTGCTGCGGTTGGGGACTCCCAGGAAACTCTGGAGCATATAACAGAAAAACAATTTCGGTTGTTTCTGGATGTTATGTATGCGGTTGTATCGGAAACCCTCCGTGTTCATCATCACTTTGCTTCCAAGGTTGTGGTGACCCAACTATGCTTTGCTGGTTTGGTTCTGGCACTTCTGGATGTATGTGCGCTGAAGGCGGTCGCGGTGGTACTTCGTTCTGTTCTACTGGTACATCTATGTGGTGTTGCTATGGCGGTAACGGTTTCTGTACTACTCGTAAAAACCTTTCAGATTATTGTGGTTTGATTTGTAACCACTGCGCTGGCGGTTGGTTATCAAACGCTTATGGCGGAGATATTAACAAAGCTGGTCTAGTATCATGCGTTGAATCTCGCCAATGTGCAGGTAACTGTTTATGCTACAACGCTACCCACGTTCCAGTTCCACCAGGTCTATTTACTTGTGATGGTAGCTGGGTTGTATATATGGCTGACTCCGATGGCGGTGATGGTCCAGGTCACTGGTCTGGTAACCAATATCCATCGTTTATTTCAGCGATGAGTTCTCTATCAAGAGCTCCTAAACGTGGTTCACATAAATACGCTTGCTGGCGCTCTGATAAGGCTTGCGGATGTTATGAAATGGAAGGTTGCTCGCCAGTTCTACCTATCGGTACTGGTGGATTGCCACCACAGCCTTGCGGTGACGTTCGCGACCAAGGATGGCGTGGCGGCTGGGGTGCTGTTCGTATTAAATTTATTGCAGGATAATAGAGGAAACTATGAAAAAGATTTTTACTTTTGTTTTACCAGACGAGCCATATAAAGCTACGACTGATTTACAACTAACTGTTGACGCAGTTTACGAGGGGCACCGTTATTTGGTCGCTCGCGTTGAAGAAGGTACAAACATTGTACACAACGTAGCGTTTGCCACTGACGATGAGAATGAAATTGACTTGACACGTTTTGTCGAAGAAGGTCACCGTTTCATTGTTATCGACGCTCGTATGACCCCATTCGAGGCTGCTTATCTAACTGGTAACTATACTCACGATTTGATCGAAGACCCAACTTACGTTCTACCACGTGGTTTGGGTGAGTGGACTTATCACTATGATGATTACACTGGCGGTATTAGCCAAGCGTTCTATCAAACAACTTTGAAGCACGTTAATGGTAAGTTCTCTGGTCCAAAATACCGCGAACACGCTATTACTCGTGAAAGTTTGATTGAAAATTCTAAACTTCAGGCTAAGACTATTGAAGCTTCCCTAGCTGAAAATGACTTCACACCAGAAGATAGAACTAAACTTCAAGAGTATGCTACTTGGTTGAAAAACATCGAGACTACATATGAAGGTGTGGATCACTGGAAGATTCCATTCCCAGGTGTTATGCCTAAGTATTGATTCTATCTGATTCAATCAGTGCCCACTTCGGTGGGCACAACCATTTTTAGAGCACTAAATAGTAATACCTGAACTGATGTTCGTTATTGTATTGGAGAATTTATGAATAGACCTAAAGCATTTTTTATGAACGGTGGCGCTGGACGCCTACTATGTTCTATCCCAGCCTTCGAAAAATACGAAGAAGAATCTGGCGATAAAGATTTTATCATTGTTTGTGAAGGCGGAACTGACGTATTCAAAGGTCACCCAACTTTAGACAAACGTACATACGATATTTGGCACAAAGGTTTGTTCAAGGATATCCTTGTAAATATGGATATCGTTTCACCTGAGCCATACCGCTTGTGGGAATACTATAATCAAAAGTGTAACCTAAGTCAAGCGTTTGACATTGTTATCAACAACAAGGGTATTCGCCCGCTGCCAGCTCCGACACTTCGTTTGTCTAAAGACGAATTGTTAACTGCGAGAGAACTGGTAACTAATGTAAAGAAAAACCTCAAGAAAGAAAAGGTCGTCGTGTTCCAACCGTTCGGTCGCGGTATTCAACACGTTGACGGTTCTTTCGTGGACAACTCAAATAGAAGTTTCGAGTTGAAGGATATCAAATCCATCGTTAAGAAATTACAAGCCAAAGATTGGGGTGTAATTATGATGTCTGAATTTGGAATCGACTTCAAAGGTGAGAATTTAAAAGACGAAATTGCCATGCCTGAGATTGCTAGCATTCGTGTTTGGGCTGCCGTTATTAAGTACGCTGACCACTTCTTGGGCTGCGATAGTTTAGGTCAACACTTGGCTTACTCGGTCGGTAAGAAGTCTACAGTTGTTACTGGTTCGACATTCCCTATAAATATCACATACCCTGAATGTAAGTTCTTCGACATTTTAGATATGGGTGAATTGGAACGTGAATATGAACCAATCCGTATTACCCAAGATGAACGAATCACTCGTAAGCACGAGGGTATCATGACTATGAATGATGAAATTGTAAATATTGTTGTAAACTCTGTGAATGGAAAGAAATCGAAATGAGTGAAATTAAAACTGGTCTGTCTACAAACACTGGCTATATTGCCGCTATCGCCCGTGGGCATAACGCAGGCGTCTGCCTTTTAAAAGATGGTGAGATTGTATTCTCCATTGAAGAAGAACGTTTGTCTCGCCGTAAATATGACGGTGGTCCATATGCAGCAATGCTTAAGATTTTGGACTACACCGATAAGATCGACTTCCTAGTTATTGCCCACACACAAGCGTTGGGTGAAACTGCAGGTCGTGTCGATTTTAGCGGCGACGATGTGTATACAGGTCTAGCCCGTAAACTAGGTCTTATTGATCGTCACGCTAGTCCATTCAACCACCCGCAAGTTGTTGATTTGAGCTTTATGCATCACAAGTTACATGCCGCTGCAGCTTTCTACCGTTCTGGTTGGGAAGATGCCGTTGCTCTAGTTGTTGACGGCGCAGGTACTTTTATCAATATGCAGTACGGTCAAAACCCTATCACTGTTTGGGAAGTTGAAACAATCGTTGATTGTAGCTATCCATCCAACTTTGATACTTTGTATAAACACTACGGCACTCGTGAGCCAATCCCAGGTGTTATCACTAAGTTGTCTTCTGACCCATTCGGCGAAACTGGTAAATTCCACGAAGCTGTTATTTCAGATAGAGCAGGTATAACTAAGGTTTATGAAGCAGTTACAGAATACTGCGGATGGTCTAGCATCGAAGCTGGTAAGACTATGGGTCTATTCCCATACGGTCAACCTAACGACACATTCCCTAAGTTGTTCGATGATTCATCTAAGGTGACTCTGTCTAACCGTAACCTAATTGTACCGACATACCCCAACGGCGCCAAGGTGAACGCTGAGTTGTTTAACTTCTTGGATACACCAGAAGATTGTAGCGTTGAGTGCGGTTGCGATACTGTTCAACCAGACGTAACTCTTCTACAAAACCGTCGAGACCTAGCTTATGCTTGTCAGACTCAAACTCAAGAACAAGTTCTACAGTTGATTCGTAAGGCTGCTAAGATGTCTGGTAAGAATCGAGTTGTTATTAGCGGTGGTTATGGACTGAACTGTGTAGCCAACTATTACTACTTGGAACAGTTGAAAGACGAAGGTATCGAGATCTACGTTGAACCAATCTCCAATGATGCAGGTACTGCTATCGGAGCTGCTTTGATGTTCCAACGTGGTATGACTAATAACGACACTATCATGGAACGAGCTGAAACTCTGTACCTTGGTCCAGAATATTCATACTCTGAATCCGACATTCTCGGAATTGCTTCCAAATATGAAGGTGAAGTTCTTGACGCCACTCATGCTGATATCGTTGAGTTGTTGATTAAGAAGAACATCGTTGCTCAATTCCAAGGTCGTTCAGAAAATGGTCCACGAGCTTTGGGTAACCGTTCGTTCTTGTTTGATCCACGTTTTGAAGACGGTAAAGACTTTGTGAACAGCGTTAAGCATCGCGAGTATTTCCGCCCGTTCGCTGGTTCTATTCTTGAAGAACACGCCCATGAATGGTTCGACCTTCGCGGTATGAAGTCATCGCCAACTATGATGTATGCTGTAAACTGCCAACCAGGAGTTGCTGAAAAGATCCCTTCAGTTATCCACGTTGATGGTACTTGCCGTATTCAGACAGTTAGCCCTGAACAGAATAAGCACTACTATGACTTAATCAATGAGTTCTACAAGAAAACTGGAACTCCTATGGTTTTCAATACTTCATTTAACCTCGGCGGCGACCCTCTAGTTGAAACACTAGATGACGCTGTGGCTACTTTAGCTAAGAGTGAAGTTGAATACTTATATCTACCAGAATACGGTAAGTTGATTAAAGTTTCGAACTATTAAAATAAGGGTCACCTTCGGGTGACCTTTTTCCAATTGTCAGTTGATATAAATATACAATAAAACCCATCTGATAGGTAAAACATGGCTACTGCAAGCAGAGAACAATTAAAACAATATGCGTTGCGCGCACTTGGCGCTCCAGTTCTAGAAATTAACGTGGATGACGTTCAACTAGAAGACCGCCTCGATGAAGCTCTAGAATATTGGAATCTATACCACTACGAAGGTGTAGAACAAATGTACTTGAAGCACCGTATCCGTGCTTCTACTCTAAACCTTCAATCCAACAACGGTACTGATTTCGTAATCTCTGAAATCATCACTGGTGCAACTTCTGGCGCTCAAGCTAAAGTTATCGCTGAATCAGGTAGCCAACCTACAACAGATAAAATCTTTGTTCGCAACGTCACTGGAACTTTTGTCGTCGGCGAAACTATTGTTGGGTCATCTGGTCACTCTGGTGTTCTAGCTGCATCAAATCCAGTAACTCTGGGTGAGTACGATCTAAAATATATCACTGTACCTGATTATGTGTACGGTGTAACTAAGGTGTTGAACATCGGTCAAGCTTCTTCATCTAAGAACATCTTTGACTTACAATACCAACTACGTTTGAACGACTTGTATGATTTGACTTCTACGTCGATCGTATATTACAAGACTGTTATGAGCCACCTAGCCATGTTGGACTTGGAACTAAACGGTCACCCTCTGTATCGTTTCAACCGTATGCAGAACCGTATGTATCTAGACGTAAATTGGGAAACTGATGTTATCATCGGCGACTACATTTTGATCCAAGGTTATCGAGCACTGGATCCAACACAATACACTCGTGCGTTTAATGAACCTTGGTTGAAGCATTACACGACAGCTTTGTTTAAACGTCAATGGGCTATTAACATTAAGAAGTTCTCTGGTCTACAATTACCAGGCGGTGTTACTCTAGACGGCGATAAGCTATATGAAGAAGCAACACGAGAAATCAAAGACCTAGAAGAAGAATTACAAAGTAAGTCAGCTCCTCTAGAGTTCTTCATGGGGTGATTCATGGCAACTAATCCATATTTCACGCAAGGTACTACTAGGGAGCAAGACCTAATCGAAGAGATTATCATCGAATCGTTGAAGATTTATGGTAAAGACTTTTATTACATCCCTAGAACTTTGGTATCAAAAGATCACATCTTCGGTGAAGACAGACTGTCTGAATTCAATAACGCATACCCCATCGAAATGTACTTTGATAATATCGAGAGCTTCGCGGGTCAAGGCGCAATGATTCAAAAGTTTGGTCTGTTGATGGATCAATCAGCCACTTTGACTGTAGCCCGTAAGCGTTGGCAACAGTTAATCGGTAATCATGGAACTACAATCATCCCAACTCGCCCGTGTGAAGGTGATCTGTTGTATTATCCATTAACTAAGGGCTTGTTCGAGATCAAGTTCGTAAAACACCAAGAGCCATTCTATCAACTAGGACGCTTGTATACATATAAACTAGACATTGAATTGTTTCAATATTCTTCAGAACGTATCGACACTGGTATTCCAGAAGTTGATATTTTTGAAGACCTCAAATCATTCGATGTTACAATTAACCCGAATATTGAAGAAGCAAGTAATCAATTCGGTAATAACGATATGTTCCATACTAAAGCTGAAGGTGTCATATTTGATGAAAATAACCCATTCGGGGAGGTAATTTAATGCTGAACGGTAACATATACTACCACGGTGTTGTTAGAAAGTGTATCATTGGTTTCGGTAGACTTTTCAGCGATATTTACATCGACAGAAAAATAGATAATCCAGTAACTGGCGAATTCGCTCAGCGACTACGTGTTCCTCTATCTTATGCGCCTAAAGAAAAGTGGATGGTTCGAGTTGATGAAGATCCAACTTTGGAAAACCACACATTGACATCTCTACCAAGAATGTCATTTGAAATTATTGCTTACACTTATGACTCGCTTCGTAAGATTAACCGTATGCAGAATATCAAGAATGATTGCGTGGGCGCTGGCGATAACAACGCATCGTTTATCAGAACTCCAGTTCCATACAACATTGATATGTCTTTGTACATTATTACAAAGACCCAGGAAGACGCTCTACAGATTATGGAACAAATCCTTCCATACTTTACACCAGAATATACTATGTCGATCAACGCTGTTGAAGAACTAGGTATTCAGTTAGACGTCCCTGTTGTTCTTAACTCTGTTATTGTTTCAGACGAATTTGAAGGTGACTTTCAAACTCGCCGATTCGTTATTCACACAATTAACTTTCAAATGAAGGTTAGTTTGTTCGGTCCAACTACACAGCAAGGTGTTATTGGTAAAACTTCTGTTAATGTTAGCCAAGAAGCTTCTGGCGCTGTTTCTACAACGTATACAGCTGAAGGTGACATCGCTACACAGACAATAACAAACGATGAATGGATAGACCAATTATAATATGGCTGAAATTTATAATTCGAATGCGAACTTAAAAGCTGCTGGCGTTTCTGTAGACTTTACTCCTGAGAACGTTCAGGAGTATATTAAGTGTTCGCAAGACCCGATCTACTTTATCGAGAACTATTGTTACATTGTTACTCTTGACCACGGCTTGAAACTATTCAAGTTGTATGAGTGTCAAAAGAACAAGATCAATGTCATCCACAGCAATCGTCGTGTTATTCTTATGGAAGGTCGTCAGCAAGGTAAGACGACTTCTTCTGCAGCTTACATTCTCTGGTACACCCTATTCCAAGCTAACAAACAAGTGGCTATTTTGGCTAACAAAGCCTCAGCTGCACGTGAAGTTTTGGATCGTTACCAAACTATGTATGAAGGTTTACCTAAGTGGATGCAGCAAGGTGTTACTACTTGGAACAAAGGTGACATTGAACTAGAAAACGGTTCAAAGGTATTCACGGCAGCTACTGGTAAGTCTGGTATCCGTGGTAAGTCGGTTAACATGTTGTACGTTGACGAAGCTGCGATTATTCCAAACAACGTTGCCGAGGAATTCTTTACTTCTGTTTACCCTACAATTTCTGCGGGTGAAACAACTAAGATTCTATTGAGCTCAACTCCATTAGGTTATAATCACTTCTGGCGTTTCTGGAATGACGCTGAACAAGGTCGTAACGGCTTCGTTCCATTATTCATTCCATACTGGGAAATTCCAGGACGTACTGAAGCTTGGGCTAATGAACAAAAGGGTATGCTCGGCGAACTTAAATACAACCAAGAGGTGTTGTGTAAGTTTCTGGGTTCTAGCTTAACTCTGATCAACGCTGACGTTATCGCCCGTATGTCAGTGGACGCTCCAATCTACCAAAAGGATGGTTTGGACGTATACGTTCGCCCGCAAGCAGCTCACACTTACTGTATCGTAGCCGACATCGCTAAAGGCGTCGGCGGTGACTTCTCAGCATTCCAGCTAATGGATATTACAGAAGCCCCGTACAGAATTGTCGCTAAATATAGAGATAATAAGATTAGCCCGTTGTTGTACCCTAGCGTGTTATACAAAGTTGGCAAGGAATATAATGATGCTTTCATCTTATTGGAAACTAACATTTCAGATCAAGTAGCGCACATCCTATACTCTGAGATGGAATATGAAAACATTCTGTTTGTAACCAGAACTAACGGTGGACAATATGTCTCTGGAGGTTTCGGCGGTGGACGTACCCAGCTGGGTGTGAACACTGATAAAAGAATTAAACGTGTCGGATGTCACAACTTTAAGTCGTTGATTGAAGAAAACAAACTAATCGTTACCGACGCTGATACGATATCTGAAATCTCAACCTTTATTGAGAGAAAAGGTTCGTATGAAGCCGATGAAGGTTATCATGATGATTTAGTAATGCCTTTGGTATTATTCGGCTGGTTGACTACGAACTCGTATTTCAAAGAACTGAATAACCTAAACATGAGACAGATTATGTATGAGAAGCAAATGAAGGCGATCGAGGAAGATCTAACTCCATTTGGATTCTATGACGACGGTGGTCCAGAGGCTGATCCACTAGACTTTTGAGAAAACTTGTAAAAACTAAATAAAACGTAGACAGATTATTGTCTAAGAAACTTTATTAACAAGGAGAACAACAATGCCGTTTCAATTATCTCCAGGCGTTGCAGTCGTAGAAAAAGACTTTACCTCTATCGTTCCTGCCGTAGCAACCTCCATTGGTGCGTTTGCTGGTCAGTTCGACTGGGGTCCTGTTTTGGAACCAATCACAATTACCTCAGAAGATGAGTTAGTTCGCCGTTTTGGTACACCGAACAATAACAACTTTGAGTCGTTCTTTACTGCTGCCAACTTCCTATCTTACTCTAACAACTTACTAACTGTACGTCAGCAAACTTCTAACATGAAGAACGCTGTTGTTACTCCATCTGGTAGCATCGACAGTATCACTATTGTTAATGCAGGTACAGGTTATGTGTCTACTGGTCTACCACCTTCTGTTGTCGTGCGCACTACTGGTCTTATCCAGTCTGTCGCTGTGACTGGCGGCGGCACAGGTTATACATCTGAACCAACTGTAACTATTACTGACCCTACTGGCGTGGGTGCTACTCTAGAAGCTAACATCGCTAACGGTGCAATTATCAGTATTGATGTTATCACTCCAGGTTATGGTTATACTGCTCCAACTATCAGCTTTAGCGGTGGTTCTGGTTCTAATGCTCATGCTCAAGCCACTGTACACGATGTACAAGAAGCTGGCGGTATCGCTCCAGTTGTAGAAGCAGTTCTATCTGGTGGTTCTGTTACTTCTATCGGTTTGGTGAGCGGTGGTGCAGGTTATACTTCTGCTCCAACTATTGCTATCATCCCAGCTGTTGGTGACTCTGGTTCTGGCGCAGCTGCTCAAGCTGTTCTATCTGGTTCTCCAATCACAGCTATTAACGTATCTGCTGGTGGTACAGGTTATACTTCTCCAACTATCGGTATTACTGGTGGTGGCGGTACTGGTGCTCAAGCTCACGCTGTTCTATCTGGTGCAGTTAGCACTATTGATATCATCAACGGTGGTTCTGGCTTCACTTCACAACCTTCAGTTGCTCTAACTGGTGGCGGTGGTTCTGGCGCCACAGCAGCTGCTGTTCTAACTGGCGACACTATTACAGCTATCAACGTTATCAACGGCGGTGCAGGTTATACATCTGAACCAACTGTTGTTATTACTGGTGGCGGTGGTTCTGGTGTTGTTGCTGACTCTGTTGTTAGCTACTCTGTTATCGCATCCATCGTAATTGATACTGCAGGATCTGGTTACACAACTACTCCAACTATCTCTATTTCTGATAACACTGGTTCTGGCGCTAACGCTGCTGCAACTATCGGTACTAGCTCTATTTCTGAAATCCTGATCACTAATAACGGTTCTGGCTACAAGAAAATCCCTTCTGTCTCTATCACTGGTTCTGCTTCTACTCAAGCTGTTGCTGGCGCTGTGACTGTTGGTCCTTCTTCTATCTCGTCTATCACTGTTGTTGAAGGCGGTACTGGTCTTTCAGGCGCTCCATCTATTATCGTTGAAGAAGCCCCAGGTCAAGGTATTGACGCTCTAGCAGCTGCTAACATCGTAACTTCTGGTGTTGCTATTCTAAACGGTCAATACTACTCTGCAAACTTTATCAACGGTGGCGGTGTTACTGGTGAGTGGGCTGCTAAGTATCCAGGCAAACTAGGTAACACTTTGAAAGTGTCCATGGCTGACCGTGATACTTATGATACTTGGGCTTATAAGAATGAATTTGACGCTGCTCCAGGCACTTCTGATTCTTGCCGTTCTATCGGTGGTTCTAACGACGAAATGCACATTATCGTTATCGACGAAAAGGGTTTCATCTCTGGCGTTGAAAATGCGGTTCTAGAAAAGTATGCGTTCGTGTCTAAGGCTTCTGATAACAAGAAACCAGACGGTCAAAACAACTACTACAAAGACGTGATTAACTCTCGTTCTGAATGGTTGTGGTGGACTGATCACACTGATAACATTGCACAAAACTCCACAAACTGGGGTACTGCTATGGCTGGTACATCTTACTACTCTATGGTGTCTCCATTGACTCAGTCTCTATCTGGTGGTTTTGATGACAACACTAAGACTGACGGTCAACGTATGGCTGCTTATAGCTTGTTCGCTAACGCGACTCTATATGACATCAACTTGATCATGGCAGGTAAGGCTAACCCAGTTATCACTAACCACATCATCGACAACGTTGTTCTTGAACGTCTAGATTGCGTATTGTTCATCTCTCCAGAGAACGCTGATACTGAAGAAGTTATCATCGGTGACAATTCGTCTTCTGTTGACTTGATCATCGACTACCGTAACGCTTTGTCTAGCAACTCATACTCTGTGTTGGATTCTGGATATAAGTACCAATATGACCGTTACAATGACGTGTATCGTTGGGTTCCATTGAACGGTGATACTGCTGGTTTGTGCGCTCGTACTGATTACACTAACGATCCATGGTGGTCTCCAGGTGGTATGAACCGTGGTCAAATCAAGAACGTTGTTCGCTTGTCTTGCAACCCTAACCAAACTAACCGTGATACTTTGTACCGTAATTCTGTTAACCCAGTTGTTACATTCCCAGGTCAAGGTACTGTGTTGTTCGGTGATAAGACATTGTTGACTAAGCCTTCTGCTTTCGACCGTATTAACGTTCGTCGCTTGTTCATCGTGTTGGAAAAAGCTATTGCGACTGCTGCTAAGTATCAGTTGTTCGAGTTTAACGATGCGTTTACTCGCGGTCAGTTCAAGAACTTGATCGAACCGTTCCTACGTGACGTACAAGGTCGTCGTGGTATTACCGACTTCCTAGTTAAGTGCGATGAGTCTAACAACAGTGGTGAAGTTATCGACCGTAACGAATTCGTTGCCGATATCTTCGTTAAACCTACTCGTTCTATCAACTTTATTACTCTTAACTTCGTTGCCGCTCGTTCTAGCATTGCCTTTAGCGAGATTGGCGCCTAATAATAGATGAGGGGAAGAAATTCCCCTCGTTTATTACGAATAAATAAAAGTAATAACAAGGAGATTTTAAATGGCAAATATTGCTGACTTTAAAGCACAGATGATTGGTGGCGGCGCTCGTCCGAACCAATTCCGTGTTGAGTTGACATTCCCGTCATTCGTTACACTTGGCGTTATCGCTGGTCAGCGTGCACAGTTCCTATGCCGTGCTGCTTCTTTACCAGCTTCTACGATTGAAACTATTTCAATTCCATATCGTGGTCGCCCTGTGAACTTTGCTGGTGAACGTTCGTTCCAACCATGGACTGTATCCATCTATAACGATACAACTTTCAACATCCGTAATGCTCTTGAGCAATGGCAGTCTGGTATTCAACAATACAACACAACTAACGGTCGTACTAACCCTACTGACTATCAGGTTGACTTGTCTGTTCACCAGCTTGACCGTAACGGTGCAACTATCAAATCGTACAAGTTTACTGACGCTTTCCCAACTAACATTGGCGCGATCACTCTTGACTACGAACAACAAAACGCTATTGAACAGTTTGACGTTGAATTCGTTTACAACTTCTTCACTTCTAATGAAGGCGCTGGCGCAAGCTTCGGCGTTAATGCTACTATCAATACTCCAATTGGTAGCTTCCCAGTTTAATACTAGAAGGAAACCTTTATAATGCAGCTTTTTGGCTTTGAAATAAGTCGTAAGAAAGATGACAGGGCACTGCCTTCGGTGGTGCCCCCATCAACACAAGATGGCTCGACTGTAATTAACACCAGCGTGAATGCTGGTGGTATTTATGGTGTGGTTATGGATCTTGACGCATCCGTTAAAAACGAGAACGACCTAATCCGTCGTTACCGTGAAGTTTCTCAATATTCCGATTGCGATATGGCGATCGAGGATATTATCAATGAGGCTATTGTAGCAGACGAGGCTAAACGCCCGATCGAGATCGTCCTAGACGACCTTAAAGTTTCTGCTGGAATCAAGTCCAAAATTGAAGATGAGTTTGATGAGGTTTTACGCTTATTGAAATTCAATGACCGTGCCCATGAAACTTTCCGTCAGTGGTATATTGACGGTCGTCTTTACTACCAAATTCTATTCGATGAAAACAATGTCAAACAAGGCATTGCTGAACTCAGATATATTGATCCACGTAAGATCCGTAAAATCAAGAGTATCAAGAAAGAAAAGACACCATACGGTGTTGACGTTGTAAAGACTATGGAAGAGTTTTACCTTTTCAATGACAAAGGTATTACTGAACAATCAACACAGGGTATTAAGATGCCCCTAGACTCAGTTGTACACTGTCCGTCTGGTATGGTTGATTCCAATACAGGTATGATGATGAGCCATTTACATAAGGCTATCAAACCTACCAACCAATTAAAGATGATCGAAGACTCGTTGGTCATCTATCGTATTTCCCGTGCACCTGAACGCCGTATTTTCTACGTTGACGTGGGCAATCTTCCTAAGTTGAAGGCTGAACAATATGTTAACGATATCATGAACAAGTTCCGTAATAAGATTGTTTATGACGCAACTACTGGCGAAACACGCGATGACCGTCGTCACCTATCTATGATGGAAGACTTCTGGATGCCTCGCCGTGAAGGTGGTAAGGGTACTGAGATTTCTACATTGCCAGGCGGTCAAAACCTCGGCGCAATTGAAGACATCGAATACTTCCAAAACAAACTGTATCGTTCTTTGAACGTTCCAATTAGCCGACTACAACAGTCACAAGGCTTCTCTATTGGACGTTCTAACGAAATCACCCGTGACGAAGTTAAGTTTAACAAGTTCATTGTGCGCCTTCGTAAGAAGTTCGCCGTTCTATTCTTGGAAGCTCTTAAGGTTCAGCTAGTCGCTAAGAACATCATTAAGATCGAAGAGTGGGACGATATGCGTTACAACATTCGTTTCGACTTCTTGGAAGATAACCATTACTCTGAACTAAAGGACGCTGAGATTTTAACTCAACGTGTTACTTTACTTCAACAGATTGATCCATACGTTGGACGTTACTACTCTGATGAGTGGGTTAAGCGTAACCTATTGCGCATGTCCGATGACGATATCAAGTTGATGGATAAACAAATCAAGGATAGTTTGGCTACTAATATCTCGTTTGCTCAGAATAAAGGTGAACAGAACCTAGCTCAACAGCAACCTACTATGGAGTTCCAACAGCAACAACAAATGGCTGCTGCTGAACAACAAGCTAAGTTACAACCTCAACAAGACCCTAACCAACCACAAGCCGCTGCAGCTCAAGAAGCTCAGACTCAAACTTCTGGTGACGCCGATGAGGCAAAATCTGAATCGAAAACTAAATCAAAGCCTGCTGCGAAGAAAGCTGGCTGGCCAAACTAAGGATGAATAAATGACTACTACTCTTGAATTGATCAACGCTATCGCTAAAGGTGACGCTGCTGCTACTGAATCAGCGTTCAACTCCGCCATGGCTGAAAAGATTTCTGCTCAATTAGATGACCTACGTGTCAACATTGCACAGAATATGTTCAACGCTCAAGCTCCAGAAGCAACTACTGAAGTTACAGTAGAAGAGCCAGCTGCTACCGAATAATGTACTACGGGCAATTCCTAAACTCTCTACAAATCCGTAATGGTATTACGGAAATCAAAAGACCATTGAAGGAAGAAGTCGTTAAAGAAACATACGAAGAGATTCCAGATACTAAGGTCGCTGAGATTATCAAAGAGTATCACGATGTTAAAGTCACTGATACTCTAATCGAGACATACTTGGAATTAGCTTCATCGAACATTTTTTCAGTGGACCCAGTTATCTGCGAATTGCGTAAGTATAACAAACTCGATCGTTTGATTGAAGGTAAGGTTCATTATATCCTGCAAGATGAGTCTATTGTCGCAATTTCCGAGGCAACGCAAGAACGCCTAAATAAACTATTGCAAGGAAAAACAGAGATTATCGAGTACATGAGAGAAGGTAAAACTAACTTCCTTTATGCGCTTGAAAAACTAGAGGGATAATATATGGCAATGACATTTACCACTGTCAAAAATACAAACCAAGAGACTGTGATTCACTTCACATCTTCTGCAGCTGAGTCTGGCACTGTAACTATTGCTAACTTGGCTGCTGGCTCTCAAGCTAGAAACTCAGATGCTCCAGTTGTTAACATTGTTAAGTTCAGTGTTATGGGAGAACTAGGTTCAAAGCTAACTATCAACCGTAACAGTAAAATTGTTATTGCTTGTGCTCCAGAAAACGCTCCATATATGGAAGCTAATTCTTGGGGTATCCCAATCAATAACGATAACACTTATGACATCGTTGTTACTAACGGTGTGGCTAAGGATGTTTCTGGTTTCTTAGTTTTGCGCAAAACAGCTGGCTGGGATACTAAAGTTGAGACTGCTACTTATGGTGCATACGATGACGTTACTCGCGTTGGCGCTAGCACTACACTAGACGGTTCTCCAGATAAGGTCTAAACATGTATCTAATTAAAGAAGTCTTTGACACAACTAACGTTATCGTTGAGTCAACAAAGAACGGTAAAAAAGATTACTTCATTGAAGGTGTATTCCTTCAGTCTAACCTAAAGAATCGTAACGGTCGTATGTATCCAGAGTCTGTAATGGATGCTGAAGTCGGTCGTTATATCAAAGAGGCGGTTGAAAAGAACCGTGCTTACGGTGAACTAGGTCACCCAGATTCTCCATCAATTAACCTTGACCGTGTCTCTCACATGATTACGTCTCTTCGTAAAGAAGGTACTAACTGGATTGGCAAGGCTAAGATTATGGAAACCCCTATGGGTAATATCGCTCGCGGTCTATTAGACGGTGGCGCTAACCTCGGTGTTTCTAGCCGTGCACTAGGTTCACTAAAAATGAACAATGAAGGTGTAAACGTAGTACAGAACGATTTCATGTTGTCAACTGCTGCTGACATCGTTGCTGACCCTTCCGCTCCTGACGCTTTCGTCCGTGGTATCATGGAAAGTAAAGAGTGGATTTTCGTGGATGGAAAATTCGTGGAACAGAATATTGAGGAAATGCAAAAGCAAATTCGTAAAGCATCTTCGCGTAATTTGCAAGAAGCTAAGGTTTTGGCTTTTCAAAGTTTCCTGAGTAAAATTAAATAATTTATAAATAACTTAATAGAACTATCCAAGTTAGGAGAAAACGATGTCTATCGAACAAAAAATCGCTGAACTACTTGCTGAGTCTCGCGCTCAACAATTAGATGAAACTAAAGTTAAACCTGATGGTGCAGAATCTGGCGCTAAGGACGTAACTGCTCACGCAACGTCTGGTGACCAAACTAACCCATCTAAAGGCGACGCTGTTGCACCTGCTGCTATTGTACAGAACCCTGACAATGCACGTAACAACGTTGACTCACAAAAGCAAGCTGAAGAAGCACCAGGCGGTTCTATGAACCCACACAATGGTGATCAATCTTCTGTCCGTAAGGGCAATGCTGTTAAAGCTGGCGTGAAAGAAGATATGGACGCACTATTTACTGGTGAAGAACTATCTGAAGAATTTAAAGAGAAAGCAACTACTATTTTCGAAGCAGCCGTGATGGTTCGCGTTAATACTGAAGTTGCTCGTATCGAAGAAGAATTTGCAGCTAAACTTGAAGAAGAAGCTGCTAAGAGTATTGAGGGTCTTGTTGAACAAGTTGATGGATATCTTGGCTATATCGCCGAGCAGTGGATTGCACAAAATGAATTAGCCCTTGAGCATGGTATTAAGTCTGAAATCGTTGAGAGTTTTATCAACGGCATGAAGGGCTTGTTTGAAGAACATTATATTGACGTTCCAGAAGAAAAGTACGATGTGCTTGGCGAAATGGAACAGACTATTGCTGGTCTTGAATCTAAGCTGAACGAACAAGTTGCTACTAACGTAGAATTGAGCAAGTCTCTTGCACAAACTACTAAGGCTGAAATTGTTCGCGAATCTGCCGAAGGTCTATCTGCTGTTGAAACTGAAAAGTTCCAAGGTTTGGTAGAAGAGTTATCTTTTGAAGATGCTCAAACTTTCGCAACTAAAGTAAAGACTATTCGTGAAAGCTATTTCACTAACAAAACTACTGCCGAAGTATCTTCTGCAGTGACTGATGCTCCAGTGGAGAACTTGTCTGAAGAAGTGACTAAGAAAGTCGACCCTTCAATGGCACGTTATCTAAATGCGATGACAAAATAATTTTTTACTAAAGGAAAATAAAATGACAACTCGTCAACAACTAATGGAAAAGTGGGCACCGATTCTAAACCACGAATCTGCTCCAGCTTTTAAAGACAACTACCGTAAGGAAGTTACTGCTGTTCTTTTGGAAAACCAAGAACGCGAAATGCGCAAGCAACAAGAAGCCTTGTTCGAAACTGCACCAACTAACGCTGTTGGTTCTTATGGCGACACAGGCGGTATGGCTAAGTTTGATCCAGTGTTGATCAGCTTGGTTCGTCGTGCTATGCCTCAGCTTATCGCTTATGATATCGCTGGTGTGCAACCAATGACTCAACCTACTGGCTTGATCTTCGCTATGAAGTCTCGCTACGGTTCTATGGGTGGTGCTGAAGCTTTGTTCAACGAAGCCGATTCTGACTACTCTGGTACTGGTACTCACTCTTCTACTTTGAACGGTTCTACTCTAGGTACTCAAACTAACGGTACTGGTATGGCTACTGACGCTGCTGAACGTCTAGGTCAAGGTGGTTCTGGTGACGGTACTTTCGGTCAAATGGCTTTCTCTATCGAGAAGACTTCTGTGACTGCAAAGACTCGCGCTTTGAAGGCTGAATACTCTATCGAATTGGCACAAGACATGAAGTCTGTGCACGGTTTGGACGCAGAAGGCGAATTGTCTAACATCTTGTCTGCTGAAATCTTGACTGAAATCAACCGTGAAGTTGTGCGTACTGTGTACCGTACTGCTAAGCCAGGTGCTCAAGTTGGTACTGCTACTGCTGGTACTTTCGACTTGGACGTTGACTCTAACGGTCGTTGGTCTGTTGAAAAATTCAAGGGTCTATTGTTCCAAATCGAACGCGAAGCGAACGCTGTTGGTCAATTGACACGTCGTGGTCGCGCGAACTTCATCATCACTTCTGCTGACGTTGCGTCTGCATTGGCGATGGCTGGTGTTCTTGACTACACTCCTGCTTTGGCTGGTAACTCTAGCTTGAACATTGACGACACTTCTACTACTTTCGCTGGTGTTCTAAACGGCAAGTACAAAGTGTATGTTGATCCATATGCTGCTAACATCTCTAACGACCAATACTTCGTTGCTGGTTACAAGGGTACTTCTGCATTCGACGCTGGTCTGTTCTACTGCCCATACGTTCCATTGCAAATGGTTCGCGCTGTTGATCCTAACAGCTTCCAACCTAAAATTGGTTTCAAGACTCGTTACGGTCTAGTTGCTAACCCATTCATTAACTTGGATGACGGCACTTCTGGTCAAGACAACTTGACTACTGATGCTAACTACTACTACCGTCGCGTTAAGGTTACTAACCTAATGTAATCGACTAGTCGGTTTTTAAATAAGCCGACATAGAAGCGGTACTTTAAAGGGATCTTTCGGGATCCCTTTTTTCATGGAGCTAAATAATAATATGATAGACCAATGCTTAACACCTACCAATTTAAATCCATTATCGCCCAATGGATTTAACTTCAGCATCACGAAGTTACCAGAAGTGTCGTTCTTTTGTCAACGTGTAATGATTCCAAGTATTACTTTGGCGTCAATTGACCATATGAACCCGTTCTCTAACAGACCAATCCCAGGTGAAATTATGACGTTCTCTGAACTATCTGTTTCATTCTTGGTTGACGAGAAGATGTCTAACTATAAGGCTATCTTCAACTGGATGGTCGCTCTAGGTTTTCCAGAGAGTCATGACCAATATAAAAACTTCATGAACAAACAAGGTTCAGATTCAGTTTACTCTGAACTAGCCCGTAACTATTCTGATGCCACTGTTGGTGTTTTAGACGCTCAAAACAATATAACAAACGCTTTTAAGTTCTACGATTTGTTCCCTATTTCACTAGACCCTGTACAGTTTGAATCAACTGCCATGGACGTGAACTATGTAATCGGCTCTGCCACTTTTAAATACTCATACTTTACTATTGACGCCTAATTAGGCTTTTGGAGATATTATGACACTTGATGACATTCAGAATGAATGGGATAAGGACAGCGT
>ERZ650308.52-NODE-52-length-61130-cov-8.529808_pt1 | contig 61130 bp, 62 predicted proteins | sample MGYA00376244_ERZ650308 | MGnify/ENA primary metagenome ERZ650308 (study PRJEB26733, sample SAMN07839295) | wastewater metagenome | biome: small river; feature: stream; material: water | place: USA: North Carolina | collected 2016-04-26 ... | reverse complement strand
TCAGGGAATCGCTCGGCCGAAACCCCTGAATCAATAAATAAATAAATAAAAGGAAAAATAATATGCAAAATACGCCAATTACAATAAAAAACAATTCAACAACAACCTGGTATATCCTATATTGGGATGACCGATATACAAACACTGATATAATGTTTGCAGGATTGGGTGATTTTATAGGTAGCTGTCAGATTCAGGAGACACCAAGTAATGAAAAAGTCACATATTGGGTTCTTCCGTTGAATTCTGGAACTTCTGGACAGATAACTGCGATGGAGTCTTCGTATTTTTATCTTTCAACATCAAAAAATGGTTTGGATGGGAATTTTTTTACGGTAAATATTAGTTTAAATTCAATTCCTAATAGTCCACTTTTATTTTCATTTCCGGTAGGAACGCCTTCAGATCTGGCACATTCATATGCTAATATGCTTGGATCTAATTGCTGCCTAAGTAATTCTGGTTCAGAAACCAGTATCACCATTTCAGAGTGTTCAATCGGAGAGGGAATTACACAGTGTACTTGCTAATTGCGCTAGTATATCTTAATTCATAAAAATGATGGATTTTTGAAATCGGAGAGTTGATTAATCGACTCTCCGATCTTCCTCAAATAAAAAGAGGTGGCATTGCCGATTTCTTCCACGGTCAAGCATTGAGCGGCTTTGTTTCCTACTGTAGAGCCATGATAAAGCATTTGATTTCAACAATCACAGGATCTTCAATAAACAAATCAGCCACTTACGCTATTAGGTATGCACACTCCATTGATTGCTTGATGCACGGGGCAGCACACTAGCACTGGTAGATTCTCAAAATTTAGTACTCCAGAAACGCAACACTGGCTTTGAAGAGGTAAACTTGCGCCGTTATAACAATAGTCAACTCCGTTCAAAGTATTTATAAAAGGTAATTCTCCTGTGCAACAAGCCCTTGCCTCAGAAGGACCATATATTAGTCCCTTGCAACTGCAGATTCCAAAAGTCCAGGCCCAAGAATTCGATGTACATCTATGGCTACTCTAATGATGGTTCCTGGAATCTTCTTTTCTTTCTCTGCGTGCTCTAGCGAACCGTGTTCGCGAGTGGTAAAAAAATTCATGCATAACATTATGCTCTATCAAGGGTGTTTTTTATCGAGTCGATTCTTCAATCATTTCCTGTATATAAAAAATAACAAATCCTAGCACCCCTTCTACGATGATCTGCGAACAGTGGAGCGATGTACAAAGTAACTATGATTCTGGAGTGAAACCAGATTGGAAAGATTTTATCAACGATCTAAACGCAGAATTGGCGAAATGTAACGTTGGAACATCATCATTTTATTTTTTAGATGCAATAGTTACTCTAGTTGGGCTTTTAGCGACTGAGAACCCTACAGAAATTATAGCAAATGCGCTTATCAACTCGCTTCAACAGCTGATTAAGGTCGGAGGTTGCTAAGGAATTTGGAGAAAGTGGGAAACTATTTTGATTTCTGAAGATTGTGGGTTGATTTTTCAAGGTGGTGAAAGAGTGAGTTGATGGTGGTGAGGGCTGAGGGGGGAGGAGAGTGGAGGAAGAAAAGGTGCTCTTCATTTTTAGAAAAGGCGGCTTTTGTGAAATTGGTTGAGCCAAAAACGAAGGTGGAGTCGATAAGGGCACATTTGTGGTGAAGGAGACCCCCCCCTAGGTGGGTAAAGGTAGGTACTTGGTGGTGGCGTAGTAGTTGGACAATTTTTTTTGAGGTGCCAGAAGCGGAGCCTTTATCAAGATAGACTTTAACATCTATCCCTCTAAGATTAGCTGAGATAAGTGCTTTCGCAATCTCTTCATGGGTGAAAGTGAATATGCAGACATGCACTTTTTTTTTGGCAGTGTTTATAGCATCTAAAAGTTTTTTCAGCGCTAGCTCTCCCGACTCAGGAAGAGGGTAGAAGGAGAAAGCCGGTTTTTCTAGAGGTCTATTTTGGAGAATTGCCTGGTAGAGCTCTTTTGAGCGAATGCAAGCGATCATGTTTTTATGAATTTTTAGAGCTAGTGGTGTGAGGTTAGTAGAGCCTAATAAAATAAGCTCCCCATCGATGGCGATCATTTTTCTGTGCATTAGCCCCTGCTTTTTATAGGGGATCGCGGTTACGAATTCTCCACTGGGGAGAAGATTGCTCTCCTTGGGGTCGTAGGAGATTGTAACTGGGAGGGTGTTAGATTTCAGCGTTAGGAGGCGAGTGATATCAGGATCGTTCATGCCAAAACTGGATATATGAACCGATTGTTTCGCCTTATTTATACAATCTGCGATTAAATATTTTAGGTCTTTTCGGGTTTCATAAAAATAAAGGACGTAGCTATCTACGTCCTTAGGAATTTCTAAATAGAGCGAATAGTAAATAAAATAGGATAGCAGAGCCGTCCAAATAATTACTATACTGAAGCGGCCCGTTTTTTCATCCGCTTAAGAACTTCATCTATTCCAACTTTATCAATGATACGAATACCATGAGCAGAAACCTTTAAGCTAACAAAGCGGTTCTGTTCTGAAGACCAAAATTTTTGGTCAAAAAGGTTAGGTCTGAATTGTCTTTTTGAAGATCCTGTAATGTTAAGACCAATCCCTTTATTTTTTTTTGCAATTCCGCGATATTGGTAGGTTTTTCCTTTTCCGAAACGCTTGCCTGTAACTGAACATACTCTTGACATAATTTCCTCACAAATTTGGTGACCAATATACTCTACTGGCTAAAAATACACAAGCTTCAAATTATATATAATAGGGCGGATGCGCCAAATGTTAAAAACACAGGGAGTTTTACCGCTTTGAATCCTGTAAAATAATAAAAAATATTTAAAATAGTTAATACAATAAGTCCTGGGTAACAAATTTCTAAAATAGGGCTTAGAAAAGATGCTATCCCTTTGAAACCAAGGTTTGCCATTCCTACTGTAAATAAAAGTGTAAGTAGTAGGGATGTGGTTGGCTTGATTTTCTCTTTGTAGATATCTTTTTGCAAATATTCTGCAAAAATCAAAGTGAGTGTAATTGCTGTTGTCAGGCAAGCGGTTACAATTGCGATTGCTGCAATAAAGCCTCCGCTGCTTCCTAGTAATTTATGGGCTATTAAGCCGAGCAATGCTTCTGAGGGATAGGTAGAACTTTCAGGAGGGGCATGGTAGCAGGAGATAAAGCAAATTCCGATATAGGTTAATAGTAGGAGAGAAGCTGCAACTAGACTTGAGAAAAACACTTTTCTAAAAATTGCTTTTTTTTGTTCCTCTCTAGTTTCAAGCAATAAGACTTCTTTTTGAAAGTGGGGAAGGACAACTGTTGCAAATAAAAAGGCTGCAATAAGGTCCATTGTGTTGTACCCGCCTAAAAAACCGAGCCAAAAACTGTTAATAGGAGAGATGTCAAAAGAGGGTGTTGACGATTTATAAACAGCTCCAGATACAAAGAGACATGCGAGGGAGATGAGGAGGATTGGAGTTAACACAATCCCTAGTATGCGAATTAGATTTTGCTTTTTTGAGCTACAGATAAAGATTGTAACTGCCACAATTACGGAGAAAAGGGGGAGGGGAATGTCATAAAAATAGGGTTTTAAAATCGCGTGCATGAGTGTGAAAAGGCGGGGTATTACACCAAGTGGCCCTAAAATTAATTGGAGGAGGAGGAGTAGTAAAAAACCAGGAATTGTCCCTAAGCGATTTAAGAAATTTCTGCAATTTGCTTGAAAAAAAATCATCCCGGCAAGTCCTAAAAACGGGACAATTACAGCAGTAATTGCAAGTCCAAAAAGAGCATATCCCCAATTTCCGCCGGTCGACCTTCCTATGATTAGAGGGAAAATTAAATTACCCGCTCCAAAAAACATGGAAAAAAGGGCGAAACCTGTTGTAAAAACAGAAAATATGCCCTTTCTAGCACCTTTTAGAGATATTGGATTTACTTGTGTTGTCATAAAATTTTACAAATTTTATCAACTTCTTAGGATGAAGTCAATTTTAAAAACATATATCTAAAGGCTCTTTTCAGCCCCCCATCTTTTTGAAGGACTTGGGGGGTTACTGCATGGTGAATTCGAACCTGTAAGTCTACCGACTTTTGAAGTTCTGGAGGAATTGCTGGCCAAAGACTCATACTCCTTGGAACAAGTGTTAGGCAATTTTGTTTTAAAAGGGGGTCTTCCCAAAGATCCTCTTTTTTAATTTCGCTTTCCTCGCGAATTTCAATTTGTAGGACTACCGGGGTGTCGCCATTGGAAGTTCTCCATAAAGCAAATTTTTGTGGGACTGAAAAATCTGCCATCGCATCCCCGCTCTTTCTGACAAAAAATAAATTTCTTGATCGAGCTCGAATCTTTTTTACGCTTGTTTCAGGGCAACCCATATAGCCAAAAACTGTGTAACCGGGAAGTGGAGCTAGGTCTTTAGGTTTTTCAGGGGGAAATCTTTTTTCAGCCTCTTCAGAGATAACATTATAACCATAGCACGCGCTCAATACTCCTGCAGTTGCTTTCACTAATTGCATCTTAGCCCTCAATTTCTTTGATGATTGATGTGATTCCTTCAGCATACCTTGGAATAGTAGTTGCGCATCCTACAAACAAAACAATCCGAGGAATTACCCCCCTAAAAAACCCCTTAACGCCAGCTTCCTTATAAATGCTTCGGGTCGCCTCTAAAAAAGAAATTTTTCCGTCAAGTTTTTGTCTATAGGTTGCTTGAGTGTCTGCAGGATGTGTAATGATTGCGCCAAAGGCCCCTGCGATTAACTCGGCTGCAAAAGCTAATTTCGGATCGTGGGTTTTTTCGAGGGCAAATCGATTTGCTGCTGGGCCTGCAAATAACATAACGCTAGAAAACCCCGCCTCTCTGAGCATAAGTTCTGGTGCCCCTGCCCAAGGCCTCATTAGCCCTTGTTTGAGCATATGTCTAACAGCTTCAATAGGATTAAGCTTATGCAATTGTTGGGTCAAGATGATGTTCTCGACCGGGGTAGATCCAATTATGGCTCCGAGCATTCCGCTGGTAACAGCGCTTGCAAAGCTCATCGATTGCTTTTTTGGGTCGTAAAAAGGTAGTCTTTTAATAGTAGCGTCGAGGGTCATACAGGCTGTTGAATTTACCATAACCGCTGTTGCAAATGGGGCAGAACCGCGAAACAATTCTCTGGGAAAAAATGCAGATCTAGTGAGAGTTTCAGATTGAATCCGTTTTTTCAACCCCTCAAAGGGGAAACAACTAAAGCCTCCAAGAGCGCCACCGAGGCCGCCAGAAATTAAGGTTTGGGTAAAACTTATAGATTGGTCGCATTTTGTGCTATCAGGTCCGTGCATACAATGACTTCCTTAAATGGCTTGATTTATTGGTCGCAAAGATTCTAATATGAAAGGGGGATTTTTAGCCAGTTAGTATATACTAAATTTATATGATAGATGGTGATACGCATAAATCGGTAGCTAGGTCAGCATTACAGTTCTTAACAGGGACTTTTATCAGCCGCTTTACAGGTATGTTGAGAGATCTTTCCATGGCATATTGTTTTGGAACTTCTTCTGCGGTCGCTGGGTTTTTGGTTGCCTTTCGTTTAGCCAACCTTTTAAGGCGTATTTTTGGCGAGGGGGCTCTCTTAAATGGCTTTATCCCTTTTTTTGAATCGATTCGAAAAGAAGATCCTAAAAAAGGTGCTGAGTTTTTTCGAGATCTTTTTTGGTCGCTATCAATCACTTTATTTTTAATCATCCTCGCCCTTGAGAGTATTCTTGGATTAAGTTGTTATTGGTTTCACATTTCAGAGTCAATAGAGCAAATTATTCACATGACAATGGTTATGTTACCGGGGATACTTTTTATTTGCCTCTTTGGTCTTTCTATTGCTCTATTGCAATGTGAAAGAAAGTTTTTTTTGCCAGGCGTTGCGCCGGTTGCTTTTAATATTGCCTGGATTGCTTCAGTTTGGATATTTAGGCGTCAAGCTCCCTATCATGCTATGACGGGGATTTCAGTGGGTATTGTAATTGCATTTTTTTGCCAATGGTGCGTAACAGTTTCTGGACTTAAAAAATATCTTAGCCAGTTTTTGAGTTTAAAAGAGTGGTGTAAGGGAAATATCTTCTCAAAAGATCTAAAAAAAATGATTGCCCCCCTTTTATTAGGAGTAGTGGGTGTTGCAGCTGTCCAGATTAATAGTGCAGTTGACGTGATTATTGCCTGTTTTTCATCGCTTGAGGGGCCTGCCTATTTAAGTTATGCAAGTAGAATACAACAATTGCCCCTAGCTCTTTTTGGGATTGCAATTTCTTCTGCATTACTCCCTCCGTTAACAAGGGCTATAAAACAAGAAAACAGCGATCATTTTAAGTCTCTCTTGTCTTTTGGATTTTTAAAAACTTTTAATCTTCTTTTACCCGCAACGGTTGCAATTTTTGTTTTGGGGGGCCTTTCTGTGAATCTCCTTTATGGGAGGGGGATGTTTTCTAATCTCTCCACAATTAATACGACGCTCTGTTTATGGGGTTATGGAATCGGGCTAGTTCCCTCAGCATTTGTACTAATATTAGCCCCCGCGTTTTATGCCAGACAAGACTTTTGGACGCCAACTCTTGCCTCACTTTGGAGTGTAGCAATCAATCTCGCTTTAAGTGTTGCCGCAGTTTTTTTCTTTAAAATGGAGAGCTTTGGAATTGCTTTAGCTACAAGCGCTGCTTCGTTTTTTAATATGGGGTTTCTAATTTATAAGCTTGATAGGAAGGTAATGAATCCTTTGGCTGGAGCATTTGTTAAAACGACATTCTCCGCTTTTGTCGCAGGCTTAATCACCATCCTTGCTGGCCATTTTTTTATGAACGAGCCCTCTCTAAAAATGTGGTTTGGAAATTTTGAAGTCGTTTTTGCAAGAGAGTTGTTTACCCAGGCAAATCAATTTAGTCTTCTGACTCTGCTTTTTGGAATAATTTTTTTTGGGGCTGCCTATTTTCTTCAGGCTGAAGATGTGCTAGATCTTTTTTCTTTCAGGAAAAAAACCGGTACTTGATAAAAACAGCAGCTTTGTAGTAAAAAAATTTCTATATGTCAGCTCTTGAGGAAATAGATTTTTTAGTTATTGGCTCTGGACCTGCAGGTCAAAAGGGTGCTATTTCTGCTAGTAAAAATGGAAGGAAAGTTCACATTATCGAAGGGTATGAGACAGGGGGATCGTCTCTTTGGACAGGGACTATTCCTTCGAAAGCACTTAGAGAAGCAATTATTGATTTAACGAATTTTACAGATAGAAGCTTTTATGCAGCTCAGCACAATTTACCTAAAAGAAATGAGATCTCAATTTCTGATCTAAATTTTCGTGTCGATTGGGTCAAAAAGCATTTGAAAGAGACTATATCAAGGCAGTTAAAAAAGAATCAAATCGAAGTGGTATCTGGGGTTGCAAGCTTTATAGATCCTCATACAGTCATCGTTATGCAAGAGGATCAAATAATTCGAAAATTTCATGCAAAAACTATCCTTCTTGCAACGGGGTCTAAGCCAAGATGTCCTAGTGGTGTCCCCTTTGACGGAAAGCGTGTGTTTAATTCAACAACTCTACTACAAATGAATCGAATACCAAAATCTATGATTGTCATTGGCGCAGGTGTTGTGGGGACAGAATATGCAAGCATGTGCTGCCCTTTAGGAATCCAGGTTTCACTTGTCGATCGAGGGCCGAGAATACTCTCATTTTTAGACAGAGAAATTGGGGCCCATTTACAAGTAGCTCTAGAGGAAAACAAACTTCGGTTTTATGGAGAGAAGGAGTATTTAAGAGTTTTAGTAAAAGAAAATGAAGTCGAAGTCGAGTTTAAAGATGGGACTTCTATGAGCGCTGATGCAGTTTTAGTTGCAGCAGGGAGAGAGGCGAATGTAGAGCAATTGGCTATCGATAAAGCAGGGCTTGCTGTAAATAAAAAAGGGTATTTAGATGTAAATGAACACTACCAAACAACAGTCTCTCATATTTATGCAGCGGGAGATATTATTGATGGTCCCTGTCTTTCATCTACCGGTTATGCACAAGGGAGGCTTGCCGGATTGAGCGCTTGTGGAATGAATGTCAATCGGTTTGCAAACATATATCCGTATGGAATTTATACGATCCCTGAGATTTCTAGTATTGGCAAAACTGAGGAACAGGCAAAAGCTGAAGGTATTGATTATGAAGTGGGGAGAGCCTATTTCTATGAAATTTCCCGCAGTGTAATCTCTGGGGGCGAGTCCGGCCTTTGCAAATTAATATTTAATCCAAAAAATTTTCAACTTTTAGGAGCTCACATTATTGGGCTTGGAGCGACAGAATCGATCCATCTTGCACAAGTTGCGATTTCATTTAATTTGAAAATCGATTACTTTGTAGAGCATGTTTTTAATTTTCCCACTTTTGCAGAGATGTATAGAATCGCTGCACTTAATGGGATTAACAAATGTAAAAAGGGCGTAAGGAATGGCAATTTATAACATCTTTGATTATAACGAAAAAGAGATGGAAGAAAAATTAAATGGTGAAGGACTTGGTCCAAAAATTGATCTCAGCGCTTTTCAAACGAACCAAATCCAAGGCGATTTTCCTAAAGAGAGTGAAAAAAGTAATATTTTCTCTGCCCTTGCTGCAAGATTTTTCTTTTTTTTACTTCTAATTGCCGATATCCTTTGGGGTCTTTACTCCTTTTTAGCAACTTCAGTCAAAGCGATTTTGCATCTTTGCTCCTTTTGTCAAATAACCCCTTTGAAAAAATCTCTTGATAGATCGTTTTTGAGCCTTAAACGTTCGATAGTTTCTGCAATTGCATTGGTGATAGCTATTTTTAGCCCTGCTCTTGGTATCATGTTCTCTTGCATGTATTTTCTTATGTACGATAAAGCTGGAGTTGATGAAGTGGTGCCAGCATCACTTAGAGATCAGTTTCGCCTCTTATTTCCTTAAAACCCGGCCCACTACTTATTCTTCCTTAGTGACGAGCGAAATAATCAAGATACGAGCTAAACTGTGAGTCAAGGTTTTTTACCTTAACGAGGCGAGCAGGGAAGTAGATTGGTTGTTGCAGCCGGCGCTTAGGGGGTATGAATCAGGCCGTCATATCCAGAATTTCTCTGGCAGCGATCTTTAATCAATCCTTTTTTGTTAAGGTAAAGAACCTTAGCTTCAAAACGATTGATTACATATCATCTGCCGCGAGAACTTCTGGAAAATGGAATAAGTAGCGGGCCGGGTTTTAAACCCGGCCCGCTACTTATTCGCTGCTACAGGGGAGTCTTGAAAAATGGGCTTGAAGTCTTTAAGGCGATAATATAGAATGAGTTTTATGATTCAGATGATTGCAGCGACATATAGAGAATTGCCACGGACTCAAAAAGAGATAGCAAACGGATTTATCTCTCTTGGGTCTGGATTGTTTTTTGGGACTGTTGCCGTAATCTCAGGGCAGTTAGCAGTTAAAGAGAATGTCCCGGCTCTTTATTTAGTTGAGATCGCCAATTTAACGGCTACAGTATACTGTGTAAAACGTGCTTGGCGCTCCTTTCAAGCTGCGTTAAATTAAGATTTTTTTAAAGCCGGCCTCTTCCAAAAAACCTTTCTGATAGTTGATGCACGGCTGTGACAACCAGGGTTGTGATCGAGGGGCTTTGGGTCAAATAAAAGGTGGCACTACCTATTCCAATACCCAAAGCGGCTGATATTTTTGAATAGTTGCGCCCGGCTCCTGCTCCTACTGCCACTACCCCAATTTCCGGGGAAAACACCGAAGCTGTTAGAGAAAACAGTACATAATTTCCATAAAAATTTAGAGTAGAGTTAGCAATGCTTGCACAATGGGCGATAGTAGCATCAACTCCACCTATGGGATCGGTAATTTTTTTGAGAATAGCTGCAGCTTTTGCGGTTTGAATTGCCACGGGGAGAAAGCGGCCAAAGCGAGGAGAATAGATAACTGCAAGCCTTGTTCCAGTTTCAATTAAAGGATTAGCCCTAGAGAAAGTATCAGAAATTGATAGCCCGGGAATTTGAGTTCTTACCATTCTTGTGAGAGTTTGGATTTCAGGTCTTTTTAGAATTTTTTCCATCACAAAGGGGTTATTGACTGTAATTGCTACAAGATTCAAAAAAAATTTATTCCCAGAAGAAGGGAAAGGTAAAGCATTCAGTGCGGTTAGAGTTATCGATGTAGCACCTTGCAAGAGCATGGCATCAAAAAAATCGATTTTTTTTGGTTTCGGTACAATTGTTTGAATAATCTGTAAATTTGTGAGGGAGTGTATTGCTGGGTGGAGGGAGTATCCTGCGATGAAAGTAAAGGCACTGGCTTGGATTTCTAGTAATACTTGCTTATAAAAAATAATCTCTTTTTGCCGAAGGCCATAGGTCTGTCGTAGATCCGTAGTAATTTGTCTATCTAGTTCTGCTATACTTCGTCTGCAAAGAGAAACTTTCTCTCCTGAGTCGCCAAGAGCTTTAGAAATGGGGTTGCTAAGAATTGATACAGCCGTTTCTGTGATCGCTATTGCTAGAAGTCCATGTCCAGATGAAATTGAAAATAGGCAACCTGCAACGCGCATTACGACTTCTGTAGTTGTAGCGTGTTTAGATAAAGCATAGGTTATCGCAACAGAAGGGTTTAAGCTGTATAGGGCAGATTTTCCTATTCCTTTTGATAAAATTTGAGAGGAAAAAAGAGAGACTTCATCATCTGATGCTGGAGAAAAATTATGGATAAAATGATCTAGTTCTGCTGCGAGTTCTTTCAGTTCTTTATAGTTGAGATGACCTGCAAAAATCTCGGTTAATTCGGCTCCACTTTCTTCGATAATAATTCTAGCAGAAGATAATTTAGCTCTAGAAAGATCGGTAAAAGATTCTTTGATTCGTTCTAAAATGACAGATGGTGGGGTCTCTGAGTTAATATCATGAAAAAAGTGTTTTAGGGGAGTCTGGTTGATATAACTCATGGCTGCTTTAAAAACAATTTTTCGGGCTAGCGATTTTCTATTTTGACGTAATAGAGCAAGGATAAGCTTTAGTCCTAGAGCTCTCTTATAGGCTTGAAACTGAGGCAAATCAATAACAGACTTTTGAATTGCAGGTAGGCTTAGTAGGGAGAGTAGGTATTCATTGTTAAAGCTTGTAGGTCCTAGTAGTCCTTTAAACAAGAGAAGGAGCCCACCATGATAGAGATAGTGGTCAAGTGTAGAAATTTCAATGGGTTCTCCGCCGAAACGGGTCGTAATGGCATCAACGAATTCGGTGGTAGAGATATATTTTAAAGGATGGGAGCTTACAAGGGTAGTGCTAGCAACGCTAAGTGTGGAAGCAAGGTTATACGCAAGTACTCCTGAGGGAATGTTCATCGCTAGATTGCTCTATGTTAATTTTTTAATGTCGTAATTATAACATTATTTTCGTTAAGAATCAATTATTGAATAATTGAAAACAAACGAATGGGTGATAAGGCACACATATTCAATTGTTTACGAATTTATTGTTATTTAATTAATTTTAGAAGGCTTAGAAAAGCGTAGGTTTGAAACTCATCTTTTCTGAGAGGTTTTTCGATAGCCTGTTTTAAAAGGTAGAGGATAGTACTGAGAGTTTTTGCATGGACAAGTAGTTCTAGTGAACTGAGTTCCACCTCAGAGAGGGGTCTTGCTACTTCATAGCCGGAAAGAAGTGCAGGTAGAAAGGTGGTGTTATTTAAAGGTATCCCCTTTATTAAGTTAGCAAGTTCTAGAATATACGGTTCATAGGAGGGGGAGAAATCTAATGCCCCTGATAATGAGTTGTTTAAGAATAGAATATTTTTATTCCAAATGTCCCCATGAATAAAACCTTTTGGTAAGTCTGTAGGCCACGCTTCCTCCACAGAGAAAATTTCTTGCTCTAGAAGCTTGAATTCTTGAGGGATTTGATCTTTGATTTGATAAAAATTTTCAGAAAGTTGCCAGATAAAGGGGGTTTTGGGGGATGGCTGAGAAAATGGGGCTGCGGATAGATGTAGATTGCCCAGAAAAAAGCCAACAGACTCATAATGGGACTCGTTCCAATCAGAGAGTACTTTTCCTGGTAAAATGGTGGTTATTGAGGCTGGTTTTCCTAAAATTTGACCGATTCCTAGGATATTGGGTATGGGGAACCCTTTTAAGGAGAAATAGTTGGAAGCTTTTTTATTAAAAACAAGATCTTCGTTTAGATTTTCAAAAAGATTTAGGATGTATGAATCTCTATTAGTTCTAATTAAATAAGTAGTTGATTCAACTCCTTTAGAGAGTAATTTTATATCCCTTAGATCTCCTAAGGCATTCTGATACAAGAAATTTTGCAATTCAGTATTGGATAAACGGACATTAGGCAAAAATTTTACTGACATGTCTTATTCATAAAGGAATTTTATAAAAAAACAAGTCTTTTTATAAAGGGGACTTTACAAAAATCGGTTATTTGAGTGAGGTAAAACTAAAAGGAGTAAGGTTTATGAAAAAAGTGGTCTATTTGATGGCAGCCCCTTTTGTAATTTTTGCGGAATCCTCGCCAGAAAATGTTTTGCATGAGGATAAAACTGAGTTTGTTACAATTACAAATGAACCATTGCCAGAACTTAGCATTGTTCATAGTGACGGCTCAGTCATTGAGACAGCACACGGGGTAGTCTATGAGATACAGGAAAGCGACTGGAACCAAAGTGGGGGGTGGATACTTCCAGCTAGTCTTACTATTAAGGATTTAAAAGACGGGTCCGATTATCCTCTTGAAATTACCAATAACACTACAAAGACAACTGTGAGAGGGAGGTTGGTTGCACCTAAAGATGTCGACAATCCTAAAGATCTTGAGCCAACAGCAAAACCTAGCGAGAAATAAGATGAAACTCATTTTAACGCTCCTTGCTATCCCTTTTTTATTGCTTGGAAACGATGCATTAACTCCTGCCGATCCATTTGTCCCTAAGGCGATTAGCATGGTGAGCTTAGATGGCAAGACAGTGCTTACTAATGATGGATCAAATTATAAAGTTCACCCAGATGATAGAAGTGTAAGTAGAAAATGGACAAAATATAATGGGGAAGTTATCATCGTTTATGACAAAAAAAAAGATGAGTACCGATTCACCATTACAAATAGTCTAACTGGTGAAAAGGTCAGAGCTGAGGCGATGATATTTTATGATAAAATCATTAATTAAAAAATTTCTAATTATTACTATGGTTCCATTTCTTGCTTGCGCGGAAGAGGCGAGCGAGCCTTGGAAGCTTACAGAGGTAGCAACAGATGGCCAAACTGTCACATTGAGTGATAATTCTGTCTATGAGATTCTTCCACAAGATAGATCTGTAGTAGCCAGATGGGGAACTATCCCTGGAAGAGAGCATACAGTTGAAGTAGTGAATTCAAGAAACGTTAATCGTGACTATCCTATCGATATCACCAATAAAGTGACGGGTGAAACGGTTCACGCAAGACTCCCTGAAGTGGAGATTGAGGCGCCGACTACTGAGGCTCCTTCTGAGGAAAACGACGGCGAGTAAAAACCGACTAAATGCTCTCTACAGAAGATGTGTGGGGGCATTTCTACGGAGGTCTTTTTCAAGAGCTTCGATTAGTTTGGGTGTGTAGTGGTGCTTTTCTAACAGAAGTTTGCAAACCTCTAGGTGGTGAATTGCCTCTTTAAATGACCAACGTTGCATCAGGAGAGCGGAGAGGTAATATTCGACTTTTGGGTAGGTGGGGTCTAGATTGTGGTACCGTTTAAGACATTCGATTGCCTCTTTATTTCTACCGAGTTGAAGCCAGGTAACAGCTAGATGAAAAATCCCTTCTCGGAATTTTGGATACGCTTTAAGTACTTTTTGAATGGCTGCCTGTTTTTTTAGAACAGATTCTCTAGTTTCGTCTACCTCTTCGAAGATTACACGTATGCCTTCAATATCGATATTTTTCATGAGGTAGTCTTCAGCGATTGTGTCTTGATAAATCGACTCTTTTATAGGGTTAGTCCTTAGGGTTTCGAGAAGTTTTTTCCCCTCTTTAATATTTCCGCTAAGAAGCTGATTGTACGCGGTAAACATAGTTAAAATAGGATAGTTAGGGAGGAAATGCTCTGCTTTTTGATAAAAAGAAAGGGCTAGTTTATAGTCTTTGTGATGCCAAGCGGTCGCCGCCGCATTCATAAAATTGAGGCCGATTACATTTTTGATTTTGTGTCTTTTTAACGATTTATTATCGATCCCTAGGTAGTGTTCTGTCGGTATATTGAGTCCTCTTGCTGTTGTCTCGATATTGATCTCTTTGCCCTCTTTTTGGTACGAGAGATAGATGTGGCCAGGGGGCGTAATGATTTCAAGAGGGAGGCCAATCCTTTGGGCTAGGCTTAAGTAGAGAATGGATACTCCTAGACAAACGCCGTGTCTACTGTCAAGAACAGAGGGAAGAAATGTGTAGAGATCGACATCTTCTGTCCACATGGAGTGTGGAGGGAATCTATAACGCATCTCATGAAAAATGAATTGGTTGATTGCATCTAGCGCTTGAATATCAGTATAATTTTTCGGCAGTTTAGCAAGAATTTGTAGGGCCATCATATCCAGATAGGCTTCATACGAACGGATGCGAAGGGGATCTTCCTTTCCAAATTGGTAGAGGAAAATGCCTCTTGCAAGATCAATTTCTTGATTGGGTAAATTAATAATTTCTTTCGTATCCCAACTTGCCTTTCCTTTTAGTGTTCGGTTTTTTAGATGACTTGTAATTAAATCGATAGTGTCGAGTTCCGCCTCAGTAAGGAGAACCGATTCCTCATAAGATTCTCTCGTTACAAGGGCGATAATCGGATTGATGTCAAAATGGAATCCTTGCATTTTCCTTGGTTCGACAGGGATAGCTCGGTGCAAATTAATGAGCTCCCAAGCTTTGTGATAGGCTTTTTCGCCTGCAGGAGTATTGGGATAGAGGTTGTAAAAAGCAAAAAGTTCTGTGAGAGAAGTTGGACTTAGACTGTTATAGAGTACAGTAACTTTTTCTTGGTAACCTGTTGCCTCAAGGGAGTAAATAGAGAGGAAAAGAGCAAAAATGATCCTTAAAAGCATAAGCGCATGGTATCACAAATTGGTATTTTTAAGGTAAGGAACTACAAAAATGAAGAATTTTTTGCACCGCATTTTGGACAACTAGATGTTTTGCAACTCCCGGAATACCTTTGATATTACTTGGGTGATCGACTACGTTGATTACCTCTTTTTTTAGTTGATCATAAATTCCGACTGCTTCAATTCTCCCCTCTTCATTTCTGCAGACTATAACGGAATAATTTTCTGAAAATTCAGAAAATAGAGTGCTGATTTTTTCGCAACTCTCTTTGCATAGGGTAAGAGATTTGAATGCATGACTGCAAAGTTCAGCCTTAAGTTGATGAAAATTAGCTAGATTTGCCCATTCTCTGAGAGTAGAAACTACCCCTGAGTCCGGGTGTTCTATTGCTACGGAGAGACTTTTTGGTTTTGGTTTCCTTATGTGTAAGGGATCTGAACCTCTTAATCTAAAACAAATCTGCATAAACACCTTACCTTCAAAAACTAGTTGGTGCGATTCTAATGGGTCTTCTTGTTATTTACAAGCAGGATTTTAACATGTTATGGAGAGTTAGATTTGTCGTGATTTGCTCTAGAGTGGGAGCGTATCTGAGAGTCCAATTAGAGCTAAGGGTAGTTCCTGGATAGTTAATCCGCATAGTTTCTGAAGAGTAACTTGGAATCAGCTCTAGGTATTCACCAAGTAAATTGATGTGAAATAGGGAAGTGGATTGGTGAGAGGCTTTGAGGATTTCGAGTCTTAGTTCAGGAGAGAGGGTTTTTTGGTATGTAAGATTGAGATTGTTAGAGAACTGTTTTGCATCTTCTGGAAAATTTATCCACCATTGGGAAAGAGTTTCGGTATCATGGGTTGAAAGGGTGGTTAGACTAATGGGTGGGTAGTCTTGGAAACTAATAAACGATTTATCTGAGTCGTAGTGTCTCTCCCATCGGACAATCTTTGTCCCTGGAATCGCGAGGTTGGAGAGAGAATTTTTAATATAATCAATAAAAAGACCTAAGTCTTCACCCATAGGAAACATCCCTGTAAAAGAGAGTAAGTTTCTCAGAATGAATTCACCTTGGTTAAGAGCTGTCTCTTGATCGGGGGGATAAAAAGAGCCCTGTTTTGCTAAGGCCCCTGTTTTGATTCGCCAGATCCTGTAAAACCCGATGATATGATCGAGTCTAAAAATGTCATAAAAATCAGAGGCGACTTGCAATCTTGCTTTCCAAAATTTAAAGTCGTGCCAACGATAGGTGGGGAAACCCCAGCTCTGGCCTTCCGGATTGAACATATCTGGTGGGGCTCCTGCAGTGTTTTCAAGATCAAAACTAGAGGGGTCCTGCCATACATCTGCGCTATCAGGACTAATTAGAATAGGAATGTCCCCTTTCAGTAAAATTCCTTTTCTATTTGCATACGATTTGACCCATGTGAGTTGTTTACAGGCAAAATATTGGAGAAAAAAATAAAAATGAAGAGATTCCTCTGAGGGGGGGTCATAATTTTTAGGCCATTCTTGCCATGATCTATTTTGATACCGATTTTTTAGTACCTTAAATTGGGCATAAGGCCTAAGCCACTGGTTTGTATCGATAAATGCTTGGTAAGAGAGATCTTCTTTTAGGGATTTGAAGTGTTTATCAAAATAGTTTTTTAAAAACTCCATTTTAAATTTAAGAACTTCATGATAATTGAGCTGTGGAAGTAAGTTCATTTTTTTAAAGGGGGCCAAATCATGTTTAGAGACAAAAGGGAGGGCGTGAAGTGATAGGTAGATAGGGTTTAAGGCAAATGCGGAAAGAGCATTGTAAGGGCTGTGGTCAAGGCCGGTATCGTTGAGAGGGAGCAGCTGAATGATTGAAAAACCAATTTCAGCGCACCAATCTATAAGGAGGGTGAGGTCTAGAAATTCTCCAATACCCGAGCTGGTTTCGGTCTTTAGAGAAAATAGAGGGGTGTTGATTCCGTGGCGTTTTTTAAGACCTATTTTTTCCCAGCTATGCTTTGCAGGGGAGGATTGTATGAGGCTATCTAAGTCCAAACATAGGTCCTTGGGTGTTTTTAGAGGGGGGGATCTCTCCTAAATCGGGGGCAGAGTGGCCATTATCAATAGCTGTATGCCAAGTTAAGGCTCGCTCTATAAATTTCTGTAACCGTTGAAAAAGAATCTCTTTATCGATACCATCCACGAGAAGATAGTCAAATAATACGAGGGAATTTTGTCGCTCAATGTAGGCTAGAACCCCTTGTTTTTCTTCCGCAGTATAATTTGCTTTCAAGCCATCCCTTAAAATATTTTCCCGGAATTTTCCAGGGGGGAGCTCTGAGACCATCGCGAGAAAAAGAATCTTCTCTTTCGAGGGGTCAAGCTCGATTTGAACTTTAAATTTTTGATTCACTTCTAAGGTGCAGGCCTCTTTTGCATCAAGCTCTAGATTTGCCCCTACAAGTTCACCCAGGTCATGAATTAATTCATGAAAATTTTTCATTTAAGTCTCATCCTTGTCTTCATCCTCTTCAAGAAGATCGTCTAGTTCGCTTAACGTTTCTATTAAAACCATTAAAAGATCTTGTCTATGTTTTTCAGATTTAAAAAGTCTTGGAGAGACGCCTCGCATTGCATCTCTAAACTGAGTAAAAATAATAGCTTGAGCTAAAAGTTCTTCTGAAACTCCCAAAAGGGCTCCGAGCTTCAAAATTTTTTCAGGGGAGGGGTATCTTTCCCCAATTAGTTTTACAAAAGTTTTTGCGATGTGAGCAAAGGTGAGGTTTGCGGGAAAAATTAAATTTTCATGTTTGAATTGATTAATAATTAAGTTCATCCGCTTATAGAAAAAATAATAGACTCCATAAATTGCTTGCATGGTTCTGATTTCTGTAAACAGTTTTTGGAGTTCTCCAGGAGCAATTGAAGGTCCTTTAGATTTAAGATCGCTTCCAAGAGAGTGAAGCATAAATAAGATAATCGATTTTAGTTTTGGAAAGGGATAGGCTTCTGAGAGTTCTTCAAATAAATCAATAGGTTCTCTATGAGTTCCGGTAATATCTCGATAAAGATCTCTCAAGCTTCCTGCGGCTCCAAGTCCCTGTTTTTCGAACTCCTTTGCCTCTGCATTGATGTTTCTTCCTGCTTTAACTTCTCTGCCAAAGCGGTCGTTTAAAAGATTTCGGGCTTTTCTGATGTTTAATCCTAGTGGGGAGTCTGGGTCGGCATGTTGAAGGAGAAATTCAAAAGCTTCGTCGGCTAGGAAATGATCGGGGTAGGAGAGAAGAATTTTTTCTAAAATTTGTTCAGGGGTGTCCCCCATGAGAAGTGCTTTTCTAAGGCCTAAAAGTCCTCTTTTTTGCATTTCAGGGTTTTTATTTTGAAATTCTTCAGCAGATTTTTCAATCCCTTCTATATGAATTTCTTCTGGATCTGTTTTCTCAGATTCACTCGTCCTCTTAGTCTCTGGCTTTTTGATTCGATTATCAAGAGCTTCCCCCTTTTTCAGTTGGACAAAGGGGTTAAAAAGTAAATTATCCCTACACTCATCTGCGCATTCTTTTGTTTCAACCTGCACAACTTCAATTCCTTGCATTCTCTCTTGTGCTTGAGCTTTTTGGATTTGGGCCTGTTTTGAACCCATGGAGGAGGTGGGATTGACGCTATGTATCGGTTCATGAGACATACAATCTACACCTTACGTAAGTTGAATTCTTCCAAGGGGTTGAATGCGAATTTCTGGAACTACTTCTTGAGATGAGATCACTGCGTAATCAGGGAATTCCCCCTCAATGAGTTTTCTAACAAACCTACGGACATCCATAGCTGTAATGATAATAGGGGAGATGCCTCCTGGCGGGGTAGGTTTTACTGTGTTTCGAATTGATTGAAGAATCAGTTGGACTGAGTCTGGATCGAGTCCTAGATACGATCCTGCAGAAGTTTGCTTGATTGCGCCTCTAACAATATCTTCAATTTCCGCATCGAGTAAGTAGACCGGAAGAACTGTTTGCCCTTTTGAGTACTTATAGCTAATAAATCGTTTTAGAGAGGATCTTATGTATTCAGTAAGTAAAACCGTGTCTTTTTCGGTTTGAGCCCATTCGCTTAATGACTCTAAGATAGTTCGTAAGTCCTTTATGGATACTTGTTCTTGGATCAATCGCTTGAAAATTTCTGTTAATCTTTGGAGGGGAACAAGTCTTGTGACTTCTTTAACAAGATCGGGGAATGATTTTTCAATAAACTCAAGAATTCCTCTAACCTCTTGAATTCCAATAAACTCGCTTGCGTACTGTCTGTAAAAATAGGAGAGGTGCAAAATTACAACGTCAAGAGGCTCCCAGTATTTAATATTAGATTTTTCTAAGATGGTTTTGTATTTTTTATCGACCCAGAAAGAGGCCTGGCTCATGATATTTTTTGTTTGAGTCGAAGGGATATTATACCGTCTTAAATTTTCTTCCGTTTCATTTGTTAGAACGTGGTCTCTGATAATTCTCCCTCTAGTCAAGGGGACTTCATTGAGATAGATGCAGTAATCATCAGCTTCTAGTTGAGGAGCATCTGTTCTGACGTGAACCCCTGGGAAACGGACTCCTAAATCTTGGTAGAGGGCATAGCGCATCTTTGGAATTTTATCTTCAATAAATTTCCCCCCCTCCCGGTCTTTTTTAATTAGATCGGCTAAAAAAGAGCCAACTTCAAGAATAACAGGTAAAGTGAGGGCATAATCATCTCCACCGCCACGAATTACGGCGCTGCCATCAGAACCTGTCTCAATGACAGCTGAGCCTCCACCTGCCGCAGCTTTAGCCAAGAGTTTTCTTTGTTTAAACATCCCGTTGATTCCCAGGCCTGCAAGCACTACAGAAATTGTGAGAAAAAGGGCGGTTGGAAATGATTTAACAAGAGATAAAAGGAAGGTTATTCCTGAGGCAATAAGAATCGCTTTTGGCTGGGCAAGAATTTGAAGAGAGATATCTCTACCTAGATTTCCATCCTCTTTATCTCCAGATACTCTAGTTGTTACAATACCAGCTGTGAGTGAGATCAAAAGTGAGGGGACCTGGGATACAAGGCCGCTACCAATAGATAGAAGTGTAAAAGTTTTAGCAGCTTGCATAGCACTCATTCCGTGCATCATCATTCCGATAATCAGGCCACCCACGATGTTAATCACGGCAATTACGATACCGGCGATAACATCCCCTTTTACGAATTTCATCGCTCCATCCATAGCTCCATAGAGTTGACTCTCTTTTTGGAGAGCAAGTCTAAGCTGTCTTGCTTGCGTTGAATCGATGATTCCAGAGCGCATATCTGCGTCGATGCTCATTTGTTTACCTGGCATTGCATCTAAAGTAAAACGTGCAGCTACTTCAGCAACCCTTTCGGCCCCTTTAGTGACAACTATAAACTGAACAATAGTAATGATTAAGAAAACAACGCCACCGACGACAAAAGATCCAGCAACCACGACATTACCAAATGCATATATGATATCGCCCGCGTTAGCATAGAGTAGAATTCGTTTAGTGGCTGAAATTTCTATTCCAAGTCTGAAGAGTGTGGTAATCAATAGAATAGAAGGAAAAACTGAGAGGTGAACTGCTTTTGAAATGTAGAGCGCTACCATGAGTAGGATCAGAGAAACAGTTAAATTAATCGCAATAAAACCATCAATCACAGAGGGGGGGACAGGAATTACAATCATCATAATGATCATAATTACAAAAAAAGCTAAGACAATGTCGCTGGATTGGCTAATTGTGTTTAGCATTTTTGAGCTGCTAAGAAGATTTGTAAATCGTTGCAGTGCAGTTTTCATTTCTTAAAAATCTCCAATATACTCTCTTCAGCTTTATCTTCTTCTAGTTTTGCTACCCACTTTAGTATTTCAGCTATAGCCTCATAAGTTTCTTCAGGGACAAATCCGCCAATACTAGACTTGTAGTAAAGTAGGTGAGCTAAATCCACATTTCGCATAATAGGGACATTATTATCTAGAGCAACTTTTATTATTTGCTCAGCTACGCCGTCTAGCCCCATGGTCACAATTTTTGGAGCAGGCTCTTCTGCTGCATTGTACTCGATTGCAACGGCAATATGAGTGGGATTGGTAATAATTGCCCTAGCCCTTTTTGCAGCCCCTGGACCATCTTGGTAAGCAATTTCTTGCGCTATTTGTCTTCGTTTCCCTTTAATGTGGGGGTCCCCTTCGGAGTCCTTATATTCTTGCTTTACCTCAAACTTCTCCATTTTCATCTCTTTTTGGAAATTCTTTTTTTGGAATACAAGGTCAAAAATTGCAATCACAATAAAAAAAATTCCGACTCTTAAAACAACTTGTTTTAGAAAGTTAGCGAAAACAATTGTACTTACAACTACGGATTGACCGCAAGTAGCAATAATATCTGGGAGGCTTTCATTAACAACAGAATAGATCAAAAGGATAGCGCCAGTAATTTTTAAAACGGATTTTAAAAGCTCTACAAATGTCTTAACCTTAAAGATGTTCTTCAAATTTGTTACGGGATTAAGTCTCTTGATATCGGGTTTCATGGACTCTAAGGAGAAAAGGGGGCCAATAATTAAAAAATTAACCAACACTCCAACTCCGGCCACTAAGGCCATAAGAGGGATCGATGTGATAAAAATTACATGAATCGCAGAAACCATAAGGCCCCCAATACGATTTTCAAAATCGGGGGATATGGCCACACTTTTAAAAAGTGTAATCATAAATTTAGCGAGAGATTCATAAATTTGAAGAGAGAGTGATAGGGCTGCCGTAATTGAAATAATGAAGGTGAATGCAGAGGGAAAGTCCTGAGACTTTGCAACCTGTCCCTTTTTTCTAGCATCTCTAATTTTTTTTGGGGTAGCTTTCTCTGATTTTTCTGCCATAGCCTAGCTCAAAACACTTCATAATAAAGTTATCACAAAATCGTGATAGAAAAAAGGACTAACCCGCATTTTTCTAAAAAACAGAAAATTAGGGATGCTTTGACTTAGTTGTGAAAGAATAAAATGATGTCGTCATCTTGAACTAAGTAGGTTTTCCCTTCAATCCTAGCTTTTCCAGCCTCTTTGGCCCCTGCTCTGCCTCCAAAGGTGACAAAATCTTGATAAGAGATCACCTCGGCTCGGATAAAGCCTCTTTGGATATCAGAGTGGATTTTACCTGCCGCTTCTGGAGCTGGAGCCCCTTTGGAGACGGTCCATGCTCTGACTTCTTTCTCGCCTGCAGTGAAGAAGGTGATAAGGCCTAGGTGTGCAAAAGAGGCCCTGATAAGAGTGTCTAACCCCTTTTCTTTAATGCCATAGCTGTCTAAAAATTCTTTTTCTTCTGCAGCGGTCAAACCTGCTACATCTTCCTCAAGCTTTGCGCAAATAGTTACAAGGGGAGCGCCCTCATGTTTAGCATACTCTCTAACTTTTTTCACATAATCATTTTCAAGAGAGGGTAGATCAGATTCGCTCACATTTGCGCAGTAGACTATCGGTTTAGAGGTGAGAAAAGTGAATTGTTTGAGACTCTCCCGCTCTTCAGGAGTAAGCTCAAGAGACCTAAGAGGAAGGTTATTATTTAAATGAATAATTGCTTTTTCAAGTGCTGCAAGAGCTGGAGATTTTTCCTTTTGAGCTTTTGAAGCCTTTTCAAGTTTTACTTTAATTTTTTCAGCTACATCAAGGTCTGCAAGTATTAGTTCTAAATTAATTACCTCTATGTCATTGATAGGATCGACGCGACCCTCCACATGGATGATGTCATCATTGTCAAAACATCTTACAAGGTGGACAATTAAATCGGTTTCTCTAATAGTGCTCAAAAATTGATTACCAAGACCTTGCCCTTGAGAAGCCCCTTTTACAAGGCCTGCAATGTCAACAAAGGAGATAGAAGCTGCGACAATTCTTTGGCTATTAATAAGATCTCCGAGTACTTGTAGCCTCGGATCTGGTACATCAACCACCCCAACATTGGGGTCGATGGTGCAAAAGGGGAAGTTGCTTGCTGCAATCATTTGTTTAGTGAGAGCATTAAAGAGTGTTGATTTTCCAACATTCGGAAGACCTACGATTCCGCAAGATAAATTAGCCATTAGAGAGATGCCTTTAATAAATTAGAGAAGTTTTCTGAATTAATTTCTTCTAGAGAGGTGCACTCAGTTAAACAAAAGGGTCCCGATTTAACTCTTGTAAGCTCTTGGACTAAAGCGCCAGTTTTAAGAGCCACGCCCAGATCATGCGCAATTGATCGAACGTAGGTTCCGCTTGAGCAAGCGATTGAGAGTTTAAGATAAGGGTAGTTGTAGGAAAGTATTTTTGTGCTAACAGTAACTTTTACAGGGGGTCTTTCTACAGTAATACCTTGCCTGGCAAGTTCATATAATTTTTTTCCATTTTGCTTTTTTGCGGAAAACATCGGTGGAACTTGAGAAATAGTACCTTGGAATTGCTTTAGAGCCCCTTCAATTTCGTCTAGTGAAGGAACATACGAAGAGACTTCCGCTATAGTGCCGTCAGCATCATAAGTGTCTGAGGAGGAGCCTAATAATACTATTGTCTCATACTCTTTATCATGTTTAATCAAAAGGGGAGTCTTTCTCGTGTATTTAGAGCCAATAAGCATGACCATAACACCTGTTGCCAGAGGGTCAAGTGTACCTGCATGCCCGATTTTTTCAACGCCTGTTATTTTTCGTAAGACATGGACAAGATAAAACGAGGTTTTATCCTTAGGTTTATTAACAAGTAGTATACCCTCTTTATTCATTGGCCGGTTCAGACTCAGTGTTAATTTTTTTCAAGAGGTTATCGATTTTCATGAACTTTTCTACCGAGTCATCTATTTTAAAAGTAAGAGCGGGGAAATAGCGAAGAGAAATCTTTTTAGAGGCAAGAACAGCAATATATCCCGCCATCTTTTGCAACATTTCTATCGTTTTTTCTTTCTTTTCTCGATTTGGCTCAATTAAACTAACGAAAACCTTAGCCGAAGTGAGGTCGATGCTTGTGTCTACTTCAGTGATAGTAATTAATTCAGGAATTTTTCGATGCTCTAAATCTTGCTGAAGCACTTCTGAAAGCACCTCTTTTAAAAGGGAATTAATTTTTTCAATACGTCTTGGTTTCATTAATGACCTTTTTTATAATTCCTGTGCAACATAGGTTACTTCAAATGCTTTAATTACGTCATTTTGCTGAACATCTGTAAAGCCGTTTAATAAAATTCCGCACTCAAATCCTTTTTTAACCTCTTTTACATCTTCCTGAATCCGTTTCAGCGATGCGATCGAACCTTCCCAAATTTGATTTCCTTTGCGGAAAACCTTTGCATGGTAAGATCTTTTGATCACTCCCTCTTCTACTTTACAACCGGCGATTAATCCCAAGTGTGAAGATTTGAATATTGCAATTACTGTCGCAGAACCCGCTTCAGTTTCAAGTCTCACTTTATCAAGAAGTCCAAGCATTCTTAGTTTTACCTCATCTACTAGATGATAAATTACATCATGAAGTAAAATAGTGACTTTCTTCTTCTTAATCAGATCTTCTGCGTGCCTTTCCACTTTTGTATGGAATCCCAAAATAATTGCAGATGCAGTGTCTGCTCTTTCAATATCAGATTCCGAAATTTGACCCACTTCTGTTGTGATAAAGTTCAATCGTACTTTTTCTGTAGGGATTGCCATTAATGTTGTTTTGATCGCCTCAATGGAGCCTCCAACATCAGCCTTTAAAATAAGGTTCAATACTTTTTGACCTTGCTGAGATGCCTTTTGGGCAAACAGTGTCTCTAAGTTTTTACCTTTACTTTGTCTCAGAAGGTGATGCTTAGAAGTAGATTTTCTCTCTTCTGCGATATTTCTTGCCTCTTTTTCATTGGCAAGAGTAATAAAATCATTTCCCGCAAACGGAACACCTGATAGACCTGTCACTCTTACAGGAGTAGAAGGGGGGGCGCTTTCTAATTTTTTCCCATGTTCGTCTTGCATTGTCTTGACTCTGCCATATTCATGTTCAAATATGATAGCATCTCCTACTCTTAGAGTTCCGTTTTGAACTAAAAGCGTCGCTGTAGGTCCAAGACCTCTGTGTAGCTCTGATTCTAGTACAGTTCCACGTGCTCTGACGTCTGGGTTTGCTTTAAGCTCTAATACATCAGATTGAATTGCAATCATTTCGCCCAGTTGATCTATCCCTTCCCCAGTTTTTGCCGAGCACAGTACAGTAATAACACTTCCGCCCCAAGCTTCAGGAAGGAGATCTCTATCTGCTAGTTCTCTATAGATATTATCGGGATTGAATCCAGGTTTGTCTTTTTTATTAATTGCGACAATAATAGGAACTTTAGCCTCTTTGGCTTTTTGAATGCCTTCATCGGTTTGAGGCATAATTCCCTCATCTCCAGCAATCACTAAAAGGACAATATCTGTAACATTAGCTCCCCTTTGACGAATCGCGCTAAAAGCTTCATGACCTGGGGTATCTAATACAGTAAAGCTCCCATGTCTTGTCTTAACCTGAAACGCACCGATGTGTTGAGTGATAGCTCCAGCTTCACCTGCTGCAATATTACTTTTTCTAAAGGAGTCAATAATGCTAGTCTTTCCGTGGTCCACATGACCCATAACTGTAATCACAGGGGGTCTTGTCTTGAGTTGTTCTGGTGTGGATTCACCAATTTCTTGGTCAATGGTCCTTCCAGTAACTTGCATTCTATCTTCTTGTTTTGTGTCGATTTTGATTTCACATCCAAAATCGTGACCTATAAGCTCCACAGTAGTCGGGTCATCAAGAAAATCATTAATTGTAACTGCTAACCCCTGAAGAAATAATTTCTGGATCACTTCTGAAGATTTAAGCTTCATCATCGCTGCTAAATCTTTTACAGAAATAGGCAACTTAACAGATAACTCTTTTGGCCTCTGGACTGGCTGCTCTTGATAAGATCTGTCTTTGTATTTAGAGGGCTTTTTTCTTCTCCAGGAGTCTTCGTCATTAGATCTTAGTCCCGTTTTATCTCTAGCATCAAAAGCTTTTGTAAAGGCTTGCTTTTTTAAACCGACAGGAGGTGCTTTTTTTGTTCGCAAATCCTCTGCTTCTAAATCTTTTAAATTTCTCTTCTCAAGGGCTTTTTTCTCCTCTTCTTGCGCTTCAGCGGTTTTTGGAGTAGGTGCTGTAGTTGAAGTTGCAGGGGAAGGGGTGATTTTTTCCTCTTTTACTGGAGTCGAGATCTGCGATGCAGGTGTAGCTGCTTTTGGTTCAGGCGCTTTAACAACCTCTGGCTCTACTGGTTTTTCCGCGGGCGTCACAGGTTTAGCAATCTCTTGAGGAGGTTGAGCTGTTACAGATGAGTGCTCTCTTCTAGCAACACCTAGTCTCTTTTCTTGAGATCCTGAAGTTGAAGCAGGGGGGGGAGTGACTGCCTTTTTTGGCTCAGTCAGTTTTTCCTGATCTTCTTTTTTGATCTTGTTCTTTTTAAGAATATCTGCAAGCTGCGTATTCTTGATATTGAGTTTTAAATTTTTCGCCAATCGTAAATTACCTTAGGGTTTATTGCTTAAGATTCCTTTTCTCACATGTTCTAAAAGGTCATCTGCCATTTGTAGACTAATGTCTGTTAATTTTGCAAGCTCTTGTGGTGATACTTGTAGAAGTTTTCTTGGAGTATCAAAGCCTGCGGCTATAATGCTATCAACCACAAGCTGGTTGATGTTTTCAATTTTATGGATAGATTCATCAAGTGCTGGCTCTTCTGAAAGGGCAAGTTGCCTTCTTATATGAGTGAGCTCTTTTTGATGTTCTGTCATTTTATGAACTTCGACTTTTACTCCAATAAGTTCAGAAGTCAACCTTACGTTAGTCCCTTTTTTTCCGAGAATCGCTGGATAGTCTTCATCATTAATAATGAGGGAAATTACGTTTTGCTCTTCATCGTAATCGGCTTTTCGTATTTCTACCGGAGAGAATGCATTTTTCAATAGTGTGAATGGATCGTCTGAGAAGGGGATTACATCAATTTTTTCATTATTCAATTCACGGATGATATTTTTCACTCTCGTTCCACGAACCCCAACGCAGGCTCCAACTGGATCGATTTTTGAATCTGTAGAAGAGACTGCCATTTTAGTGCGGAAACCGCCATCTCGTACAATTTTATTAATTGTTACGATGCCGTCATGAAGTTCTGGAACTTCCTGCATGAAAAGAGCACTTACAAATTCTGGATGAGATCTTGATAAAATTACTTCAGCTCCCCCATTTTCTGTCTCTTGTACGTCGTAAAGAAGTGCTAAGACTTTATCACCTATGTGATATTTGTCAGTTTTAGGATAAAATCTACCAGGCAACACAGCCTCAATTTTTCCTAAATTAATAATAAGAGTGTGTTGTTTTCCAACTCTGGTAACTGTTCCGGAAATAAGCTCGCCGATTCTTCCACGATACTCTTTATAAATAACATCTCGCTCTGCATTTCTGAGCTTTTGAGAGATAAGCTGTCTTGCAACACTCGCAGCAATTCTTCCAAATTCCGCTATAGGCACTTCAATGTCGATCCAATCACCAACTTGACAATTTGGATCCATTTCACGAGCAGCCTCAATAGAGATTTCTTCGGAAGGATATTCTACAGTTTCTACGATCTCTTTTTCTGCAATTGCTTGAATTTCAGCAGTTTTGGGATCAACAGTGATTTGAACGTTATTCATTCCTTGCTGCCCTTTTCTAGCGGCAACTAAAAGCGCCTCTTCGATCGCTTTTACAATGGTATCGCGCTTAACACCCTTTTCTCTTTCAAGGTACTCAAAAATTGCTAGTAGATCTTTATTCATCGTATCTCCAGAAAACTTAAAACCCCATCAAGGGATTTGTCATGTCTAAATATTTTTTGGCAGGACCATAGAGTCCTGCCAAATGGGAATCAGCCTATTTTGCTGATTTCTTTTTTGCCTTTTTCTCAGCTTTTTCAGAATCATCCTGACCATCTTGTGAACCAACTACGATATCATCAAGACCAACAGGTGCTACCAAAAATTCTTTGATTGAAAGAGATACTCTTTTGAGTTCTCTGTCAATTTTAAGAACTTTAGCTTGCACTTCAGACCCTACTGGTACAATGTCTTCAACTTTACCAAAAGCTTGATCTGATAATTCTGTTACATGTACTAAGCCTTCGATTCCATTGTCGAGCTCAATAAATGCTCCAAATGCTGCAATTTTTGTAACAATACCTTTAACCATAGATCCTACGGGCATTGTCTTTTCGATAGAGTCCCAAGGATTTTCTGAAAGTTGTTTTACGCCAAGAGTAATTTTTTTGCTCTCTTTGTCTACGGAAAGGATTACTGCATCGACCATATCACCCTTTTTCAAAACTTCTGAAGGGTGGGAGATTTTTTTAATCCAGCTGATATCAGAAATATGGATCAATCCATCTACTCCAGGCTCTAGTTCAACAAAAGCGCCGTAGTTTGTAAGGTTTCTAATTTCAACAGAGACTTTCTTTCCAGGAGGGTACTTAGCTTCTACATCTTCCCATGGATTTCTTTCTAATTGCTTGATCCCTAAAGAAATTTTCCCTTCGTCTTTTTGGACAGATAGAACAATTGCTTCTACTTCATCGCCTTTGTTAACGATTTGGCTTGGATCAGTTACGTTTTTTACCCAAGACATCTCAGAGACGTGGATCAAACCTTCAATTCCAGCTTCGATTTCGATAAATGCACCGTAAGAAACTAAATTGACAATTTTTCCCTTGACATGTGTGCCTGGGGGATATTTTCTCTCAATAGCATCCCATGGATTTGAATCTTTCTGTTTAAGTCCAAGCGCTACTCGCCCTTTTTCTTTGTCAACATGAAGGATCATGACTTCAAGTTCATCACCAAGGCCAACAAGCTCGCTTGGGTGTTTGATACGCTTCCATGTCATGTCAGTAATGTGTAGAAGTCCGTCGATACCATCTAGATCAAGGAAAACACCAAAGTCAGTAATGTTTTTGACAATACCTTTTTTTACATCGCCAGCTTTAATGTCTTCAAGCATCTCAGCTTTACGGTAAACTCGCTCTTCCTCAAGAAGTTCTCTTCTAGACACAACAATATTTTTTCTTTCAATGTTGATCTTAAGGATTTTAACATCAAAATTCTTGCCGATGTAATCATCAATGCTTTTAATTCTTTTGTTGTCAATTTGAGAGCCTGGTAAGAAAGCGTCCATTCCATCAATGTCTACAATTAGACCACCTTTTACCTTTCTAACAACTGAACCTTTGACGATAGAACCCTCTTTATGGTTCTCTAAAATGTGTTCCCACTGTCTTTGTCTTCTTGCTTTTTCCCTAGAAAGGGTGATCTGACCCATTGCTGATTCTGTTTCGTCTAGGTAGACTTCAACATCATTTCCAAGTTTAATTTCATTTACTTCACCAAATTCTGAGATGGGGATAAGTCCCTCAGATTTTAGACCAACGTCGACAACAACAAAGTCTTTTGTTATTTCTACAATGATTCCACTTAATATTTGACCTGGAAGAAGAGAGGTCAAAGAGCCCTGGCCGCTTTGCTTTTCCCGGTGTTCGAGCAGATTCAAAAAAGCTAGCTTATCTTTCGGATCAAATTCTTCTTCTCCAATGATTTTGCTATCTTCATCTGCCCATTTTGATATTTGTTGTTTTGACATGTTAAAGGTTTCTCCTGCTTATCCTGATAATGCAAAGAGTCTAACAAAGTTTAAAAAATAAAAGCAACTCTAAAGGTGTTTCTGATAGAATATATTCATGAAAAGGGTTGTTTTAAAATTTGGCGGCGCTGCTTTTAGGGATTTAAAGCAGTTTCAAAAAGTTGCTGAGATCATTTTGCGTCAAAAAAAAATTTACGATCAAATAGCCGTTGTTGTGAGTGCCATGGGGAGTATGACAGATGAGTTAATTCATCTTGCAAGACAAATTAACCCAGATCCGCCAAAAAGAGAGCAAGATATGCTTATCTCTGTTGGGGAAAGAATTAGTATGACCCTGTTAGCTATGGTTCTTTGTCAAAAGGGTTATCAAGCTATTAGTTTCACCGGCAGTCAAGCAGGTATTATTACCTGCAATCAGCACTCTGATGCAAGGGTGCTTCAGGTAAATCCTAGGCGAATCATCCCGTATCTAGAGAGAGGGGAAATTGTTGTAGTTGCTGGTTTTCAGGGAGTTAGCACTTTTGGTGAGGTGACAACACTGGGTAGGGGTGGTTCTGATACAACAGCTGTAGCTCTGGCTATCGCTTTGCAAGCTGAGAGAGTAGAGTTTTATAAGGATGTAAAAGGGATTTTTTCGAAAGATCCAAAAAAAGATGTTACAGCGGAATTCCTCCCTTTGCTAACCTATGCAAAAGCTTTAGAGGTTATAGAAAAATCAGAAAGGAAGGTTCTTCATCCAAGGGCAGTCCGCTTGGCGGAAAAAAATAATCTACCCCTATTTATTGGTTCTTTTGAAGAGCAGGGGGCGGGGAGTTTAATACAGTGTGAGGAAAAATATCAGAGAACGGGCCCCATTTATGAAAGTGATGAGCTTCTTGTTTAACTGGACAATAGACTCTAAATAGTAAAGTCTAGAGGTAAATAAATGATAAAAACGGATTTACATTTTGAAAGAGGCTTGAAAGAGATAACAATCTCTCTGGAGATGCAATATCGCAAAGATGCAATAAAGTTTTTTATTGAGGTTGTGGAAAATTGGCTTGTCCCTGGAAAATCTCTCTATATATCGAATTTTGAGTCGACAAGGGAGGGTTCTAACCTGTTTTGTAGAGCTGTAATTATTCCAATTTCATCAGACGAGGGTGACGCAGTTTGTGAAAATTTTATCCTCTTGGAGGACGAAATAAAATTAGGAATTAGTTCGGCATACCATGCTAAAAAGCTTTTGGAGTTGAAAGGTCTTTTTTTTGAAGAGAAAGAGAGATTGGTTAGAGAGGCTATTGCGGAAAAAGTGGCAAAATTTCCCCACTATTTTGATTATGACATTTTTTCTTTAATGCAAAAATTTTTAGTCACCGTGACGGAATCTTATAAAAATGGCAGATCTTGTAAGTTGCTTGAGCGAATTATATGTAACTGTTACCTCATCTCACAAAAAATTCAAGATGCTGTTGAAGAGGCTCCCCAAGATAGATATTTTTATTTGAAGCTCTTTCCCATCTTTTGCTCGACCCCTTTTGGAGAGAAAATGATTTTAGGCTGTTTTGTGGGAATGAATTTTTTAAAAAGGGCAGAGGTCTTGGAAGATAGGCATGTTCTTAGGGGTGTAAGAAAATATTTTCCCGAGGTAAATGTTGTCCAAGGCTCCTATTTTGTCAAGAAAACGGATAAATCACTCCTCTTTTATCTAGAATTAGAAGGGGAAGAGTCGTTTAGTTTTAGTCAAATTGCCCTATTAAAAGCAGAGTTGAAAGAGCAGGTAAAAAATTCGATTGAGAGTCTATTGCCTCCAGTGTTCATGCCTCGTAATGAAGAAGAGGTGATGAAATATATAGTTACCTTGAGTCAGCAAGTTACATCTGTAAAAGATCTGCCTCAAATTGTTATTATGTTTAACGAACAAACCGATGAGGATCTTCACTTTACCCTGCTTATGGGAAGGCCTCTTTTTGAAAATGGCTATTCGATAGAAAAAATCCTTCGCGCAGAGGGCTTTCAAATCGAAATTGAGAAAGTTCGACATGCAGGCAGTTTGAGAAAAAATGTCTCTAAAGAGGTGTGTCAAATTAAAATTTCCATCCCTAAAGGGGAGTTTTTACGAGAAGATTTTGCCCTCGATCTTTATAAAGCTCGCCAAATGATTGTTAGTTGGCTAGAAAAGCAGCTTGGACCTGTTCGCGACTATAATGGCGGGATGATCTCTAGGCAAATGTCATAGAGGGTGGACAATGATCAGATCTATCGGAGCAATCTTGTGGCGAAGGCGCCAATTTTCTAAATGTATCGATAGGCCATTAGCGCGGATGATCCAAACATTATCAAAGTCCCTAACAGCAATTCCTAAAAGTTCATAGTTGTTATCATTTTCTTCAAAGGCATAAATTGCTCCGGCAGGAAATAGGGTAGCGAGTTGTTTTGTTAATTCACCAGTTCTTGCCCCTATTTCCACAATAATGGGATAGGGAGACCCGAAAATAGGGGCAAAAAAGAAAATTGCGAGAAAAAATTTCATACATTGCTAGTTTCAAGGAAAATCATGATTTAATTCAAAAAGTTATGCAAGATTTTTGAAAAATTATTTGTTTGTTTTCTTTCATTAAGGTATGATTTCTGCAAAAAAATAATATAAGGAGTTTATTTATGAGTTCATTATCAAGATTACGAGGCGATTTTTGGAGGGGTGTTGAAGAGACTTTTTCAGGCTATAAACCTGAGGAGCCAGTTGTAATTAGAGGAAGGACCGTTTGTGATAAAGCTAAAGAGCTCCAAAAGAAGATGTTTTCGAGTTGTAACAAATCAGAAGAGTATGTAAAGATTTTTTTAAGGACACTCCCCGAGCTTCCCAAACGGGTCCTCGATTTAGGTTGCGGAATCGGGAGCAATACAAGATGGATGACTAAGAGCGGGGCTCATGTGACAGGGATTGATAGCGACGGCGATCTCCTGGATCAGTATTTAAAAATCTGTCGTCGGAAAGAGTGTCCCATCGAAAATGTTCGACTCAGACTTTGTGACATCACGAGATTGGAATCTTATGGAGAAAATTTTGAGCTTGTTGTGGCAGTCGATATTTTGCCCTATGTGGAACCTACGAGTTTAAAAAGTGTCATGGAAAAGATACGAAATTGTATGGCTAATGGGGCTATTTTAATTGGGACTATTTTTACAACCGATGACGGTGGCGATTCGTCTGCTATGGAGTTGACGTGTAAATTAGGAGGGCATTATTACTTGGGTGGAAAGGACTTTGTTTCTGAGCTCCTTTCTAGATCAGGATTTTTGCTTAACGAGGTTCGACTTAGACCGGAGGGTGGAGTGAGTTTTATAGCAAGTAAGCAATAAGAATTTCTTTCATATCTTGCTCATTTAGAATTATTTAAGGATGAAATTTTCAATTAAATAAGTATAAAACCTTGCGCGCAATTAGAGAACTGAGCCCTCTTTTGCGCAAGGCTCCGCCTAATTGAACTAAAATGATTTTGCTGCGAAAAATCTGGGTAACATTCATTTGGAAGCGGTATATAAAATGCGTTGCTAGAAAATAGTAGAGAAGCATGCCCCCTTTTGAAAGGTCTGCCATGTCCGAAGGCCGGGCAGGCAATGGGTCAATTCTAAAATAACGCCCAACTACTTTAAAGAATCGGGTAAAATATAAAACTGAGGCAGCAAATCAGGTGATTTTGTAAGATATAAGATCAGTTAATAATAGTTTATAGGTGGTAGGAGATGACGTTAAAGATAGAACCTTCAATGATTGCGGCCGATTGGGCAAGAATGGGAGAAGAGGTAAAGGCTTGCGCGCGTGCGGGGGCAAAGGTGTTGCATTTGGATGTGATGGATGGACATTTTGTGCCGAATTTGACAATGGGGCCGGCAATGGTTTCAGCAATTAGGAGGGCTTCACCAGAACTGATTCTGGATGTTCATCTTATGATGTATAACCCCGATGGCTATATTGAGAATTTCGTAGCTGCAGGTGCTGATGAAATTACCTTTCATTTAGAAGCTACAGAAGAGGTGGAGCACCTAATAGAGTATATTCATAAGTGTGGAAAGAAGGCTGGCCTTGCAATAAAGCCTGAGACTTCTGTCTCCCTTTTGTTAAAATATATGGATAAAGTTGACAAGTTATTGATCATGACCGTAGAGCCAGGTTTTGGTGGTCAAGAGTTTATGTCTGATATGCTTGAAAAGGTTCAGTTTTTAAGAGAGACTGCCCAGAGGTTAGGAATATCTGTAGACATTCAAGTCGATGGGGGGATTAATTACGAGACAGGTAGGCTATGTGTAGAAGCTGGGGCCAATCTTTTGGTCACTGGAACCCATTTCTTTATACAGCCTGATAGGAAAGAGGCTTTTTCTAAATATATGGAGCTTAGCAGGTTGGTCAAATGAAGAGGATTTGTACGATTGGCGGAGGAACGGGAAATTTTGTTGTTCTTAGAGGGCTAAAAAAGTATAACGATTTAAATATCAGTGCGATTGTCTCTATGGCAGATGATGGGGGGAGCACGGGTATTTTGCGCGACGAGCTCGGTGTTTTGCCAGCAGGGGATGCAAGGCAGTGTATTGTAGCCCTTTCAGATTCCTCAAAATTAATGAGAAATTTGATGAATTATAGATTTGAAAACGGGGGGCTTCGCGGACATAGTTTTGGGAACCTTTTCCTTTCTGCTCTCGAAAAAGTGACAGGGAGTTTTGAGAGGGCGATTGAAGAGGTCGGAAAAATTTTGAATATTCGAGGGAAGGTAATCCCTGTAACTACGCAGCAAGTCCACTTGAAAATGGTTTTAAAAAATCGTACGGTTCTTGAGGGGGAAAAGGAAATTTATCTCTCGCAAGATATTGATAAGGGATACAAAAGTATTTATTTAGAACCTCATCCGACTGCAAATCCTCATGCTATAGACGCCATTATGAATGCAGACGTGATTGTGATTGGTCCTGGCGGATTACACACTTCTCTCATTTCTAACCTTCTTGTTGAGGGGGTTGCGGAGGCTGTTATACAGTCTAAGGCGATTAAAATATTTGTTGTCAACTTAATGAATCGGAAGGGACAAACCACCAACTACCAGGTTAGTGACTATATTAAAGAGATCAGTAAGTTTACTAAAGGGGATGTTTTCGACTATATTTTAGTGAATAGTGAAGAGCCCCCTGAGGAATTGATCGAAGTATATAGAGAAGAGGGGGAGCTTGTAAAAAATGACATGGATGATCCTAGGGTAATTGAAATCCCTATGCTTGGAGGCTTGCAAAAAGAGGAGGGGAATGATCTAATGAAAAGAAATTTAATTAGACATAACTCAGATAAGTTAGCGGAAGTGCTTATGGGAATCGTAGGAAAGGTGGGGGATCCGTGCTGCTCATTTTCGATTTAGACGATACTTTGATCCCTACTTCCAGGGAGATTACCCCTAAAAAATTAGAGCTTGCTTTGGCTAAAATGATAGATAATGGACTGGCTGTCTCTTTTGACGAGGGGAAAAAAAAGCTTTTAGCCATGAATGAAACCGCAAGTCGCAGTAGGGATGTCATTATAGAGTTTGTTGAGGACTTGCAAGGCTCTGAGATGGATAAAGTGATTGGACTTAATGCGTTAGAGGGATCTCTTGGCGGGATCGAAGTTACGATTGAAGAGGGATTAAATGAGTTTTTAAAAGGACTTGGCAAAAAACATTCTTTGGCGATAGTAACAGGTGGGAGCGATAAGGTTCAGCACGAGAAGCTTGATCTATATAATATTGATAGGCAGTTATTTAAGGAAATATTAGTTGCCAAATGGGGAGAGAAAGGGTCTGCATATTGTGCTTTAAAAGAAAAATTTGGTCCTTTTATTGTGGTAGGAGATCGGATCGGAAATGATTTATGTGATGCAAAAAAGCTTGGGGGGATTACAATACATATTCGGCAGGGAAGAGGGGCGTATGAGCCGGAAAATCATCCTGACGTAGATTTTACAATTGGAACAATAAAAGAACTAACAAAAGTTTTGGAGAGAGTATGACATCAAGTAATCAAATTACACCTGGAATGACTATATCTTTTGATGGAAAGATTTATAGGGTCGAATCTTCTGTGAAAGTGACAGTGGCAAAAGGTTTGCCGTTTATTAAAACAAAACTTAAGAATTTAATGACGGAAGAGGTTTTAGAAAAAAACTTCAAAACTGATCAAGCTGTTGATGAAGTAAAACTCAATGAGCGGAGGTTGGAATATCTGTATTTGGAGGGAAACCAACATCTGTTTTTAGATATAGACAATTTAGAGCAGGTTCTTGTCCCTAATGATGTTGTAGGAGATAAAGTAAATTATTTAAAAGAGGCTGTAGGGGTAAAAGCACTTCTTTATGGAGATACCGTGTTTTCTGTAGATTTGCCGCAATTTTTAGAATTGATGATTGTAAAAACAGAAGATTTAGACGCATCAAATGTGATGTCTGCCTCAAATCGTTTAGCAATTTTGGAGACAGGGGCAAAAATAGAGGTCCCAATGTTTATTGAAAGTGGCGATATTATTAAGGTCGACACTAAAGCAGATGAATATGTACAGAGAGTTTAAATGGATTTAAAACAAATAAAAGAACTCATACAGCTTTTAGAAAAATCTGGTCTAAATAAGTTGACGATCAAAGAGAAAGGGATGGAAATTTCCTTAGAAAAGGGAGATTTAGTCCAACATACCAAAAGAGATTCGCAAGTTGTTATTCACTCAACCTCTGAAGCGCCTATGAAGCCTGCGGTGACAGCACAATCGGATGAGGAGTGCGATCACAAAAATCATGTGAAGTCACCTATGATTGGAACTTTTTATAGATCTCCAGGCCCGGGCAAGCCTAATTTTGTTGAAGAGGGGCAGATGGTAGAAAAAGGGCAAGTGCTTTGTATCATCGAGGCTATGAAAGTAATGAATGAAATAAAAAGCGATAGAAAAGGGCTTTTATCAAAAGCTGTAGTGGAAAACGGCCATCCAGTAGAATTTGGCCAACCTTTATTTGTAATCGAGTAGGTATGAAAAAAGTATTAATTGCCAATCGTGGAGAAATTGCGGTACGAATTATTCGTGCATGCCATGATTTGGGAATTTCTACTGTTGCGGTCTATTCAGAAGCAGATAGAGAGGCCTTGCATGTGTTGCACGCCGACGAAGCTGTCTGTATTGGACCTGCTCCCTCAAGCCAGTCCTATCTAAAAATACCAAGCATTTTAGCAGCTTGTGAAATAACCGGAGCCGATGCAATTCACCCAGGTTATGGATTTTTAAGCGAAAATGCAAAATTTGCTGCAATTTGTGAAAATTGTGACATTGTTTTTATTGGGCCAAATTCTAAATCGATTGCCCTGTTGGGGGACAAATCAAAGGCTAAAGAAATTGCAAAAAAGGTCAAGTGTCCTGTCATTCCAGGATCAGACGGAATTGTTCCTACAGTTGAAGAGGGGCTTAGAGAGGCTAAAAAAATCGGATTTCCTGTCTTTATTAAAGCTACAGCTGGCGGTGGAGGTAAGGGGATTCGAATTGCAAAAGACCCAGAGGATTTTGTAAGAATGTTTGAACAGGCCAGAGTTGAGGCTGAAAATGCATTTGGAAATCCTAGCGTCTACTTAGAAAAAATGATTGTAAATCCTCGTCATATAGAGATTCAGGTTTTAGGGGACAAATTTGGACATTATGTTCATTTAGGGGAGAGGGATTGCTCTATACAACGAAGAAGACAAAAGCTTATCGAAGAGAGCCCAAGCCCGCTGCTTTCCTCGAGCATGCGAAAAAAAATGGGTGAGGCTGCTGTTAGAATCGTTAAAGCTGCCGGATATCATACTGTGGGAACGGTAGAGTTTTTGCTGGATGAAGGGGGTGATTTTTACTTCATGGAGGTAAATACCCGGATTCAGGTAGAGCATACAGTTACTGAGGAGCTTACTGGGATCGATCTTGTAACTGAGCAAATTCGGATAGCTATGGGAGAGAAATTAGGTATAAAGCAGGATGATGTAGAGTTTAAGGGCCATGTGATGGAATTCCGTATCAATGCTGAGGATCCCCATAATGAATTTATGCCATCACCGGGAAAGTTAGAGTATTTTATTGCATGTACAGGTCCGCATGTCAGAATCGATAGCGCGTGCTACCCTGGTTATAAAATTCCTCCCCACTACGATTCAATGATTGCTAAATTGATTGTTCGGGGAAAAGATAGAGAAGAGACCATTGCAAGAGCAAAAAGAGCTCTACGCGAATTTCATATCGGCGGAATCAAAACAACGATTCCTTTTCATAAGTTTATGCTTGAGAATGAAAGGTTTTTGTCGGGTAAATACCCAATTACATTTATTGATAGTCTAATTGCCGAAGGGTGCACATTTAAAAATGACTAAAAAGGGCCTCAAAGGGGTTATTTTATCAGGTGGCAGCGGAACGCGCCTCCTTCCCCTAACACTTGTAACTAGTAAACAATTACTTCCAGTTTATGACAAACCCATGATCTATTATCCCCTAGCGATTTTAATGATGGCTGGGATTAGAGATGTGATGATTGTTTCAACTTCGCAAGATCTCTATAGATTCCAAAGACTTTTTGAAGATGGAAGTCATCTTGGATTGAGAATTTCGTATGGAGTACAAGAGGAGCCCAAAGGGATAGCGCACGCCCTTCTTGTAGCAGAGGAGTTTGTTGGCAATGATCATGTCGCCCTTGTTTTAGGGGATAATATTTTTTATGCGGAGACTCTTCATAAGACTTTGGCTAAAATGAGTCATCCTGAAGTTGGCGCAACGATTTTTGGATATGAAGTGCATAGTCCTGAGCGCTACGGGGTTCTTAGGTTTGACGAGGCGGGTAAGCCTATAGAAATTCTTGAAAAACCCAAGCACCCTCCGTCGAATTTCGCAGTTACAGGTCTTTACTTCTATGATGATCAAGTGATGGAAATTTGTAGAAACCTCAAGCCTTCAGGAAGAGGTGAATTAGAAATTACCGACGTAAATAATGTCTATCTCAAGAAAGGGGAGCTTGGCGTTGTTAAGCTTGGCAGAGGCTCTGCCTGGTTTGATTCAGGAACCTTTGAAGACCTTCAAAAGGCCTCTACCTATGTCCAAATCATCCAAGAAACACACAATATCAAAATCGCCTGCATCGAGGAAATCGCTTATAATAAGGGTTATATTGGTAAAGAACAGCTCCAAAAGCTAGCTGATTTGCAAAAGAAAAGCTCCTATGGGGAATACTTAGGCAGACTCTTAGATCGCGCTATCTAGAATGAAAATTGCTTCTAGAAAAGGCTCTAAAATTATGTGAGGGAAACTCAGGTGAATTTGTTGCTATCCCCCAGGGCGTAAAATCAGGAGGGAGTGTGATTGTGCTTATTAGAGTGTTGGTTGCTGTGGAGACAATATAAACTACATTAGTTAGTTCATCGTTTACGTAATAAAAGTTGCCGTTTGGCGTAAAGGCAATCCCAGTCAGGGCTGCAAGGGATCGAAAAATGCCACTGACTGTTTGAGAGAGGGTGTTGGTTGCAGTTGAAAGAATTGAAACTACGTTAGTATTGTAGTCAGTTACGTAATAAGAGGCTCCATCTTGAGAAAAAGCAATGCCATACTGTCCATTATTTTCTAGATTAACTGTTTGAGATAGGGTGTTGGTTGCAGTTGAAAGAATTAAAACTATACCAGTAAGGGCGTCAGTTACGTAATAAGAGGTTCCATCTGGTGAAAAAGCAATAGCGATCGGTTCTATGGAGGGTAGATTGACTGTGTGAGTGAGTGTATTGGTTCCAGTTGAAACGATGTAAACTACGCGATTTTCGATATCGGTTACGTAATAATAATTGCCATCAGGAGAAAAAGCAAGACCTACAAGTCCTGCACCTGGTTCAAAAATGGTATCTATGGTTGTTATTAATGTATTATCTAAAATATTAACAACATAAACAGCATGATTAGCGATACTTACTATATAATAAGATGTTTTATCTGGAGAGATTGCGATTCCATCACAATTATCCCAAAGATTTTCGGGATTAATCGAGATGGAGGGTGAGTCAGATGTTATGTATTCACCGGAAACAGTATATTTCAAAACGGGACCTGCAACGCTTGTGATATAGACGTCATAGGCGGAGAGGGGGAGAGCGCAGCAGGTGAGGAAATAGAGGATTTTTTTCATTGGGGGCTCCTTAGAAGTGGATGGCTGCTGTGAGAGTAAGGCCTTGGGTAAATAGATCGGCTGGTGCGGCTGATATGCCTACAAGGGTGTCATCGAGAAGTTTGCGCATCATGTTTTGGGCCCAGTAGATGGAAAATTGGTAGCTGAGAGAGAGGTCTAGGTAGCAAGAATTGTTGCAGAAGTATCTAGCCCAACCAAGGCCGAGATCAAGCGAGGCGCTTGGGCGAACTGCGTGGTAATTTTTGTAGGAGGTTTTATAAGGACCAGGATTGAAGGCGGTTGAGGCGATATCTTCGCTATGTTTTATACTTGTGTAAGTTGTGTAGAGCAGCGCTAGCGAGCCTTTTCCATTTATGTAAAAGTCCCAGGGGAGCAAGCGGAGGCATTCGCCACCTGTGATCAATCCGATTCCCCAAGAATTTGAGTGATTGCGAGAATCGATGGGCTGAGAGGGAAGGCTCGTAAGTTGTCCAGCGGCTTCAGTGAGAGAGATCTTCATTTCTTGAGAGATAAACGCAAGTTCCAATCCTCCCATTGCTGAAAGAATCAAGCTTTTTCCTTGATACCAAGGTCTTCCAGCTGTTAGATCTAGTGTATTCATGTTTAATGTCCAATGCGATGAGATCGAGCTTGCAGCGAGTGCCTGCCCTGAAGAACTCCCTTGCAAGAACCAGTCATTCACTACAAATACAGAAGTTCCTGCAGTTGTAGTAGTCGATCCAGCGGGTAGAGTCCCACCTGAAGCAGAGTGCAATCCACTTGAGCCTACATGCGCATGCGTCCACGTGTATTCAGCTTTGCTTACCCACTCATTTGCGTGAATCGATCCAATACCAACTTTAAAGCCTGGCTCATAGTTAAATGAGGGGAAATAGGACGATGTCTTTGTTGAATAATAAAGGGTAGAGCCATTAAGAACTCCATTTGTTGCAATTTCTAACCCCTCTTCTGATAGGTACCAATAGGTAAAAGATGCATCAGCAAAAAAGCTCTCTTCTGCAAGCCACTTCTGTGTTAATTTATGCGAAACAGCAACTGCAGCTGGAGCATTATAGCTTGGCGAATAATCTTGTCCTAGAATTTCTCTTTGTTGACCAGAGAGCCCATGTACAGAAAGTCCAATAAGACAGGCAAGTAAAGTCGTTTTACGGGGAAACATAGACGCTCCAAAAAAGTGATAAAGCACCAAACTAATTAAAAAAGATTTAGGTGTAAAGATTTTTTACAAAAGGGCTTTAGGTTTGCGCTTCGACCGAAACGGCTTTCTGAGTGATTTATGGCTGTAGATCACTTCGTATACATTGGTGATAGACATAAAAGCGTTTTGATCAATTTTAAGAATGAGCTCTTTGAGGTCAGAGAGGTCGAGACGCTCTACAATAACGTTGAGGATGTTTCGCTCCTCACCTGAGTACCCACCTCTTCCTGGGCTTATTGTAAGGCCGAGGCCTAGCTCTTGAAGAATAGCCTCTCCAAGCTCATGGGACTTGGCTGAAATAACCGTTACACTTTTGATTTCATCAAGCCCTACAATCACAAGATCAATCATTTTGAAAGCTACAATGTAGGTGAGTAAAGATTTTACCGCCATGTGCCAATCAAGGAATATTAATCCGTAGCTTGTAAAAACGAAGAAATTAAAGACAAGGACGACTTGCCCAACAGTGAAACCAAAGCGCTTGTTGATAATAATTCCAAGGATTTCACTCCCGTCGGTGCAGCCCCCGTATCGAATGATTAATCCCGCTCCAATTCCTAAAATCGCCCCTCCAAGGGCTATAATTTCGATGGAATCTCCTGTAAAGGGGGGGACGATTTCCAGCCAGCTCAGAAAAAAAGCAAAAAATGCGATTGCAATCAGCATCTGGATGACAAATGTACGTCTAATAAACTTATAGGCAAGGTAGACAAAGGGGATGTTGAGTAAAATGAGGTAAAGAGAGATAAAACTGTCGCTTGTCAATCTTCCTAAAATAAGGGCAATACCTACGACACCACCGTCAATCAAATGGTTCGGATAGAGAAAGACTCGAATGGAGAGGGCACCTAAAAAGGCTCCTAGTGCTATAGCAAAGTACTCGCCGATGAGTCTTAGTGGTTTCTTTTTGTTGATACCAAGGTGTGCCATAAGATCCATTTAATAATAAAAAGAAACGCGAGGGACGGGACTCGAACCCGCAACTTCCAGCGTGACAGGCTGGCGCTCTAACCAATTGAACTACCCCCGCATTGGGTATGGGCGCAAAGGGATTTGAACCCCTGACCGCCTGTGTGTAAGACAGGTGCTCTACCGCTGAGCTATACGCCCTCAACGTAATAGTCGAATATCATAGACGAATATCCTATTTTTTCTCAAGAGGAATGTGAAAAATATACCGCTTCCAAATGAATGTTACCCAGATTTCTTTACATGCGCTTTATCTTTAAATTAGACGTAAGTCGATGCCGAGGGCGCGCTCTATTTGAAAACTAGGTAAGCTAGAGGCAAGTATAAAGAGGAAGAAGCAGGTAATGAAAGATGGATAGGATTCATTTGGAAGCGGTATATAGTTAAAATAATTTCCCCGAATTGTTAATATCGTGGCATTCCTGTAGTATTTAAGTTCTTAAATAAATTTTAATGAAATTTCGCTTATTCTAGGGGTTTGTTCATGTTTATAAATGCGGCATTAAATTTAGAACACTTTAGTTGTCAAAAGGATATTACTGTTTTTCAGTTAGATGGAAAGCAACAGACTACGATATCAACTTTTATGGTTACAAGGTTTTCTCTGTTAGACAATCAGTTTGCTAAAGTTGGATATCGATCCGTTTTCGAGATTGCGGCAAGTTGTGTCGCACTGTTCAAGGTATTTGTCCCTCTTTTTAACATTGTGGTAGTTAAATTAACGAAAAACACAATATTAAAAAATTTAGGGAGCGGAATAACAGTTTGTACCTCTTTGATGAATAAAGTAGTAGATAAAATTTTAAATCAGGCAGGCCTTCTTATTAATACTGCTTGTTTGATTTCTTATATTGTGATGATAGCTTTAGGGAATGTTTTGGTGGGGGCTTTTGGGATCGCAGGATTGGTTTTAATAGTTATAAAAGAGAAGGGGTATCTACCAGGCCGTTTAGAAAGAGGATTGGTTCCTTTTGAGCTAATCAATAGTCTCATAGTCTCTTGGACTACTCCCCGGATGTTATTTTTTAAAGCAATAGCAATAGGAGGCGCTTTATATGGGATATTTAATTATTTAGAAAAAAATAGTGCTTTTGATTTTTTGAGTTCAAAGTTTATTGCAACTGAAGGCTATGTCGATGCTCCCATGGTTCGATTTCCTGAAAATTGGGAGGAGATAATTCAGGGGGGGGATTTTAGAATTGATTTTCGAGCAATGCATTCAAAAAATCTTAATGAGGCATTCTCAAGTGAGGACAAAGCAGAATTAGATGGAATAGATATTAGAGAACTCTACGATAGTGTTGAGGGCCGAGTTAGAGCACTCGGTATTCCAATTAATCTAGAGGGATGGCAGCTTATCAAAGATGCGGTGATTTCAGATTTCTTGCGAGATGCCAGACCGATTAATTTTGACCACGGACGAGAAATTCTAAAGATGGTTTTGTATAAGATGTCACGGAGTGATGATGAAAAATTTGAGGCGGATGTAAAGGAGCTTTCTGAAATTGGTGGGGCTTGTGTTACAGGTTGGTTTCGAGAAATTGGATATATGCTCGATCAAAAATCAAAAACAGATATTGCTTGGGTGGTTCATCACCGTTTGGCAGAGATGCGAGAGGACTTCATCAAGGAAGGAATTAGAAAATTCAACGAAAAAATTCATGCCCACCACCCAGGGCTCTCCTTAGATGCTGTAGGAGGAGAGAATAATGTCCACCTTTTTTTGGAAACAGCGACTGTGTTAGCCCATAGGTGGCCTACAAGGGCAGCGCAAATGAATTTTTCTATGAATGGAAAAAGCATTCTTATGAAATTTTTGCAAACCCCTGATTCTTCTGATATTAATAAAAAATTCGAAATGAACATTAGAAATGCAATAAATTCGTTTAGAAATGTTAATGTTCCCTTAAATGTGAGTATTCCTCACTTTGTGGGTAGAATTGATAGATTTCTAAAGAGCTCCTATACAATTGATGCAATTTGCGAAAGTTTTTATTGTGAATGGGACCCCATTGCCTCTTGGTTAGCTAGCTTAGAATCGAAGGGAATTGAGGTTTTGGAACAAGATGAAGAAGGGCAAGATCAGTATAAGTCATTGCTTGTAGGAACAAATCCTGACAGCTCTCCATGTTTAACAAAAGAAGGGGTCTTGCTTCTCTTGTGGGATCTTGGTATTATTCAGCCTATATGATTAAGAGAATTCTCCTTTTGTTTATCTGCATTGCGTGTAGTCCCAGCTCCAGAGAGGAGTATCAACTTGAGGGAGAAGATATTGCTAGAGGAATTACGAAAATTCTTCAGAAAGTATCTTCTGCAAGCGATTTAAAGCGGGAGGGGGTGAGGTTGAAAAAGGAGTATGCCAAGTTAGTGGCTTTGATGATAGCTGCAAAAAAGGATGAAGGGAGGTTGGAGGATTCTGATTCAGAATTTGTCCGGAGTACTACAGCAAGTGACGCCCTAAAGGCTGAGTTTATGAGGGTATATCAATTGGAGGGGTGCCAGGAGCTAGTGGAGCAGATAAGTCGCGAAAGTCTGCACAAGCTTGATTTATATCACTTGCGCTCGGACGGGTCATAAAAGGAAATTTTTCATTTAGGGATTCGAAAATCGGTTTGTGGACTCTGTGATGGGTGTGATCGGTAAGATCTTCCACATGAATTGGAACGCATGTAATAAACCCTTCAGTCAATAATTTAATATCACTTTCTTCCCCTTCATCATGATAGTCCCAGCCGTCAATCATTGGGTACTTACGAGTTCCTTTTAAACTTGTATCACTTCCAATACGGACATCCCAATAGCTTCTCCCTTGTTTTGCCATTTTAAACCCTACAATTCCATCGGTTTCTGTGGAAGGGAAATTAACATTCATGAGGGTCCCTTTAGGAATTGGATGGAGCATGAAGTGTTTCACCACTTCTGAAATATAGGGCTCTACCTTTTTAAATTTTTCAGGCCCCTCTTCATACATGCAGGAGAAGGCGATCGCTGGAATTTTACAGAATGTAGCTTGAATCGCAGCACCTACTGTGCCGCTATACATGATATTTCTCCCTGCATTGCTTCCGTTATTAATTCCGGAGATAATGAAGTCAGGCTCTTGTTTTAATACGTAGTGAAGGGCAAATTTAATGCAATCGGCAGGAGTACCAAAGACTCGCCAAGCTTCTACCCCATTTTCCCAAGGATGTTTTTCGGCTTCGATGATCCGGGCTTTCGGAAGTGAAATTCCAACCCCTTTACAAGACTGATCTTCTGCAGGTGCAACAATTGTAATGTCAGCGATAGGAGCTAAGGCTTCCCAGAGCGCGTGGATGCCAGGGGCATCAATTCCATCGTCGTTACAAAGAACTATTTTAGGTCTCTTCATTATACCTCTCCGTTGTCCTTTTTGTCATAGCTGAAACTAGCCAAATTGTAAATGAGCTAATTAAAAATCCGGGTATAAGTGTCGGAATATCAATTGGAATAAATTTATTTAGTAGGGGCCAAAAGCCTGCAATAAAAGCGCCAGAAATAATGCCTGCGCATGCACCCGCTCTTGTTGTGCTTTTAACATACAGGCTGAAAATGACTAACGGTCCAAAAGAGGCGCCAAGACCGAACCAGGCGTATGAAACGATTGAAAAAATAGAGCTAGAGGTTGTAATAGCAATGAAATAGGAAATTGCTGCTATGATTAATACGCTGATTCTTGAAACAGATAAAAGTTTTCTGCTTGAGGCATCTTTATGGAGCATTTTTTTATACAGATCTTCTGTTAAGTTAGATGCGAGCACCAAAATTTGTGAATCCATGCAAGTGATTGTAGCTCCTAAAATTGCGCATAAAATAAATGCGCCAATAAAGGGGGAGAAGAGGGAAGTCACCATATTTACGAAAACAAGTTGATCATCAACAAGGCCTGTTTTTGCAAAAAATGCGACTCCGATTAGACCAACGATTGTAGCCGCTGTTAAGGATACAATCTGCCAAGATATTCCAAACCATTTAGATTTAGGCATTTCTTCTACATTTTTAATTCCCATGAATTTCGTAAGAATATGAGGCATTCCAAAATAGCCAAGCCCCCAGCTTGTCATCAAAGAGAATATTTTGAAAAGGGTTAAAGGGGAGGTGTCTGGAACAATCCCTTGAAAATTAAGGGCGGAAATTCCCCCCACTTTAGGAAGGACATAAATAGGAACGATGACAATCGCAGAAATAAGAAAAATTCCTTGAAAAAGATCGGTCCAGGCTAAAGTTACATAACCACCAATAAACAAGTAAGGGATAATGATTAAGATTCCAATAGAGACCCCTAAAGTGTAGGGAAGCCCAAAAAGAGTTTCGATGAGGAGCCCAAGTCCAACAAGACCTCCCGAAATATAAACTGTGTAGTAGACAAGAGATATTAAAACGGTTGTCACTCGGAGAAAGCCAGAAGTGTCTTGAAATCTACTTTCAAAAAATGATGGAAGTGTAAGGCTGTTATAGTGTTCTGTCATTTTTCTTAACTTTGGAGCCACATAATGCCAATTTAAAAACATAAAAAAGGTGAGGCCGACTGCCACCCAAATATTAATGAGACCCGTCGAAAAAATTACAGCAGGGTAGGCCATAAAAATCCAGCTGCTCATATCGCTTGCGTGGGCAGCAAGCGCTGTGATCCAGAAATTCATTTTGCGGCTACCTAAAATAAAGTCAGTTGATGTTTGATGCTTTAGGTGAGATTTGTATCCGATAAAGACTAGAATACTTAAATAGAAGAGAAGGGCTAAGAATTGCATGTATAAATACCTATTTTTTTAGAGCTTTATCGGACCCATAATTTTGTCCGGCGTGTGATAAATTTGTTCTTACATGGGGGAAAAGATCTTCAATTTGAGAGACAAGCTCCTTCACTTTTTTGCGCATAGAATTTTGCCCTACAGGGCATTGGCAAGTCATGCGAAAAAACCCTTGCTCTCTGGCAAATTCTATAATTAAAGATTCTTTTACTAATAGGAGTGGTCGAATGATCGTCATTCCGTAGGCGTGCATAGTGATTTTTGGGAGATTTGCAGCAAATTCCCCCTTGTGAAATAGATTCATTAACAGGGTTTGGATGCTGTCATCTAGATGATGCCCGAAAGCCATTTTTTCATACCCAAGAGCTTTTGCATGATTAAATAACAGTGTTCTCCTCTGCCTTGAACAGCTGTAACATTCAAGCTTGGAAAGATCTGCCTGAGGAGAATCAATTAAAGTGAGAGGAACCCCTAAATCATCACACATTTTTTGAAGGAAATTTGAGGTGATAGCAGGTCCGCAAGAAAAGGTCCCTTGTACATGAAAGGCGTGTAAATCAAATTTTGGAAACCCCCTCCCTGAGACAAGATGTAAGAGGTAAAGGAGGGTTAAAGAATCCTTTCCCCCGCTCAGAGCTACAGCAATTTTCCCATCACCCACAAGGTCGAAGTTGTAAAGGGCTTTACGGAATGAACTTTCGATTATACTTTTAGTAGACATGCTGGTAGTATAAAGCTTTAATGAATTATTGGGTATAAGGTTATGAAGCGAGAAGTAGGAAGAAATGATCCTTGTCCATGTGGGTCTGGAAAAAAATTCAAAAAATGTTGTGGCAGCCCCAAACTCTCTGCCCGCAATATCCAGGTTGTAAAAAATGGACCAGCACCGTTTCTTGAAAAAATTTCCGAGCTTGCTCAAGAACTACCCGCACAAGCCCCTAGCTCTCTTGCAGGTAGGGTGGAAAATACTTTTCGCACACTTTCGCAAAAAAAAGATTGAAGCAAAAACGAAAAGTTTGATATAACAGATGCATTCTAGTATGCTGGAATAGCTCAATGGTAGAGCGCCCGACTTGTAATCGGATGGTTGAGGGTTCAAGTCCTTTTTCCAGCATACCTTTTCTAACTATCCCATCGGGGGAGTCGCATAGTGGCCAATTGCTCGAGACTGTAAATCTCGCGGACATCGTCCTTCGCCAGTTCGACTCTGGCCTCCCCCAATAGGTTTCAAAATTGAGTGATTCACTGTTTTTTTTGGGGTAAACCGAGCTATAGCTCGGTCAGTAGAGTTTAAGCCTGGTTTATAAAAGCGACTGCTTCGATAGGTCGGTGTCAAATTTCACAAATGAGTTGCCTTCTCCTGAGGGAATAGTTATATTTCTTGATCCTAGTAAAGGATGAATTTTTTATGCTTGAGTATATAAGTCCGATTGTTGAGGGGTTTTTCACAAGTGGTAGTTTGATTGTTGCGATCGGAGCGCAAAATGCATTTGTGCTGAAGCAGGGATTGATGCGGCATCAGGTGTTTATGACAGCGCTATTTTGTTTTATTAGTGATTCTCTTTTGATTATTTTGGGGGTGGCCGGTTTTGGAGCGGTGATAACGAGTAGTAAGATCCTTTTGTCGCTGGCTAAATGGGGTGGTGTAATTTTTCTTACTTGGTATGGGTTTAGGGCATTTAGAGCGGCGGTTTCTAAGGAAGGTGGGCGGTTAGAGGTGAGTAAAGGGCCTTTAAAGCCCTCTTTAAAAGAGACGATTTTGATTTTGCTTGCGGTGAGCTTTTTAAATCCGCATGTCTACTTGGACACGATTGTCTTGATTGGGAGTATTGGGGCTCAGTTTGAAGTTCAGGAGAGGCCCTATTTTATTTTGGGGGCGGTTTCAGCATCATTGATTTGGTTTTTTGGCCTTTGCTACGGGGCAAGGGGGCTTGCTCGATTTTTTGAAAATCCAAAATCGTGGAAGATTTTGGATTTTAGTATCGGGTGTATCATGTGGAGCATTGCCCTTTTTCTTGTTTTCGGCAATTCACTAGATAGCAATTAATCTCGATGGTTATCTCGAAAACCTGTTTTTCTTTTCTCTAGAAGAGGTTCCAGAACGAGAGGGTGCTCCTGGTTTTTGGTTGCCAGGTCTTGAAGGGGGTCTTCTATTATTTTGTTGTCTTCCCATAACGATCGGTTTGGCAGGAATTTTTGGATCGGGTTCAAAGCCTGAGATGGAGACTTTTTTAATCGGCTCTTTAAGAAGTTTTTCAATATCTTTTAACAGGGCGAGTTCGTCGATGCAGACCAGAGAGACCGCATTGCCTGTATGGCCTGCCCTCCCTGTTCGGCCGATTCGGTGAATGTAATCTGCTGCAACATGGGGAAGATCAAAATTTACTACATACGGGAGTTGGTCGATATCTAGGCCTCTAGCAGCAATATCTGTTGCTACAAGAACTTGAATCGAGCCCTCTTTGAAATCTTTTAGCGCTTTAGTTCGGGCTCCTTGGCTTTTATTTCCATGGATTGCAGCTGCTTGAATGCGGCTATTTTTGAAAAGTTCTTCGGTAAGACGGTTTGCGCCGTGCTTAGTTCTAGTAAAGACAAGAACTTGTTTCCATTTTTCCGTCGCAATTAAGTGTGATAGAAGCTTGCTTTTGTTTTTGCTGTCAACGGGATGGATAATATGAGAGACACTTGGTGCCGCTTCATTGCTTTTTGTTGCTTGGATTGTTTTAGGGGAGGTTAAAAAGCCGTCAGCGAGTTTTTTAATATCTGTCGGAAATGTAGCGGAAAAGAGTAGATTTTGCCGTTTTGGAGGTAAAAGTTTTAGGATTCTTCGAATGTCAGGGATAAATCCCATGTCAAGCATTCGATCAGCCTCGTCAAGGACTAATATTTCTACATGTGCGAGATTGATTGCTTTTTGTTCTACAAGATCAAGAAGTCTCCCTGGGGTTGCGACTACAATATCAACGCCATTGCGCAGTTTTGCAATTTGAGGGTTGATGCTCACTCCGCCAAACACCGCTAGAGACTTGAGTGGTAAATGTTTTCCATAGGTACGTACGCTCTCTTCTACTTGGGCCGCAAGTTCTCTTGTGGGAGTTAAAATAAGTGCTCTTACAGAGGGTCTCCCGGGTTTTACTCCCCGTTTAATTAAATTTTGAAGTAGGGGTAGGGTGAAGCTTGCTGTTTTTCCGCTTCCAGTCTGTGAACCTGCAAGTAAATCTGCCCCTTCAAGAATTAAGGGAATAGCCTCTTTTTGAATTTGAGTAGGAGTTGTATAGCCTTGATCCTCGATAGCTCGAATCAATTCCTCTAATAAACCAAAATTTTTAAATGACATTACATACTCCTGTATACGATTTGCGAAGATTGTATCATACTGAGGCAATATAAAGAAGGAACCTTTTGCTTTAAAAATCCCTGGATTTTAATTATATTTTTATTGAATAATTATCGCGCGATAAAAAAAAGGAGACGCATATTATGATTCCAGCAATAGATAGACCATCAGTAGATCTTAGGACATTACCAATGCATTCAAAGTGCACGGTTTTAGGATGTAGAAAAAAAGAGCTTACAGCTGCTATGATTTGTAGATGTCAAGCTACTATTTGCTCTTTGCATAAGGGTGAACACGGCTGCACTTTTGATTATCGTGCTGACAGGAAAGAAGAAGCAGGAGCTTCAAGATTCGTTGTAGAGCATTTTCATTCTAGATTTCAGGATGAAGTGTAATATTAGTTAATCAATGTAAAGAAGGAGGCTTTTTAAGTAGTCTCCTTCTCTGTGGTAGAGATTTATGGGGTGGTCTGCGCTGAGTCTGTGTCTGCTGATAAGTTTGACCCCTCTTTTTGCATCACTTGCTGCTTGAAAGACCACTTTTTGAAAGAGCTCTTCATCAACATGGTAAGAGCAACTACAAGTAAGGAGGAGAGAGCCCGAGGGCATTTTTTGAATCGCTTGTCTGTTGATCTCTTTATATCCCTTACACGCTGAGATGACATCCTGTTTCTTTTTTGCAAAAGCGGGGGGGTCGAGGATAACAATGTCGTAGGGAAGCGAAGGGGACTCTCTTAGAAATTTAAGGACGTCTTCTGCAAAAAGTTTGTTTTTTTCTGGATCGAATCCGTTGAGGAGAAGATTGTTTTTAGCAAGGGCGATCGCCTCTTTTGAAATGTCAATAGAGTGGACTTCAGAGGCTCCATGAGAAAGGGCTGCGATAGAAAATCCCCCTGTGTAGCAAAAACAATTTAAGATCTTTCTGTTTTTTGAATAGGAGCCAATAAGCGCTCTCATTTCTCTCTGATCAAGGAAAAAGCCTGTCTTTTGCCCCTTTAAATAAGAGATATTATATTTGGAGTTGTACTCGTTAATTTCAACAAGATCAGAAATTTCTCCAAATAGATTCCCTTCAAAAGGTTCTAGACCCTCCTCTTTTCTGGTGGGAAGTAGTGATTTTTCATAAATCCCTTTAATAGGGAGAAGTTGAGTGAGGTGAAGGAGGATTTGAGGTTTTAATTTCTCCATTCCTAGGGTTGAAATTTGAATAACAAGATAGTCTCCGTATCTGTCTACGATGAGACCAGGAATTAAATCGCCTTCACCATTGATAAGTCTATAAGCAGTTTCGGTCGGAGCAAAGAGTTTTTTTCGAAGAGCGATCGCATGTTTTAGATTTAAGAGTAAAGTTTCATAAGGGTCTGTAGGTCCAAAGCTGAGCATTCTGCCGCACAAGGAATTTTTTTGATTAAAATAGCCATAACCTAAAAGTTCATTTGCAAAACTATAAACAGGATAGACTTCACCATTAACAAATGAAGAGGGGAAAGATTGAATGGCTCCAGAAAAAATCCAGTGATGCTTTTGATGGAGAACTTTTTCTTTGTCCTTCTTGAGGATTATACCCGTTTTCATTCAACCAATAAAATATAAATTTAAAAGAAAAGGGAGAAAGAGTGTAAAAATCTTTCTCCCTAACAAAGTCGATCTTAGAGAGCGCTTACGTCAGTTGCTTCTGGACCTTTACGGCCGTTAGCAAGGATGTACTCAACTTGCTGACCTTCACGTAGAGATTCTGGATTTCCAATGATGTTTGTCATGTGAACAAACACATCTTTTCCACCTGCATCAGGTGTGATGAATCCGAAACCTTTTTGTTTATTAAAAAATTTAACTATACCTTTAGACTTATTGGACACTTTATTCTCCGTGTTTATATTTAAAATTGATTTTTTTTTGGGGATTTATAATGGAAGGGTATCTTGAATTGATAAAATTACTCTCTTATGAACTAAATTAAGGCACCATTGTAAAACAGACTTTCTTTTATTGTCTAGGATATTTTTTTTCTCTGAAAAAAACTCTGGAATAATAATTTTAAAGTAGGTGGTGTAAATTTATATGAGCATGACAAAAAAAGAGTTTAGACGTTCTACTATAATGTATTTAATTGCCTCTCTGTTTCTTATATACGAAATGGGGATTCAGGTCTCGCCAAGCGTCATGACCCACGATTTAATGAGAGATTTCCATGTAGATGCTGCATCTTTGGGAGTAATGGTCTCCTTTTATTTTTATAGTTATGCACTTATGCAAATACCCGCAGGGATTCTTTACGATCATTTTGGCCCCAGGACCTTGTTGACGGTAGCTTCCGTGTTATGTTCTTTAGGGACCCTTTTTTTTGCGGGAACCGAGACGGTCTATTGGGCAGCTTTTGGTAGATTTTTAATGGGGATAGGATCTGCTTTTGCGTTTGTTGGTGTTTTAGTTGTTGCAGCTAGGTGGTTTGATGGTTATTATTTTGCATTTTTAGTCGGGTTAGCTCAGCTGCTTGCTGTCTTAGGAGCAATTTGTGGCGCTGCCCCTCTTGCTAAAGGGGTAGATCTGATTGGCTGGCATAATATGATGTATCTTCTTGCAGCTCTTGGAGGTATGCTTGCAGTGCTCGCTATTTTCATTTTAGAGGACAGACCAAAGCACTTGCATCACGATGTCTTAAAGCCTGAGAAACACCTCTGGCTTCATTTAAAACAGATTGTTTGCCAAGGGCAGACTTGGGCGTTAGCGATTTATGCGTTTTCCAGTTGGGGGCCTGTCATTGTGTTTGCGGCCCTTTGGGGAGTTCCTTATCTTATGGTTCGCTACGGCATTACCAATGTAACAGCCTCTTTTGCTACTATGCTCATGCTTTTAGGCGGGGGGCTTTTTAGTCCTGTTATAGGATATTTGTCCAATCGAATGCAGAGAAGAAAGCCTCTTTTGTGGATCGGATCCTTTCTAGGTTGTTTAACAAGTTTCATTATGCTTTATATTCCTGGGATTCCCTTTTGGGGGGTGGCGGCTTTGCTCTTTTTAATGGGTGTAGGGACGAGTGTTCATACCCTTACGTTCGCAATTGTTCAGGACAATAACAAGCCCAGCGTTGCAGCTACTGGGATGGGGTTCAATAATATGGCTGTTGTGATTGGGGGGGCGGTTTTGCAGCCTTTGGTCGGATATATTCTGACCCGGCTTTGGGATGGTTCTTATGCAGGTGGGGTTCCTGTCTACACGATTTCAAACTACGAAAATGCACTCTTGATTATGCCAATTATATACATAATTGGTCTTATCTTTAGTTTAGCATTTATTAAAGAAACATATTGTAAATCAAATAATTCTTAGGTATAATAGGAGGTATGTCTTGGCGTTCCCTTCTTTTATTACCTGTTCTTGCTTGTTCCCAAAATTGGAATTGGGATGAGATTGACTTGTCGCAAGTCTCTTATCCTGAGTCATTTCTATGGGGAACTGCATCTTCAGAATATCAAATATCTGGTTCTAAGAGACTTCCGAATTGCCAGTGGGCAGAATGGGAAAAAAGAAATACAGTATCAGAGGAGTTGGCTTCGGGTTCTTCTATTCAGGGATGGGATCGATATGTGGAGGATGCCCTTCTTTTAAAGGAGATGGGGCTGAATTCTTACAGATTTTCTGTAGATTGGAGCGCGGTAGAGCCCGAAGAGGGAAAATTTGATTTTAGCGCTATAGACCATTATAATGCTGTTATTCAAGAGCTTATAGATAATGATATCACTCCTATGATCACCTTGCATCATTTTACCCATCCGACTTGGTTTGAGGAAAAAGGGGGATTTGAAAAACGTGAAAATAGTTACTATTTTGTCAGATTTTCTAAATTTATTTTTAGTCAATTCTCGGATAGAGTGGACCTTTGGTGTACGATGAATGAGCCAACAGTTTTTGTGTTAATGGGTTATATTTTAGGGGAGTTCCCTCCTGGCAAAAGAGGGGTCTTTTTAGCAGCTCGAGTCCTCAATAATATGCTGGATGCCCACGTTTCTGTATACAAAGCCCTTAAAGCAATGCCTAATGGCGATTTGAGTCAAATTGGGATAGTTCACAGTTATTTGAAATTTGAGCCCTATCGTAGTTGGAACCCTATTGAGGCAATTCCTTGCGCCTTTTTTACCAAAAATCTTCATGAGACTTTCATGAATTTTTTTAAGACCGGTCAGTTTTCTTCCATGCTTGTTCAGAACGAGTCGATTCCTGAGGCAAAGGATAGCTTTGACTTTTTTGGGCTTAATTATTACTCAAGGCCAGTTATCGGAATGCAGCTCTCTCTTTCGGCACCTCTAGGGGCCACCTGCTATCCTGGTGAGGTGATGACGGATATGCCCTATCCGAGCTATGCAGAGGGGTTTTATCAAGCCCTTAGGGATTGTGGGGAGCTTGGCAAGCCGATATATGTTACTGAAAACGGGATTGCTGATAAAACCGATGATCGAAGAGATCTTTTTATTCGTAGATATCTCTATGCTCTCTCCAAAGCAATTGAGGATGGGGTCGACGTCCGAGGCTATTTTTATTGGACCCTTATTGATAATTTTGAGTGGGCAGAGGGGTGGAAAATGAAATTTGGCCTTTACGAATGCGACAAGGGGACACAAGAGCGCTTATTGCGTAAGGGAGCTCTTGCCTACAAAGAAATTGTAGCTCAAAGCAGAGCCTTAGAGCCTTCCCTAGAGCTCTCCATTTCTTAATCACTCCGTTTAAAAAATCTAATTCAATTCGGGGTATACGCTGACAAAGAGGGTGTTTTTCTTTTGCTTAGCGGCTCTCGGATCTTTTGCCGTTACTGGTTCAATACAGACAAAAGAGGCGTTTTGGGGGTGGTAGAGTTGAAATGCATTCTCTTCTGAGAGGGTTTTGTAGAGAACTTGTAAGGTGTGGGAGGGGGTCTCAAGTAGAGCTCTTCCTGAGAAATCTGCCGAATTTGGGGCGAAGGTGTAGTCGCTCTCTTCTGATAGGTCGAAATTGAGTTCGCCCAGCGAATCTTTCCATCTTGGGGGGATGTCTCGCCAAATTCCTTTATCTCCGTACTGAGGTTTACATTCTATTTTAACCGATCCTTTTTGATCTTTTAGGGCAAAATAGTAGTGAAGACCGCAGATGGAGGGTTTTCCGATGCTTTCTGTGTGCATTTCTATTTCAAGACCTTTTGGGGAGAGGTGGGCTTTAAAAGTGGCTAAAAAGTCAAATCCTTCCAGGGCAGCAAGGGTCATTCCCCGGTAGGTGTCCATTCCTGAGAGATGAGCCGAAATTTGGTTTTCTGAGGTTGTATAGTTCCAGGGGACATACCTGCAGATGCCGTGAGAGAAAGGTTCCTTGGAGCCTGTTTTTCGTACGTAGGCAAGGTGAGGGAATATGGTTTCATCTGGGACAAAGGGGATCTCGCTCTCTTTTCTGTGATAAAAATGGGGGCAGATAAGGGGGCCTAATCCGCTAGATCTCTCTTCGAAGAGATTTTTTGTAGATTGGTCGATGACTTCAATGTCGTTTTTCTTTAAACTAGCTAAATTCATTCCGTATTCGGGAAGGAAAGTAGCAGATAGCACGGAGCCGTCTTCTAAAGAGCGTTTTAAAATAATTTCTTTCACAAATGGATTAGTTAACAGAAAAATGTTTATGGAGCAAGAAGTTCTATTAAGGATACGAGATTTAACAGTCTTTGGAGAAGGGGTCGGAACTCATGAGGGGCTCACTGTGTTTGTTGATGGGGCTCTTCCAGAGGAGCTTGTCTTAGCTAAAATTGTTTTGAAAAAAACTAGTTACGCGAAAGCCGAGCTTATCAAAGTTATTGAAAAATCACCTGATCGAACCTACCCAATATGTCCTGTTTTTGGGATGTGCGGGGGTTGTCAAATGATGCAACTGGCGTATGAGAAGCAATTAGAGGTTAAGAAAAAACGTGTTTTTGATGCATTTGAAAGAATAGGTAAGTTGAAGGAATTTGAAATTGCAGCCTGCGTCGCTTCCCCCAAGCCCCTTTACTACAGAAATAAGATTCAGCTCCCAGTTTCTGAGAATTTAAAGTTTGGTCTTTATGCAAAGAGGAGCCACGATATTGTTCCTATTGATACCTGTTACATTCAGAGTGAAGTAGGTAATAAAATTTTGGAAGAGATTAGGCCTGTTAAAGGAATTAGGCATATTTTAATTCGCTCAAATCGGAAGGGGGAATTAATAATTGTCCTTGTAACTCGGGAAAAACCTGCCCCTGAAATTAAATCGCTAGCAAAAGAAATTTCGCAAAAAGTCGGTGTAAAAGGGGTTCTTCATGGACTTAATGCAAGAGAAGACAATGTCTTGTTTAGCGATGCATATACAACGCTTTATAGTGATCCCTATCTCGAAGAAGAAATTCTTGGAATTAAAGTTCATATTTCTCCCGCTTCTTTTTTTCAAGTAAATCTCGAGCAGGCAGAAAATTTGTATCGGAAGGCATTTGAGCTTTCAGAGTTAAAAGAGGGTGACAGGGTCCTGGATGCTTACTCAGGGATTGGCGTTTTTGCCATTTATTTGGCAAAGCAGGGGGCTTGTGTTGTAGGAATTGAAGTTGTAGAGAGCGCTGTAGAGGATGCTAAAAAAAATGCAGAAAGAAATGAAGTTAGAGTCGATTTTCGTTTAGGAACCGTTGAAAAACTGATTGGAAAAGTGGGTAAGATCGATGTGGTTTTTATTAATCCTCCGAGAAAGGGTTGTGAAGAATCTGTTCTCGAAGCGATTGTAGCAAGATCCCCTGAAAAAGTGATTTATACCTCGTGCGATCCTGCAACCCTTGCACGAGATTTACATTTTTTTGCAAAAAATGGGTATGGAAAAATCGAAGCCTTCCCCTTTGATATGTTTCCTCAAACGATGCACGTAGAAACTGTAGTTAGAATTAGAAAGGAGAATTAAGAAATGAGATCTGTTTGGCTGTTTATCTGTTTTGGGGCGATTTTTGCAGAAGATACTACTGCCCCCTATCTTAAATTTCTAAAAGAGAATCAGGAAGTGTGCGGAATAAAGGGAGACTACAAAAAGGGTGAAATTGAAATTATTACCGATCCTATAAAAATCCGTGATGTGGAAAAATTGCAAAAAGCTAGATGCTTAAAAAGTGGTATGAGTGAGCAGGCAGCTGAGTTAGCTTCAAAAATTGGGATAGTAGTGGATGACCTCTATTGGGTCTTCTTAAGAGATGCTGTAATTTTTCCAACCGGGGCTGAAGGTTCTTACAATCGAGTTATTTGGAAGAGCGCTTTAGATAAAGGGCCTCCAGGAGTGGCAATATTGCCTCTATTCCCTGAAAATAAAATAGCTGCAATTGTTGCGTTTAGGCATGCAACAAGGACTTGGGAACTAGAAATTCCCAGAGGGGCAAGGCAGAATTCTGAAGGTGTTGAAGCAGCAGTTAAAAGAGAATTAGAAGAAGAGACAGGGCTTCAATCAAATGAGACAATATTTTTAGGAAATATGGCCCCTGATCCTGGAATGGCAAGCACAATTACGCCAGTCTATTTAGCCAAAATTGATAGAAAGGGGGTCTCTAATCAAGATTATTCAGAGGCTATTTTAGGGGTAAGAGTCTTTACTCTTGGAGAAATTAAAGAGGCTTTAAAAAAAGGTTATGTCGAACTTGAAATACATGGGAAAGAGGAAAAAGTCTACGTAAGAGACTCTTATCTTGTATATGCCCTTTTTCTAGCAGAGTGTAGAGGAATTATTTAAGAAGTCGTTTAAAATCTTTGATTGAGATGCTTTGCTCAAATAGATTTAAAAGAGTATAATTGACTCATGAAGCAGTATGCTTACGAGTATAAGACAAGGAGGGCCATCCTCCTTTCAAGTATTTTTAATGAGCCATTTGTCTCACTTTATGCTCTTTTGCCGTTTGTTTTATTAAAAAATTTAGATGCTACGGCTTTTCAAATAGTAATTTTAACGATGTTAAAGCCTGTTAGTTCAATTTTTTCTTTATACTGGAGTGAGAGGATTTCTCAAAATCGTCAGACCCTCCGGATGAATCTGATTGGAGCGGGCCTTTTTGCTAGAATCCCGTTTTTATTCGCCCTTCTCTTTGATAATGTATGGCTCCTGATTGCGGCTTCAATTTTATATATGCTTTTTTCAAGAGCAGGTATCCCTGCTTGGATGGAAATTTTGAAAGTTAATATTCCCGATAAAGAGAGGGAGAAGTCGTTTTCATTTGGATCAGCTCTCGGATATGGAGAGGGGATTTTGATTGCTATTGGAATAGGATCGCTCTTGGATCATTCTGCCCTTTCTTGGAAAGTGTTTTTTGTAGGAGCTCTTGTGTTAGGTCTAATAGCTCTTTGGATTCAAGCAAAGGTTCCTATTGGAAAAAAACATGAGACTGCTCCGGAACAATCAAAAGTCAGCCTGAAGGAGAGCCTGTTAAGGCCTTGGAGAGACTGCTATGAACTCATGAAAAACCGAAATGATTTTCGAAAATTTCAGTGGGCTTTTATGGTAGGTGGATTTGGGTTAATGCTAATTCAGCCTGTAATTCCGATTTTTTTTACCGAAACGCTTCACATTTCCTATCGAGATTTGCTCATCGCTTACTCTATTTGCAAAGGTCTTGGATTTGTTTTGACATCTTCGCTTTGGAGTAGAGCTCTTAGTTATTTTTCTGTAGGAAAATTCACGACATTGGTCTTGGTAGGATTTGCCCTGTTTCCTCTTTTAATCGTAGCATCCATTACACATCCATACTGGATTTATGTAGCATACTTTGTCTATGGCATAGCACAGGCTGGCAGCCATCTAATTTGGCACCTCTCAGGCCCTTTATTTGCGGACACAGAGAAAAGCTCTCGCTACAGCGGTGTTAATATTGTTATGGTTGGAATTAGAGGGGCAGTGGGCCCGCCTATCGGAGGACTGCTTGTCGCTTTATTAGGGCCGATTGCAGTATTTATCATTAGTTCAATTTGTTGCGTTAGTGGGCTTTTAGCCTTGCTGCAAAAGACAAAAAAATCGAAAGTTTCCATTTAATTTATATTTATCTTATAATTTTTCGAAAAAAAAGGATAATACATGGATGCAATCGATCTTAAACTAGCCAGCTTTTATGAAGAAATAGAGGCACTCAGCCCGTCAATCGAAAAATCCCCTGAGAGAAAAGCCCGAGCGATTGATCCGATTCCACACACAACTCCTGCAGAAGTAAGGCTGGCACATGCTGCAATTGTAAGTTTGGATCCTCAAAAAAGAGCAACGCCAAAAAGAAAATTTGCTATTCAAGCAGGATTAAGAGTATTAACTACTTTATCAAGTCCTAAAAGAAAAAATTATGCAGATAAGTTTAGAGAAGGGATATTTAGTCCAGAAGTGGCTACACCGGGATCTGCTGAAGCATCTAAAAAAGCCCATAAATTTCTAAGAGGGGAAGGGAGAGATTGGGTGAGAGAGGTAATTACAGTTACCAATACAGTTGCATGGGAAGGTTTTTTAGGTATTGATTTTGACCATCTTTTAACCTTAAGAAGGGATGCGGGATTTCATTTTTGTAAAGCGACAGACCCAAGATTTTCTCGCATTTTGAATCGTCGTATAAATCCGGAAACAGGGGTTTGGGTAGGCTCCTTTGAGGGTAAATTATCCAGTTTTTTTCCCCATACTATTTCTAACGAAGACGCTCTTGCTCAACTGTTATTGAAAGGGGATGTAGTGGGGAGCTACACGCGAAAAAAACAGACAAAGCTTTTAGCCTTGGCGTCTAGCGCTGCGAGATCCTTTTATGTTTTGATGTACCAAGAAAAAAAAGCAACCATCCTAACAGCTTTCCCCCTTTTTTATGCTAAGGATGTAGAGGAAATAGGGGAGGATATCGAAGTGGATGGACTGTTTTCTGTAAAAAAACCGGCTATTTTAGAACAACTTTCTAGGTTATCTGAAAAGGAAAAAGAGGATCGAATAGAAATTACACTCGACTCAGGAAAACACCTAGTAAGACTTTGCGGGCTAGATGGGATCCCCTTTGAAAAGGGGATCTATCTCGTAGTTAATTCGGCAGATTTGGGAGGCTTCACTCCCAGTTGGGAGGTTTAAAATAATTTTATTAAAATTTTATTCTGGTCATTTTTTATTTACTTAATAAAATTGACCCGGTAAATTTCTTCTTTTTAATTACGAGGTTTTTTTATGACTGCAGGAACAATTAAACGTTTCCCTTCACCACCGGTTCAATTTGCGGAAGATCCCGATAGGCTTAGAGCTTTTGATCTAAGACACTACTGGGAGGTATTCTCAAGTATTTCTGGCGATAAGCCTGAGACGAAGACGGCAGTAATTCTGAGTTCTAAGAGGGTTTTCTTTCAAAACGAAGGTTTCGAACCCCGCAGATTTTGTAGAATGATCTCTGTTATTTCAGCGATGAGATATAGAATTCACTTTAAAGTTATGGAAGATAAAGATATAGAAAAAGCGCTCTCGGAGTTTTCGGATTGTCAAGTAGAACTCTTAGTTATTTCAGCAATGGGCACGCCAGGAAATATAGAATTTGGAGAAAGCAGTAGTTTAAAACTCCGGGCTCAAGAGATTTCAAGACGCATGGTTAGAGCGGTTCACCCGAAAGCGCACCTCGTTTTCGACATATGTAATGGGTCTATGCGGAGATTGGTTAGAATTTCAAAAGGAAAGAAATCAACTGAAAATTTAGTTTCTAGCATAGAGCAGGCGTTTCGACTTAGATTGCCGAAAGCTAAAATTTCAGCTTGTCCTGATATCCATTATGGTGCATGGTTTGTGCAAGATTCTGATAATCTTCATATTGAGTTTTTAACTGAAACATTCTTAGCGAAATGCAACATATATGTAGATCGTTCCGATTCTGGGGGTAAAAATTTTTTAGTTCTTAGGGATGATAAGGCAGAAGTGGCAGAAGTGGCAGAAGTGGCAGAAGTGGCAGAAGTGGCAGAAGTG
>ERZ650308.51-NODE-51-length-61641-cov-6.305264_pt1 | contig 61641 bp, 110 predicted proteins | sample MGYA00376244_ERZ650308 | MGnify/ENA primary metagenome ERZ650308 (study PRJEB26733, sample SAMN07839295) | wastewater metagenome | biome: small river; feature: stream; material: water | place: USA: North Carolina | collected 2016-04-26 ... | reverse complement strand
ATCTTCATATAATCTACAGGCAAATCTTGTCTAGACAAATAGGCCTTAATTGCTCTTTGTATTTTATCAATTATACTTTCGTTTAAAGGCAAAATAGGTAAAACAAATTTGACATATTTCAACCCATTATTAATAGATTCATCATCTTCGTTTGTAACTTCAACGGGATTATTTGGTTCTTTTCTAATTGCAACATTTCTATAATTATTTTCAATTCTATTGTTAATATTTTTACTATTCAAATCAGATGATGCTGTTTGTATTTTTTATTGCTACCCTACGTTTCTTATGTATGGCTCGTTTTAATTTATTGCACCTTCAGGAAGGAAATTAATATAAACCAATTCATCAGGATAAAAAGTTTCATCTGTTAAGATAGTCTCGTGCCGAAAAATATATTCACGACCCGTTTTAGATGATGCAAATAATTGATTTTGTTTCAATTCTGAAAATTTTATAATTTTCTGATATCCAATCCAGGCTACCATAATTTTATCCTTATGCATACTCAGATGTTGACAATTCAGTTAACTTTCTTGAAAACACCATGTTAATCTTATCATGCAGTACAATAACACCAGGTGCCCATTTATAACCATCTACAAATAAACGAATTACATACTTATCATAGTTATGGCTTTTTTCTTCAAACGCTATGCATTTGTTTAAATCGACCAACAACATTTTGTGATTGATATAATCATATTTTTCACTTGCATATCCAGATAATGCATATGTGATGAATATTACTGGAACTTTGTTGGTTGAATAGCGTTCAAATGAACCGCGTTTGATACTAACGGCTCTTTGTTTGTAATATGGCGGTTGCGTCTTTACTTGTGCACCGCCTAATCCTTCAACAAAGATATCATGAAGCGGATCAACTTTGTTTGGATTTGAAAATGCTTGAAATCCTCTTTGTTTAAAGGATGCAATCGCAAATTCTTCACCCATTTCACCGATTTTATTCTGATTTGTCATGGTACCCCCATCGGGATTCGAACCCGGAACTTATCCTTACCAAAGACATAAAGTTATCCAATTACTTCCACAAGGGCTTACTTATTGATCAACAGATAATCCGCAACAACATCTGGCACAGGCTTGTCTGCATTTACATTATTAATTGTTGGCGGGTATTTAGCAAAATAGGATTTGATTTCTCTAAAATCTCGTACCATTCTTGCTTGAGTTTCAGCAGCTATAATGTTTCTCTGGATGTTTTCTTTTGTGGCAGCGTTTGGAATGAAATATGGTAGATTATCAATATACTTGGAGAATCTAGCATGTGCTTCATTATTATGATCAGTCATTTTTTGACGATCTTCATCACTCATTGCCAAATATTCAGTTACGGATGTTCTAATAACATCAGGTGGATCAAGAAATTCTGTTGTATCTTGATATTCACCAGTCATGGCTCTTACTATTTCGCTAAGAACTTCTGTGATATTTCTTGCACCCAATTCAGGTGAGGTACCGATTTCTTGGTCCCTAACTGTACCGTCATCCAAGATTTCAGTCCATTTGATTATAACTCGACCTAGTCTCATGATTAAAACTCGCTCAAAATAACTTTGATAGTGAATTCTGGAGATAGAATGTGTGCAGTTTCTTCTTGATTAGACATTTTAACATCTGGAATTGCAATTTTAGGATTATAGACAATGTTATCTACAAAGTATGATTTTTTACCAATGATAATTGTTGAATTGATTGCTGGCAACAGGATATCATTTGATGTTGCAGACAATGCAGCAATTGTATGACCGTTTCTAATTTTATATTCAATGTGATGTAATACTTGGATCACGATGTATCTTTCTCAATTAGCTTCTACCATAACGACCGGAATTTTTTGTATCACATACATCTATTAACATGTTGCGAACTGGATCGAATTGTTGCTTTTTTGGATACGGACATTGAATGCCAATCATTTTGCTATTTAAAGCTTCAGCCTCTTTAAATCTAGGCACTTCATAGAATGAAATAGCATAACAATAACTATCACATTGTATACACCAGACTGCAATTTCATCATCTTCCAAATACATGATGTATCTTTCAAAGTGGTGCCCCAACCCGGAATCGAACCAGGATCAGATGATTACGAATCAACTGTACTACCATTGTACTATAAGGGCTTATTAAATTACAATTTCTTTCCAATCATTATCAAGAATAACTGGTATATAATGGTGCCGCCGGCAGGTATCGATCCTGCTTCTCTGGATTTTCAGTCCGGCGTGTTGACCACAATCACCACAGCGGCATTAAATTCTTTTTGACAAAGCTTTTATTTTTATTTTTGGTTTAGAACCAATTTGTGTTCCCATAGTACAATCATGTGCTATGTTATTCCAAACCATCAATTCAGCTTCAGTTTTAGACAAATAAGCCAAAAATTCATATGTAGGCCTATTTTCACCACATGAAACTTCAGATGTATCCCTATAATATAATGCGAATGTATATTCATCTTCAATTGGTTTTTTTACAGTGTAAATGTCCAACTGACCAATATATTGAGAATAATTTGAAACTAAATCTTTTAACATCGCATTACTGTTCCATCCGGATATCCATCAAATTTTCCAGTATGGGCAGCGTTTAATTTATCTTGGTGAGCCTTATCACCCATAGACGGATCAATTTCATGAATAAACACCATATCTAGGTGCTTTTTTATTAAATCAATTTGATCTTGTGTTGGAGCAACATTTGCTCTAAGAGCGCCCAATTCAAATGCGCCTTGCAACCAAAAAACAAAAATCACGACTCGTCATAATATTTTTGATCCTTTTTCATAACGGCTCGACGTTCTTTAGACAAAAGCCGTTTCATTTTATTTCTTGCTCGGACTGACAATCTATTGATTAACATACCACAATTATTGCATTTGCCTTTTGGTAATGATGTTTCAATAGATTTCTGCATATCAATCCCTTAAATTGGTACCGCTAGTCGGATTCGAACCGACAACACCTAGATTTTGAGTCTAGTTCCTCTACCAATTGGGATACAGCGGCATAACTTCTTATTCGTCCTCGTATTTAGCCATACGAGCGGCTTCACGCTTCATTTGTTTTAGCTGTTTGCGTGTAAACATCTTAATCGCTGTACGCTTTACTTTTTCAGCATCCTTGGTTTCAACCCAAGTTGCATAATTCTTCCAGTAATTAGCCTGGGTTGCATCACCAGACTTTTCAAAATAACTTGCTGTCTTAAGACAATTCTCGACAACCTGCTTAGTCATAATAACTTTCTTTCTGTTTTCTATTTTAAAATGGAGCCTCTAGAGGGATTCGAACCCCCGCCTTCAGATTCGTAGTCTAATGTTCTATCCTGTTATACTATAGAGACTTGGAGGGGAAGACTGGATTTGCACCAGCATAATCAGGATTTGCAGTCCCGCGCCTAACTTTTCGAGCCACCACCCCAATACTTTATAACTATACCCTATTTATACACATTAGTCAAACATTAAATTAGGATCAAATATAGTATTCATAAGTTTCTGCTATTGCGTTAAATTTTTGTTTAAACATATTAGTATTTTGGATATATTTATGATACAGTTTTAGTAATTTCGACCGCAATTCCTGACAATCTGTTCCAGTTTCAGTATGTGATGTATATCCGTCCGAATTTCTGACAAAATAAGCGGTGCCATAATATGGATAATAAATGAACTGATATTCATCAGTTTCAAATTCTAAAATATCACTCATCTTGCATCTTCCTTATGGCGTCTAAATGACCATTTATCATAACCATGTTTATATACTTTATCAATATCTCTAATTTCAACCATTGGATTTGCGTTACCTGGTAGTACACCAGAAATCCAAGATTGAATATTCTGGAAAGCTTGTGTGGTAATCTCTACCGCCGATAAGACGCATTACAATTGTCCTTGTCGCGCCACAATTAAATTTTTAAAATGTGGCTCAAAATCATAACTCGCTGAACCAGAAAAATATATAGTTAATTGTTCCACCAAAAGTTTGGCGGCACTATTTGATGCTACTTTAATTGTGTGTTGTGATTCATCTGACATAGAAATACACACACGGGCAGACGACCAGTAGCAACTAGACCTATATCCTTTAATTACAGGACCGAAGAACCAATATTTACGCTTTGGTTTCCAGCAATTATAACTTTCTTCCATATAAAGGCGTCTATATCCTTTGGTGTAATATATATCTACAATTTGTTCAGGATTTAAATATGCATCTTCGTGATATGGAACTCTAATTAATTTCATAGACCCAATGCTTTCTTTTCATCATTAGTCAACTTAGCCAACGCCGAGGCCTTAAGGCTATCTTGTACTGCTTTAGATGTATCTGCCAATGCAAATTTGTGACGATTAATCTTATTGATTGGACCAATAATTTTATTGGCTACATCAAAATCAGTATCAGAAAAGGTATAACCATATCCAGATATTTCAATTTGTGTAGCATTTACATTATCACCAATAGCCATATTATAATCCAGTTTGTTGATAGTTAGATAATATCCAACATCACCTTTTGGATATGCAAATGCAGCCAACATTGGGTTGCCGATATAATATCTGGAAAATCGTGTGGCATCATCGAAAGTTCCAGCAATACGGAACAATCTAGTATCTCTGGCTGCGATATCTTTTTCATATCCAGGCCGATAATCATCTTTCCACATAATAACATCTTTCAATTAACGAGGATATTCCATGACATATTTCTTGGCATCTTTCTTTGAGACATACTTACCGTCCCAATCAAGATAAACGCCTTTTGGATCATCAACAAGATCGATAATTTCGCAGATGATTTCCTTTTGGCGATCAGTATCTTTTTGCATCATTGCACCAAAACTTGCGCCGATATCATCATATTCTTTTGCTAGTTCTAGGAATTTGGGACAATTTTGAAAATTCCAAGCTTTAAGGGTACCCCATTTAAGAGATAGAGTATTCATATCACACTCCTGATGCAGCGGTTTCAGCCTTCATTCGGCGGAGTTGCTCACGCCATGCAATATCCTTTTCCTTTAGGACAAATGTAAAATCTGTGCCCTTTGCGTGTAGGCGTTCTTGCCGTTTGTGTTCTTTCTTACCTTTTTCGCGGCCATATACGCTTGGATTATTGAATAGGCAATCATTAGCCATCTTGGCAACACTAACAACAAACATACGACTATAATTCATATTGTAACACTCCAAATCATCAAAAGAATTAATAATAAAACTGCTAACCCGCAAACAATCAGGGCATAAATTAGAAATCTGCCAGCCCTAGTGCATATTAATAGGACGAACAAAAGAGTAGCGATAATTGCTATCAACATAAGCATAATAACAAACCCATATAATTAAATCAAGGAGATAATTAGGCTAATAACAATAGAACGATAGCTAATACCCAAGCTACAAATGAACCAACGGCCCATTCCAAATTCTTATGGAGTGATCCTAATAGAGTAAAACTCCAAACGTCATGTTTATCTTTTACTTGTAAAAGTTCTCTGACATACAACCCAACTGTTGCAATGATTGCAGCAACAATTAGCAACCACGGTGTTGCTAGCCAAATATTGGCGATATAAACAACACCAACAACGCCAACTGCTACCAATACATGAAATAGATTATCTTTAGTGAATACTTCTGAGAAAAATTCTGACATGTTAAATCCTTTTTGTTAAATGGTCCGGATAGCAGGACTCGAACCTGCGGACTCCTGTTTCCAAAACAGGCGGTATAGCCGCTAACCCATACCCGGATATTATTGGGGTAACTAATGGGATTCGAACCCATACCTTCTGATTCACAGTCAGACATGCACAGCTTGCGCGCCAGTACACTATAGCTACCATAAAAGTATTTCCATATAAACATCAAGGGGCGTTAGTATCCCCATCTTCGGTTATTGTTGATATTATCTCATAACAAGACGGGTTTATATGGAAATTTGGCATCCGCTAGAGGATTCGAACCCCTGTCTTACGGTTTTGGAGACCGAGATGTTAGCCGCTACACCAAACGGATATAATTCTATTTATAAACTAATTCTTTACTTTTTGCCAAAATGATTTGTTAGAACCTTGTACTAACGCCCACTTATAAGGCAAACTCTTATAATTCTTTACTTCTGCATATCTGTTATCTAGGCAGAAAGTCCCTCTATCTGTATCGACTAGCAACACACAATGATACCCACCTGTACCTGGTCCATTAGGACCCTCAACAAATGCAGTTGCTAAACGCAAACATGCTTTCGGAATACCAGCTTGCACCAAATAGTGTCTTTTAGTCAACGCATAATCATCACAATCGCCAGCTTTATCTGCTATTGTCCAGAAATCTGGCTTGTTATATAATTCAGTATCAGTCTTATACTTGATTTTACCATTTATCTCGGTGTTGATCTTTTTAATCAACGCCCAATTTTGTTTATCAATTACAAGCTTATTATCTGTCATCTTAACACTCTGTTGGGTTTAGCTTGCAAAAATCGAGATATCCTTTTGGTGCTACATGCCAACCTTCTGTTTCAAGAGTAGGTCCATAATCTGGTAGACCTAATAAAGGTGGTGTAATATCTAACGGGACATTAGCATTTGCTGTTGCTTCTGTTCTTTCTTTATATTGTCTAATGTTGTCTAAAATAGCAAACAATGTTCCTACAACTAGGACAATAGTTACAACTATAATTGCAAATCCTAAAATGTTATTTTTAAAATAATTCATGCTTTATTTATCCATGAAATGGCAGAAGGCAGCGGTCCCGAGCCGCACACCCATTTCCAGGTGCGTAACGCTTTCCAGGCGTACCCGATCCCCGACCGGTTTACCTTCTATGTTAAAATTCGGTAATTTCTTCGATTTTCATACGCACTAATGCCATATCAATTACCTTACCTTCGTCTTCAAATTTTTTACGTAAATGTTGACCAATTAATATTGCATCAACTGGATTGCGACAAAACGTCATGGGTAATTCCGGAATCACATTTCCACCGATTTTAGCATCAAGTAGATAAACAGTATCATCCTTGACGATATTAAGCATTGTATATTTTAGTTCTACGTTCACAATCACTTCTCCTAAAAATGGCAGAAAGCGGGTGGTCCCGACCCCCAAACCAGTAGTTAGCTGGTTCGCATAGCTTTCGAGGCTAGCCCTGTTCCCCGACAGGTTCACTTTCTAAAATCAATTATATTATTTATCCAATTTTACCCAATCAACAATTTCAATTTGTTGATCCAATGCTAATCCTCTTTGTTCAACAGAATGATTAAAAGTTGCTACTGCTCTTTCAACCAAATTTGCACCCATTTCTTCTGTTTCTGTTACAAAATAAAATTTAGGTGTGCCTACATTATAGAATAGCCATTCTTTTTCTTTGCTCTTTTTATATTCTACTCTTATTCTCATGATATTACCTATTTAAATTGGGACGTCATTTTCACCAGCTTTTAATGCCTAAGGTCGATGCACATACCCTTATTATAATATATTTGTTAAATCACTCTACCTTTATGATACCCCAAAGAAACCCATTTATCAAGTTCTTCTTTTTGGATTTTCTTGTTTTCGGTACCATTGGTTATCCAAATAGTACCATATTGAGAATTGTTTTTTCCAGATTGGTGTTTAGAATTCTTTTCACCAATTTTACGTTTTGTTTCTTCTGTATGATGTTTGTCTTTGAATGCCTTTTTACACCAAATTTGTCTTAATTCATTATATATAGGATTATGAATTCCTAACTTATGCTTAACGACTGTTTCGCCCCAATGTCTGCCGTTTAATATACATTTTTGGTTATTTTTCAAAGATAACGATCTAGTTAAGATAGCTTTATTTTTTATTTTAGGATTTGCATTAATATAATCCCAACCACCAGAACCACCAAGTTTAATGTTGTATGTGTCTTTTCTAGCTACAAATTCCTCATTAACTAGCTCGGATTCCTTAGCAAACATTTCATCGGCTGTATCAAAAACGTGGAGGATTTCTTTAGCAAAATTTTCGCCACCATATTTTCTAACAGCGCGTAACAAATGTTTACCAGACCCTATATAATCATCATTAGGGTTAGTAGTTATATGACAGCCAATATATATCTTGTTATTGATTTTATTGGTTATTTTATAAACGGTGTAGAACAATGTAACCTCCAGAATATCGAAGAACATACCTATTTAGTATAGTTCGATATTCTGAAGGAAAGTTGCCCGCTTGGGTATCGAACCCATATCTTCTGATTCAAAGTCAGATATTCTACCATTAAACTATCAGGCAATAAAATTGGCCCCGGTTGCAGGACTTGCACCTACCAACAAGATTCGCGCCTCTTGTGTGTGTTAATCAAACCGGGATAAACTATAAACTAATTGGCACCCTTGGCAGGATTTGAACCCGCGTTTTCAACTCCGCTACGGTTTACGGCGTTCGAAGCGCCGTTCGGTTACAAGGGCAAAAACAACCTGTTCCGCGCAATTTGACAGGAACCTTGCGCACATCCCAATAAAGGCCAGGGCGCTACTGGCATTCTCACCAGCTTTTAGGTGCACCGCACCACATTTAAAAAGTTGTCAAATTGACAACCGCTATTGACAAAATGGTACCTCTGGAGAGGATTGAGCTCCCGACCTTCGCCGTGTAAAGGCGCTGCTCTCCCACTGAGCTACAGAGGCATGAAATTGGTAGTTCCACACAGATTCGAACTGTGACGAATCGCTAATCAGGCGATTATGCTGCCATTACATCATGGAACATCAAAATCTTTAAATGTATAAATAGATTAAAAGGAGTTTTAACCTATGTCTTACAATGTATTTATACAATCACAAATGTTTCAACGTAAATCAAAGAATTTAACAAAGCTTGGTTTTAATTTTGATTCCGATCCTAAAAAGGAATATCTTAAAATACAAGCATTATTGTATTCAGAATATCATATCAAATGTGAATCAATGCTTACTATTATGAAAAAATTTTCAATACCTAGTTCCAGAACTATGGATTTGCTATTTAGTCATTTTGACATTGAATCCCGTTCTCTTAGTGATGCAGTATCTAATGCAATATCACAAGATAGGTTAGTCATAGGCGATTCAATAGTTTTCATACAAAAATGGCACACAACCTGGGACAATAAACAAGTATATTTAAGGTCATCTTATGAAATTAACTACGCACAGTCTCTTGATAAGAAACAAATAAAGTATGAAGTTGAATGTATGCGTATTAGATATTTCTCACCAACTAAACAAAAATATAGAATAGCTATACCAGACTTTTATTTACCTGAGACAAATACAATTGTAGAGATAAAATCATCATATTGGTTAGATTTAGATGAAATGAAATCGAAATTCATTGCATATAAAGACCTTGGGTTTACCTCAAAATTAATCATGGATGATATAGAATATGAAGATTTGAATGGAGTGCCGGGTGGGATTCGAACCCACGATCCCCAACTTAAAAGGATGGAGCTTTAGGCCTGACTAAGCTACCGGCGCACATTTTTATTCCATCGGCCTCTTCGGATACCGGTTCATTCATTGAACAGGCAATATCTTCACAGACTACACGCTTGATAATCACTCTAATTGGTACTTCCAGCAGGATTCGAACCCGCATCTTAACGCTTAGAAGGCGTTTATTTTATCCGTTAAACTATGGAAGCATATTCTATTTGGTACTCCCGGATGGAATCGAACCACCTCAACACAGTTATGAGCAGCGCGTTCTACCATTAAACTACAGGAGTAAATTCTACCGTTTGACTAATTGGCTCCTGGTAGAGGACTCGAACCTCTCTATGGCCGGATTAACAGTCCGGTGGAATCACCTGGTTTCCAGACCAGGAGCAAATTAGTCAAAAATTGGTCCGCCGTATCGGATTTGAACCGATGCTACCCAGTTTGAAGGACTGGTGTTCTAGGCCGCTAAACTAACGGCGGATGATATTATTGTCTATTTATAACACTTATCACAAACAAAGTCAACAACTAAATTTGGACAATGTTTGAATTGGTACCACTGGCCGGATTCGAACCGGCAACATTTTGTTTCTAAGACAAACGCCTCTCCCAGTTGGGCTACAGTGGCATATTTTTTAAAACTCTACCCTTTATAATACCCTAAAGAAACCCATTTGTCAAGATGTTCTTTTTGGATTTTTTTATTTTCGGTATAGAACAATACAACCTCCAGAATATCGAAGAACATACTTATAGTATAGTTCGATATTCTAGAGGAATGAGCCGTGGCGGAGCATCGAACTCCGAATTGGTGATTACAAGACACCTGTTATAAGCCAATTTAACTACAACGGCATTAAATTGATCGGGGACCAAGTTCAAAGCTTGGCGTCGAATATAGACTTTGCTCCCCTTAGAATTCTATTCTATGAATGCTTTTACAATTTTAGCATTATTACAATCTTCAATATCTTTTTGAAGGTTATTTTTTAGTGTTTCAATTGTATCAGCACTAATTCTATCTGGATATTTATTAACATAATCCAGCTTTGCTTGTGCTGCTTTTCTTTTTGATGTAATAACACCTTTAGCGGCACCTTCAGAAAAATATAATTTTACTTTAGTACCAAATGTTGTGCCTTGGCCATAGTTATGAAAATATCCGTTTTTACCTAGATATCTATCATCACCTAATTTTACAACATAACCAATGAAATTCATATAGCTTTCCCTAAATTGGTACCTCGTACTGGTAACGCTCCAGTCACATCAACCTTATGAGGATCGACCGCGTACCTTGCGCCCGAGGCTTAATCCTTTGGTGTATAATGTTTATCACATAAACTTTTGATCCATGAACCTGGTCGCAATTTACCTTCAGCGCCACAGACTGCACAAGTTTTTACAGACAATACACCAGCATTACCAACAAGATTATATATATAATCGTTAGCATTGTCAATATAAATTCGCAACTCTCCAAATTTTTCTTTAACTTGGGTGATGTTGCATTTAACTTCCGCTACTTCGTTATAAGCGGCCAATTTCTGACAAACATCTTCAAAAATTGCAACCCAACCTGGTCGCAAATTGAAACCATAGTATTCATCCGTTTTAATAAATGGATACTTTTTAATCCATTCAGCTTCAGATAATTCAGACATGCCGGCTCTCCTTAGATGGCGATCCGTACGGGAATCGCAATTGGCCCTCCCAAGGGGAATTGAACCCCTGACTTCGGCGTGACAAGCCGATATTATAGACCACTTAACTATGGAAGGAAAATGGTGTGCCAGGTGGGATTCGAACCCACGGTCCCCAACTTAAGAGGATGGTGCTTTAGGCCACTAAGCTACTGGCGCATTTGGTCCATTGTCTAGGAATCGAACCTAGTTTGCGTGGTTTTACAGACCCGTCAAGATGCCAACCTATTCCACAATGGATAATATAAAAATTGGAGCGGATAACAGGTAGCGCGCCTGCATCTTTAGCTTGGAAGGCTAAGGCCCATCTATTTAGACCATATCCGCATATTAAATTGGAGCGGCATAGGGGGAACGCACCCCTACCTGAGCCTTGGCAAGGCCCCGCGCAGACTACTACACCAATACCGCTTAAAGTTATTAACCTTCCAGATATTGAAAAACGTATTTCTACAGTTCAATATCTGGTTCAATATCTGGAAGGAATGTGGACCGTAGGGAAATCGAATCCCTCAAACTTTAAAATATTTTGGTGGAGCATTTGGGATTTGAACCCAACTGGAATCTTCATTGCAAGTGAAGCGACCACCCCAAGCAGTCCCATGCCCCTCTATTATATTTAGTACAGTTTCACATTTGTTTCTATGCAATCTAGCGTGATCATTTGGACACAAAAAAATCAAATTGCTAGGATGATAGTTGTTTCTATTTTCATCTATATGATGTACATCCAAAACATCTTTTGTTCCGCACACAGCACACTTTTCATGATAATATTTCTTTGCTATATTTATATAGCCAGTCAGTCCATATAATTCTCTTTTAGCTATCCCACCTATAGAATTGGCGCATTTTCTAGAGCAATAATATATAGATTTTTTAGGAAATTTCTTTTCTCTTTCCTTTACATTAAAGCTTTTATTACACTTGGCACAACAAACCGAAAAATTTTTGAATTTACCATATTTTGTATCACTGGCTTGATATTTTTTCCAATTGTTTCTATTTATATTTTTATCACACCATCTAGAGTGATTTGCTTTTTCGCTTATTGTCGTATAATTAAATTCTTTTTTACAATGTTTGCACGCCCACATATAAATCTCCTATTCTATTATATGGAGTATTTATAATTTGCAGAATTTTGAGCAATTTGTTGTGCGTCCAAGATTTAATTATTTCAAAAGATATAAGACAAATTATGGAGACAAGAAAGGAATCGAACCTTTACTTCCGGCGCCGGTGATCTACCATATTAATCTACATTGTCTATCTGTCTTATAACTTTTAAAATAACCCCGCGTTTCTCGACATTGATAGCTTACACGGTACCTAGGCTATCGTCACATTCAGGACTCACGCCTGAATTTCGTAAATTCATGCGATTTACGGGGATCACCCTACGCTTGTTCAAATTTTTGAATAACCACAGTATGATCATACAAAAACTTGAACACCGGCCAGGATTTGCACCTGGGTCACCGCCGCGAAGGGGCGGTATCCTGCTATTAGACGACCGGCTTGATCCTACTATCTGCCCAAGAGTTTACTACGCTCTTATCGGGACTTATTTATTTCGGACGATGGTTAGGTGAGTAATAACCCTCCATCTATATTGATAAATAGAAAACCGAATGTACTGCCTCACATTCATTGCCAGGTTAACACCTGGGCCGGATTCGAACCGGCGTTACAGACCGAATTCAGTCTTGCACACTTTCAAATGCATGGAGTTTTCTTTTATCAAATTGGTCTAGGTAGCTGGATTCGAACCAGCGACTCCGCATTCCGAGTGCGGTAGATTAACCAGGCTTTCCCATACCTAGAATATTCTTGTTTAATCACATACCGCTGGAAAAGTTGCCAGCCTTTTCTGCATTCGCAAATTCTTGACAACGAAAACATTACATTTAATGTTCTATGATACTCCCTTCCTCCCTAATAATCGGGCTAGTCCAAGAAAGCAGCTTAGGATTGCTGCTGCTAGTTTATCCTATAAAACAATACCATAGACACTAGGCAGCGGCATGAAATTAAACAAGAAGAAAATGCAGATTGGTTTCTAGCCGTTCCCATCATTATCAGGGATTAGGCAGTGTGATTTTACGCCCTCATCAACACCATAACGTCTTACATTTTTCTTGCGGGGACTTTAAGTCCCCAAACAAAAAGGATTTAACAATTAGAAACAGCGGGCGACACTTTAGGCTGTCGCACACCCCCGCCAACGTGGCGGCTTCAATAAAAAGGGGAAGGTCGCTATCAGCGCCGCATTCCCGAACCCTCAAAACACAAGACAGAGTATACTATATAGCCAACTCAATGTCGAATGTTTTGTTTGCATATCAGCTATGCAGAAAACCGTTGCCCCAGGTCGGGCTGAGGCGCCCCAATTCGTCCTTAAAGTCCGGATAGAGTTTTGATGGTGTCCGGAACGGCTAACCCTCACCATACCGCGCCTTAGTAACATGGGCTGCGTCCCCCTTGCTCAACAGTTTCTCGCGGATTTTAAGAAACTGTCATGGATTTCTCTGCCTCACCTACAGGGTCCTATACCACATAATCCCCTGGCTAACGGCGTGACGGTATTTCTACATTGTTATCCTCTTTTTGAAGGAAGGCGGCAATCTCGTAGAACGATCTCGCCCGATCAGTAAAGACATAATATCAAAATCCAACAGTGATTAGAAGCGCAAAGATTGCAACTCTGTTATGCATATGACGCATGACAAAGTGAAATAAAAAGATTAATAATATCAATTAGTTATATAGCTATACCATATCTTAAAATTCGGTATAACCATGTTAAATCAATGAGTTAGTATAGTGTCTAGGAGCCGTTTTAAGCGTCTCCTAGTCTATCATAGAAAAACGAGCAATATCCATTAAGTGAGGGGTAACATCGACTTCCTTGCTTTTCTGAGCGACAAATTTTACATGCTTAATCAATTCGCTATTGTATTCAGTTAACATTGCAACTTTGTCGCGCAATTCTGAATTTTCTTTAACTAAATCGCTGTATCCAGTTTCAGCATCTTTTAGTTTAATATTTAGTTGATTAATTTCTTCTAATAATGCTGATACGGATAAGTTGTATCTGTTCATTATTTTACTCCATATAAAATAACATTTTCATAAATTTCCATTAGGAAATTCCTGTTGATCCAAATCCACCATCACCGCGGGTTGTTTCGTCAAGTTTATCAACAACAATTACAGCCATTTGTCTTGCGCTGTAATAAGGCGAAACAATCATTTGTGCAATACGATCACCAACTTTGATAATCGCTGGTTGATCGCCCATGTTAGCCAAAATTACCTTGACTTCACCGCGATAATCAGAATCTACAATTCCCGGAGCATTCAATACAAACAATCCTTGCTTTGCAGCAAGGCCTGATCGTGAGCAAACAAGACCCATATATCCAAATGGAATCTTCCACACTAATCCAGTTTCAAGTACAGCACGTTTACCAGGTTCAATTACGACCTGTGTTGGATTAGCATAACGCAAATCAAATCCGGCTGAGCCAATAGTTTCTCTTTTCGGAAGTTCAATGTAATTTGCAACCGCGGGATATGCATATTTTACTAGAATATCATCCATTATTTTTATTCTCCAATTGTTTTTTATCATTTATATTTCAGGTTCAGGCCACATTGCATCTTGCAATATTTGACCCCGGCACGGTCCGCCATAATTACAAAATACACCCATAACTCTACCATGTGGGCATCCTTTAATAGGACAACCCTTTGTTGGGTCTTTCGCATACGACAAACGGCGTTTGAGCAGTTCAACTTCCTCTGTCAATTGCTCAATTTTTTCTTTATCGGTAAGTTTCATATTACTTAGGCTTTTCAAAATTGGTGAGATATGCCCATGGATATTCGCGAATACGGGCCGAAATTTCCTTGAATGAATATCCTTCATCATTCATTTCTGCTAAAGACATTATCACACCTTCGTCACCACCTGGCGCGCCATCACATGACCACAAATTTAATGCATTTTTTACATCTTGTGGTGCATATTCTGTCATTTCTCCGAATTTATAAATTTCATCATCTTCAAATTTTCGAACCGGTTCAACCCCAACAACAAATTCACATGCAACACCAAGACAACAATAAGCCTGGCCGTATTTTAAAAATCCTGTCCCCTGTAGAATGCCGCCATTTTCCAGAAGTTCTAACCACTTCAACTGATTTTCGGTAAACTTATTTGTAATGCTAGTCATTATTTTACTTTTCCTTTACAATTCGGACACGGGTCAAGACAGTGGTGTTTTGTTCATTATAAACTTGATGCCCCTTGACGGTTGCCTTGATAGTGACAATTTCGCCACTTTCCCAAAGCTTTTTATATTCATCCCAATCACTGTCGCCAGAGTAAAAAGTGGACAGCGAGTTCATACCGTCAACAGTAGAAAACTTAATCAGCAGCGAGGTGCCATAGAACGACTCACAAGCCTTTGTAAAGACAATCTTTGCCTTCACTTCAATCTTATCACCCTTGTCGCCGATAAACTTGTTTTCGGACTTCGCCTTGTTGATTTCACGTTCCTCAAGACGCTGAATTTCCTTGTAATACATCATGGCGCCGGCAGCAATCGTGCCCAATTCGCGGACTTCATACATTTCCATCTTTGAAATCACGCGGAGGTTGTGGAAGAAATCTCCCTCACCCTTGATTTCAGTCAGATAATGACGGATTTTTTCGGCATCCTCATGATGACAATTCTTAAGCGGAAGATTGCGTTCCGCATAATCATTATCTGACGGCCATGCCGTCATATGATCCAGCGCACGATCAGCAGTTGTTTGCAAACCGCCACGACCATCTGACTTTTCAGCATAGGCTTCAGCCGCTTTGCGCGACACATACCCTACTTCCTGACACAGGTAAGAGCAGGCAGCAACGAAAGTGTTAGCGAAAACCCAACGCTTAGAGCGGAATTCCCGATAACCACCTTCCTCATCACCCAGCAACCCCTTAATGTTGCCTGCCCAACGGGCTAGCCACGCAAGTTGCGCCGGATTTGTACGATTGAAATAGTTGACGAGACACTTAGAACCAATTTGCTTGAATTCGCCAGTTTCTAGATTGCGAATAACGTAAGTATCGTTACGCATACGCTTGTGATTGCAATGATCACAATTGGTCGAAAGCGCCTGTTTATAGTTATCAGGTACGCTTTTACCCTCAATGATACGCAAAACAACTTCACAACCGACATGTTGTAAAGTTCCGCAAAATTCCCATCCCTCAATGACTGGAATTTTACCAATCATCTTAACAGAATGCATTACATATTTGGAGATAATCGTCGGCTTATAGCGCGGCGATGACCGCGCTTGCAATTTTTCAAATTGCTCAACCGAAGCATGTAGCTTTTCATAACTACCGTTACGATTCATATATACGATCATATCGGTAGATTTTACAATCTCATATGACAAAAAGTTAACGAGCCCGTTCTTAGCGGCGCGCTTGTTAACTTTAGCGACTCGGCGATTTAAATCATCCATATTGCTTTCAGCAATTTCGACAATTTCATCCCGCGGTTCTTGAACCTCGTTCAAGTTTTCCATATCAAGGACGCTTTCGGTTTCAGTCTCAAAAATCATCATGAGCAGAGTATATCAGAGGTAAATTAGAATAGCAATAACTATTTTGCTATTTACGAAACATACATAAAAACGCTAATCTTTTCAGTAAATTAGCGTTTTTGCGTAAAAATATTGTTAGTTGTTAATATTCTTCTGGAAATACATCAAAAAGTAGCCAGGCGCGGATGTCACATTCAATTAATCCAAAAGTTGATAGAATTATCAATTCTTCAAGCAATCCACCAAGGGATACTAACATGAAAATTAAATATCCCTTCAATGAATTATGTTTTAGCCTGTTAATCTTTAAATTTAGTCGCATGAATTCCACCTAGAAATCTTAACAGTTCTGATATTATCTTCAGTTACATCTGAACGAATACGAGTGGAATATCCGTACGGATGATAGTTGATAAAATATCCTTCTACAAACTTTTCAATTTCCTCGGGCGTCCCGCGGACTGAAATTTCTGTATTAAATGAATTACGGACTTCATTGAATATTTCTACCATAATCAGTCATCCCATGCTGCGGAATCATATCCATCAAGCCAGGCCTGGAATTCTCCAGGCTGTTCATATTTATCATATGGATTTGCGGAACGAGACCAGCCGTTACAATATGCGGCATAACCTTCGTTCCATTCATATCCGTAACTACCATAATAGGACATAATTTACCTCAGATAAGCAACACCATAGGGGCCGCAAACAGACATACCAAAGTCATCGGCAAAGATATTACCGCGAACATGCTTGGCAGGCGCAGCCCAAGATGCCGGTTTGTAAATATCGCCAGTTTCCTTGTCGATAAAAGCATATACCGACATGCTAGGATTTTCGCGACTATCGCGAAAAGTATGACCCTCAACAATCTTATAAAATTTCTTACCAGGTTTGATTTCAATTTCGACCCGGTATGTATATCCGGGATCGTTATTAATATTCTTCAAAATCTTTTCTTCCAGCTTGTTGGCAAATTGCTCAACACGCTTTTCAACTTCGGCGACAGGACGAGCGGTTGCGGCATCCTTTTTAACAGTTTTGGTAAGAGCCATTACAATCGTTCCTTCTTTATAAGTTGAGCCATTTCATTCACTTGCTCTAGTGAATCGATTTGCTTGATTTCCCAATCTTCAACATAAAATGAGTCTCGATTAGAATTTTCAACAGCATCATTTAACTCGGCGGCAATAATTTCGGCTGCATCAAGATCAGAAAAGACCCCGACAACAACATCCCATTCACCAACCCAATCCACGGATATGTGGTGAATGACATGGTAACACTTCACAAGATTTCTCCTTAGTTTCGGATAGAGTATATCAGCTATATGGGGAGATTGCAATAGCTATTTTACTGTTTACGAAACATGTGTAATTACGCAGGAAATTTGCGTACATATGCAGAAAGCGCCGGAATTAGAAATGTTCTAATGTTCTCATTTAGTTCTGATACACTTATTGAGTTATGATCCCCACACATATATACAACTGGTTTCCCGATAGATTTGGCAAACTTAATAGTTGACCAAGTTCCTCCTGTTTTCTTAAAACGAGAAAGCGGAAATCCAATCAATAAGTCTGACATATTAACTATGTCTCTATTTCTGACTAGATAATCTTTAACTGGATACGACTCAAAGTTGTCTTTAGTATATGCTCTAAGTTTGTCGTTTTTCGGGGGATGTGCAATGGTTGCAATTCCGTTTGCTCTTGCAATCTTATAACAATCAGCATCGCCACCGACACAATCGCCATGCCGGACAAATTCTGGTTTTGAAAGTTGCATGATGAATTCAAAAAGGCCTTTCTGTCTTTGTGAAAGACCTTCTCTTGTTGCTGTAATTCCTATAATCATATATCACGCATAGTTTATATAAAGTGTTGAATACCATTCATAGTACGGGAAATCATCAGAATCGCTCTTGTTGATGTATTTCTTGACAACATCAGGTACATAAACATCATACTCTTTTAGAAAAGCTTCTTTAGATAAAATTTCTGGATTTTCTCCAAAATAATTTCCGAATATTGCTTTAAATCTATCTTTAAGTTTTTGTTCGCTGTAATAACTTCTCCAGTTACTATCAAATTGTAAATTTTCAGATGTGACAAGGAGAAACACATGGTGTCCTTCTCCTGTTGCGTGATAATAATTTACTGCAAAACTTAATGACATGATTAACTCCATGTTGTAATTTTATATACATTAGGCAAACTTGGTTGAGTAATATCAATTTCTGCAATACTCAATATATTAGTCCACACAGCACCGCTATCAAGATTACATCTATTGTCTAACACTTCGGCCTGATCGTTTGGTGTGTGACCATGAATGATGTATTTTTCATGTTTGTATGGATACTGCAAAAATCGATCACGAATCCATAGCAACGTCTTTTCATCTTGATCTTTTAAAGGTTTATCTGGCCAGATACCGGCATGACAAAAGAAATGAAATTTGGTTTCATATGATGTTGGTAGACTATCCATCCAATCAATATAATGCCGTATATTATCTACATTTTTAAATGACTGTAGTGTTTTGTCACCGCCGTTTTGCACAAAATGGCGATAATTACTTGATGTATGTGAAGATTGTAACGCATTGACCATCATATCTTCGTGATTACCTTTTAGAATAATCCACACATCTTTTCTGTTTCTGCGTTCTGGAATATATGCCGGACCAGCCATCAACAAATCTACAACTTGTTTGCTTTTTGGCCCACGGTCTATATAATCACCCAGAAAGATGATAGTTACATCTTCATCTGGATATTTGTTGTATATTGTATGTAGTGCATTCAACAGCAAATCAAACATGCCGTGAATATCTGTTATAGCAAAATGTTTCATTCTTTATCCTTAAAAAATGGTTGGGATTTAATCCCAACCATTTCCCTACTTACTTCTGGTCTACATTGATAAACGGAACTGTCGATCCCGGAACCATTGTATTTGGTAGTTCACCATTCCATTTTTCAGCAACAGTCAAATTAACAAGAAATGGATTCTGTTGCAATGCTTCTGCTCTTGACTTAATAGCTGCTGCTTCTGCTTCACCACGAATCTTGATGCTATAAGCATCCGCATCCGCATTTAGCTTTGTAGATTCTGCGTTAGCTTCTGCTGTAGCAACTTGCTTCTGTGAATTAATCTGTGCTGTGATCAATTCCTGTCGAGTGCGCTTTACTTCCGCTTCTGCCCTTGCTGCATCTTCTGCCGCCTTTTCATATGTATCGGAGAAATCAACATTTTCGATGTTGACTTGTTCAATGATAATACCACTTGCTAGAACTGTACTCTGGACGATGTTCTGAATTTCGGATCGCAGGATTTCTTTCTTTGATACGATTTCAGCCGCGGTATATTGACCAGTAACAGTTTCAATTGATCGTGTTACGATAGGCCATAAAATACGTTCAGCATAATTGATACCTACTGTTGAATACATCTTAGCAACGGATGCAACATCAAGTCTATAGTTTACTGAAATAATGGCCAGCGCGGTCTGAATATCCTTTGAATAGAAAGCAATTCCCTTGTCCCAAATAACCTTTTCTGTCTGAATAGACATATCAGTTACATCATCGATAAGAGGAATTTTCCAGCCAAATCCAGGTTCAGCAACACCAATCACTTTACCCTGTCGAGTAATAACACCGCGAAAACCTTCTGATACTGTATACCAACCACTGAAAAATAATGTGACTGCTACAATAGCAACAATAAACCAAAGCCCAGCCCTAACAATAATTTTAGCACTATTATCTTTTTCCATAATTAATTCCTTTCAATTACCACAAATCTTCTGAAAACAACTCACGCAATGAATCACCATAATCCCGCGGAATTGTTGTTTGTCCTGATTCTTTAACAATCTGTTTAGCTGTTTCCCTGTCTACATATTCACCATCACTTGTTATGAAACCCTGGTCATGGCTAATATAGGTCAAATCCCTATCTTCACCACGTTCAAAAACATCAACTGTCTTATGAATAATATTATGATGCCGATTTGGTTTGGGCATCATCAACACCAACCCTTCAATGCGAATTGCGGCTGCCACGATTGTTCTCATGTGATAAGACCTCCATCATCCATTGCAAGTTGGTATTTTTTGTTGAAATTATATAATGAACCATCCAAGTTCAATAGCTGATCGAAATATCCAATAATCAACTTATTAGGATAGCAATAACGGCGCATTGTTTTAACATAATCATAGAATGCTTTGTACAAATCATCTTTCATAATTACATCAAGTTTATCCCTATGTTTAGCAGCTAGATATCCAATAGCCATTGCGGTTGATCTTGAAATTCCAGCATAACAATGGAACAGAATTGTGTTGCTATCATCACCAGTTACAGTATCATAAAAATCGAGTGCTTGTTTGATATGATCAATGGTTGGTGCATTTGGATATGTTCCATACTCAACATCAGCAAATTGCAAACGCAAATGCCGGCCCGGCCCAGTTAGATCAGGGATTTTTATCATATCATAACCATCTAATGTAGTAACAGCGTAATCAAACAAGTTTAGATTTTTGAAATCTAATACACTATGAATGTCAGTTACTATTACATTTGGAACATCTTTCGAAATCATCATTTAATCCTTGCCCAGTCTTGGATACCCAATGCTGTTGGGTCATTCGTGTCTTTATTTATTATCTCGATTGCAATGCGTTTTGCTTCACCCGAAAGTGTGTCGATCTTTGCTTTGGCCAATTCACTATCTGGATATCTTGCGACAAAAGCTAATATGGTTGCTTCATATCATGACAACTTAATCATTTCTGGAAATTATCCTTCATTCTCTGGATAACATCTTTAGGAACACCATGTGTATTTTTTACAGCACAAGTGTCCACATCCCATGCCCACGGAGCATCGGATGTTTCATACTTTACATCATACCCGTATTTTGCAGCAAAGTCAAGATAAATCTGAAAATCTTTTTTCTTGATATTGGTGTTATCAATGACAACTGGTGTTTGGCCAATTTTCATAAGAGTTTCAGCCTTTGCCTGACAATACTTGTGAGCATTGCCAATTTTTGCTGGAGTATATCTATACACACCATCAGAGCCGACAAAAAAATCATCTGCGGATGGCCGCAAATGTTTATCTGGCTGCAACTTTTCTGCTTTGGTAGATTTACCGGAACCAGGCAATCCGCGCATGATAATTAAAGTTTTAGTAACCACGTTCTATATCCGTTTTAATAAATTCAAAAATTTGGCGCAAAGAATGAATTGAAAATTCGTGTCTGGCCAATTGTGTATCAATTTCATATGACGGTTTGTAATGCTTCATAAAGCTTATGGCAGCTTGGCCACAAAGCAGCTTGGCGTCGTTCTGTGATTCATCTGTCAGATTATCATAATCTTCATAAACTTCACGGGCCATCTTTTCAAGAGTTTCATCCGTTTCTTTTGACATGCCATTATAATTCTTCATATTCTTCCGTCCCTTCTTTATCATTAATTGTTAATTGCCCTATAACTTTATTACACACATTACAATACCTTTTATAGATTGTATTATTTCTCCAATAATCTAAAAATTTTTCTCTTGTATCTGTGTGTGGACAAATTTCTTTAATTTTATTATTCACTTTTTCTAATTCAACCAATATATATTCATTTCTTTCAATATATGCTTCTTTAGCGTTGTGAATTGTTTCGTCTAAAATTTGCCGGCTTTTAATTAACCTATCGTTCCAATCACGTCTTTTTTCTATAAGTTTTTTAAATACAAAATCATTCATATCAACACCGGTATAATAATGATTGCAACAATGATTGATAAGGACGTTATCAGGGTAGAAAATGCTGGAAAGAAAACGTCCCTATCATCATCATAAATCATTTCTAATTTTATCCTTGAACCAAGTAGAAGCTTTTACTGTAACACTCTTGGCAACATCTTTCCATTCCAACCCAGATGCAGCAAGTTCTTCGACAGATTCCTTGATAATATCATTGCCGATCCACTTCAGGAAAGGACCCATGTTTTTAATATCAAGTCCACCAATTTCAGATAGTGCTTGTTCACAGCGACCATCAGTCACAAACTTATTAGCAAATTCTGAATAAGATGCAACCTTTTCTGGATCAAGGACAACAGGCGCCCTGTTTTTTACAACTTGGTGCGCTTCACCCTTTGCTTTGAATGTTAATCTTTGAATGAAATCACCTTCATAGTCATCATAAGCATACATGACATATCCTTCACCAGGACCTTCAACTCCAAAGTTGCGCTTTACCCACGGGCAAACCTTATCAACTTCAGCAACCCGTGCGTTTAGATCATCAGCCATTTTTAGCAAATGTTCTCGGTTGAAAATATCAACAATATATTCAAATCGCTCAAACGGAAGAATGAATACATCCTTCATAGCGTCGAGTTGAAATAGGGGAAAATATTCAGCAAAAAATTCATGAATTTCATGCGGCATTGTATAATCTGCAATTGGTTCTTCACTTCTAAAGGTGAAAAGTTCAATCTTGAAGATAGCAAATGCCTTGTATGGGAGGTTGTTTAGAGAAGTTCCCTTTTGAATGCCCGGGCCAACCCATTCACCCCAAATAATAGCATTTTCACCTGGCTCTAATGTGTTTTCATCAAACAAGTGATCGATGCATTCGACCCACTTTGCAAAACCAGCATTATCATTATCTGGAGTGATATATCCAGAACGCTTCATTGCCTTTATGCGGCATGTGCCGGTTTCATCCGCTGAATACACGCGGATGCCCGCGTTTGTGCCATGAAGTTTAATCTTTGGCAAGAAAGTCACAAGCTTGCTTGTTTCGAGCAATCCAGGACGATATCCCTTGATTACTTGATGCAAACCTTCAATGCTGGAAAACTTCTTAAAATCACTCACGTTATTCACCATTAATATTTTGTGGAAAGTCCTAGATGATATTGTTCTAATCTTGACCGCCATTGAAACATAGTCGGACCATGTGTCATTTTACCTTCATGTAAATGCTGAAACACATGTATCATTTCATGCACTAAAACTTCCAAATATGTTCTCATATTTGGAAATCTCGTGGTTAAGACAAGTTCTATAGGGCAGTTTTCATCGTGGTATATCTTACACCACCCATGGCTATTTTTCAAGGGGGAAATTTGGATTAATATTTTAGGTAAAGCACCGTCGAATATGATCCTATTAAACAATCTATACCATGCTTCTGTTTCCTCTACATCTGGATAGACTGGTGCTGGAACACGCAATAATTCTTTTTGAAGTCTTTTTACACTTTTTATTTTCATTTAGACTCTTGTATTGTTAGAATTCTTGTACGCTATCCAATAATACTCTCATTTTCATATTCATAAAATGATCGAACAATTTGGCCTTGCTGCCTTTGATTTCACAGTCATTATACTTATTCATGATTTGATTCTGAATTTCCATCGGAATTTCATCAAGATCAATCAATTGTCTATTTCTATGATACCCGCGGAGACCCTTTGAGTCACAGAATTGTTCCGGCTTCATACCAATCCATTGATCAACTTTTTCTGTTCGCAATGGTGTTTGGCGTTTTCCTTCTGTCACCAATACATCATCATCTGACATGAAATTAGGAACACCGTCACCATCATCACCACGGATGATTAGTTCTTTCAAGAATGTCGCTGAATTGTCACATTTCATGATCTTTTTCTGCACAGGATTGTATTGTGATACATTTGCATATTTCTGCAATTGCACCAAATCCTTGTCGCCAGAAACGATCATTACCTTTTCTGTCTTGGACAATGAAGCAGCTAGAACAGCGATAATGTCATCCGCTTCTGCATGTGGTACTTGAATGAAACGATATGGGAAATATTCTTCAAGGTAAATCTTGATCTTATTCAAAACTCGGAAGATGTTATCCCAATCAGTTTTTGATTTATTTTGAGCCTTTTTCCGATTTTGTTTGTAATAAGGAAACAATTGCTTACGCCAATAATCCTTGTCATCATTACAGATGATCAGGTCACCAAAATCTTCGGAAAACTTTCGTTTGTACATTCGCAACGAATTATAGACCATGTGTGCAACAAGGTCCTCGTTGATTTCAGAAAAGTTAGATTTAGACGAATGTGCTTCCATCATCAGATTACTAATCGTAATCTGGTTTAAATCAATCAAAATGCTCATAATTTACCTTACCAAAGTTTCAGATTTGGAAAATACCAATTTGTTGCAAAAGGATTTTGCGTTTGTGGAGTGTATGTTGTCTGGCCGTAATCTGTATGATATGCTACAAATGGATTTGACGCAGTTAAACATCCAGACAAAAGAAGTCCGGCCAATAGTAATGCTAATACTTTCATTGTTGCATCCTTTCCTCACGATGCATAGAAATTGTTATCATTTGACATAATAGACTTGTTTTCATCTGTTGTCAATATAATTTTTAGGAGTTCCAAGTCAACGGAAATTTCCCGTAGTATTTTGGATATCTTTTGTTCCTGTTCAATAATATCTTCACAATTTTCTAAATCATGATAAATGTGTGTGTGTTGTACTCTACTCATCATGGACAGTCCTCATATGGTCCCATGTACATGATAGTATTTAGGCCTATAACTATTTTACAAACTGATCTTTATATAGTTTAACAAGCTTCTCATTTAGTTTGTTAAACTCTTTATCCGAAACATCAATCTCGGTCCTAATAGGATATTTTCTACCCTCTACTTCCATAACAACAGTGGCGTAACGCCCTGTATTATCATCATTTAGATAAAACTCAAGCAACTTCATTCTTTAATGTCCTTTGTTTCATGCCGTAATTCTATTGGAATCTCTGCATTCACAATAGCTTCCAATTCTTCTTCTGTCAATTCATGTATTCGTACAACTCTTACTTTTCGCAATTTGTCCATACGTTTTTCATCATTCTTCATCAAGAAATTCCTGATAACGATCAAAAATAATTTTGATAGCCTCCCTCGCCAGCATATCACTATTAACGGCAATATCTTCCGCAGCTAACACAATCCAACTTGGATAAGCTAACCAAAAAATATCTGTGCCACCGGTCAATTCATTTTTAACTTTTTCTCTATAACTAGAACGATATCCTTCACTTAACTTTGACCACATGGTTGGATATCGTTCTATACAAATTTTTTCAATTGTTTCATCAGCTATCATTTTAAATCCTCTACATACGCCATCATATACCAATCAGGTGCAGTTGGTGAAGTGTTATGTTTATTGACATTCCAAGCAGCGGCATCTGCTTCTTCCTTTGTGTCAAAGTACATGACTTCATCAACTTTCTGACCCCAACCTCGTTCTGATTCAATCACAGTTACGCGATATCGGCCAAATTCAACTTTAGGCATGATATACTCCCTTACATTACACGCAATAACACAGTATCCTTGTTGATACGATCTTTCAATGGCAAATTCTTACCCTTGATCTTTTCCATAAATGTTCGCAATGCGACCTTACCAGCAGTCATCAATTCTTTCAATTGTTCTGGCGGCTTCCGCAGCGTCTTGCAGAATGATTTGTTGCTATCAACATTTAGCAGCGTCGACCCCTTGATTTTGAAGCCACCAGGATCAGCAGCATTGTAAACACCAAGCTTGCGGGTTTTCGTATTAAAAACCCAAAGTTGCATTGCACCAATGACTTTACGCGGATCAATGCTGCCAGTTTCCTTATACTTGAGCTTGGAAACTTGCTTTTCAGGAGTCACAGGTTTCTTTGCCCGCGGTTTACGCATTGAAATCTTTTGTGAAACGAAAGTCTTGGTGTCTTTTAGAATGGTCAAAAGAAACGCAAGAAATTGCTTCAATTCCTCTGGTGTATATACACCCTTATACGCTTCGACCAATTCACTGTCGTTTTTCTTGAATACGGATTGCATTTCAAGAGTCAAACGCTTGTATTTTTCTTCAATCAAAGCATTGTTGATTGCCTTAATGTTGTTTTCTTTCATATAGGTTGAAATTTTCTGACCATAATCGCGATCATCAATCCAACCTTCAATTTCTGCAATCAACTCATACGTCTTATCTTTAATGTAATCTTGGACAGATTTCTTTTTAGGTTTTTCAACTTCATCAATAACTTCATCCGAACGCATATCCATAAGCATGGAAATACGAGACTGCAACCACTTCTCCGTTTCTGGAGCAATGGCGCCACCGTGAGTTTTGATATAGATAATTTTACCAGCCGTTGCAAAGGCATAATCTGAAATATCAGAAAAGTTGCCTTTGATCCCAGATGTTTTCAGATAGTCGATTACAACTTTCCGCAACTCTTTTGCGTCAAGTTCTAGATTGACTTCACTTAATGCTTTTGTATACTTAAGCGAGTAATCTGGATCAGTCAGCTTTAGATATGAAAAATCGCGCCCCTTAGATCGTTTCCCAAGGACGTTCTTAACTTTAGCGCGGCGCTTTGCTTTGCGCGCCGCTGCTTTTGATGCTAGATCATTAATATTGGACATAAAGTCACCTTCTCAATTTCAAGTACATGATATCATGCTTGAACATGAAAGACTAATGCTATTTCTGCAACTCTGCTATGATCCAAATCGATCAATATTCATGATCAGGATATGTATCTTCCAATTCGATCACTTCAAACTTATCACCAGGCTGCACACCACCAGATGACATGATCATTAACATGATAAGACTGTTAAACTGGCACATGTGCCAGTTCAAGAGTTTCGGCGACAACTCGCTGGCGTTCCATTTCACCAGCGTTAGTGGAAAACACAACATCATAAATTCGCATGAGATTTCTTTCTTATTTCGATTGCTTAAAGAGCGTAACATACTGACAGCGAAAAAGATACATGTTTGTTGCGTAAAATCCACAATTCTTTGCGTAAAATACGTATATTGTTATATTTCAATAACTTAGTAAACAACGCAATAAAATTGCGTCGATTTTTCTTGCTTTTGTGTTTGCATGGTGATATAATACACAAATAAAAAGAGGTTAATAATATGACACAATATGTAAAGAGAACTTTTGTATGTTCCGATCTGCATTTCCAGCATCAGCGTATTCTGGGATTCGGCCGTCCATTTTCTACACTGGACGAGCATGACAATACAATTATTAACAACTGGAATACTGTGGTCGATCCGCGGGATGATGTTATTGTCTGCGGCGATCTAGTTTTCGGCGGCAAGCAAAATCTGTCGCTGTTCTCCAGAATGCATGGCAGAAAGCTACTGGTGCTGGGAAACCATGACGGTGGTTCTAAGGAACTGTATCTGCCGTATTTCGCTAAGATCGAGGGGTCTATGGAAATCCGTACCTCAAAGGGTACAATTCTGTTCACCCATTTCCCTGTCCATCCAAATCAAATGACAGTCAGATATGCGCTGAATGTGCATGGTCATGTACATGCCAATACGATCATGGATGGCAATCAAGAGGATCAGCGGTACTTTAACGTATCCATGGAGAATATCAACTATACTCCAATCCTACTGGATAAGATTCGTCATCTGCGTAAGGCAAGATTTGACGATCATGCAGCAAATGCTGGTTCTTATACTGGCGCTGATTAAATTAGCTGCTAACTCTAAAAGAAAAACCCCGCTAAAGCGGGGTTTTTTGTTATGTTCCTATATACCATCCTGTACCAGAATCATTAGGTTTACTACTACTTGTTACAATCCATGGCGCTTCCCACCATCTTTCCTTAGATGGCCAAATTGGATCAGGAATAGTAGGTGATGTTGGTGGATAAGTTGGCAGTATAGGCTTTGCTACACCTGCGTTACAAGTATGACATTCTGATACTGTTGGTGCATATACTTTACTGCATTTAGGGCATGTCCATCCTTGGTTCATATCCAATGTTCCTTAATAATAGGGTTTTCTTTATCCTGGTGTGGTCTAGGCAATCCATGATAACAAATAATTTTTGTTCGATCTGGTACTGCATATAACTGTTCTGGGTATTTAACCGATCTAAAATAGTTTGGCTCGAAACCAGAATATTGCAAAAAGCCAATTGGCATGTCATATTTAGATATAACATATTCAATAAATTTTTGATCACCACCAACTTCAAATTGTTTTTGCCAATTTTCTGGATTGCTTAAATATATATCATAAATGATACTATACAATGTAGAGAAATGAGATTTAAACATTACTGCTGACCCATATTCACTTGGGTCTACCAACTCTGGGTTTCTAACAGGTGGTTGTAGAAAATTTTGTAAAATAGCAAAATCATATTGGCCGCGGATTGTGTTTCCTATATCTGAAATATCATCACAGATAATTGTATCTAGATCAAAGAAAACAGACTTTCTAAATCGTCTGTTAAACCAGGCAATCTTGCTCCACCATTTAGGAAATCTTCCATCAACATAATATGTGGCTGCCTTTAATTCATTACATTCAATTATGCGACTAGCATTTGTCTCATCACAAATGATAGTAAATTTGAAATCCTTTTTGTAATTACGCTCGATTGCTCTATATAATTTTACAGGATATTCAATGTCGAATGATCTTCCAACCCATGCTGTAACAAATTCAAGAGATAAATCCATATCAATTTTTCCAATAATCGTTTTTAGGTGCTTCAATTAATTCATGTGTTTGAGTTCTAGAATGCTTTCTAGGACCTTTTTTATGATCCATCCATTTTCCAAAAACTTGAACGAATGGATGTGTTGTTGCATTTGGCATATGTTCTGTCCACGATCTACTTGGAACATTCAAATCCCGTCTTATGTGATCGTATACCCAAGAATCATGCCATTCATCCAATTCATATACTCTATCATTTACATAATAGGATAACCATGTAGACATAAACTCTTTATGAATTGGATGTTTTACGTTATATTGAACAAATCCACATTCTGGATATTGAGGCTTCGGGTTCTGTTCTCTACCAAGATAGCGCGTATATACATCTAAGTCAAGCCATGATTTTAAAGTGTCCATAGTTATTTGAGAATGTGTTATTGTATCAGCATCTAACCATAAGACAACATCATAATCAGTTGTTTTTGTGCCGTTTATGATAGCAAATGTCTTGTAAGCAAACTTTACTGCATCATATTTTATGGAGTATTTGACTTCATCATTTGTATAGATTCGCCCTCTAGCATCACATTTTCTTCCAGCTTGTGTTATCCATACTCTTGTGCTTCGTCTAATGAAATCAGATAATTGATGGAATGAAAGTGGATCGATTTGTATTTTGTTGCTAATATCTAGGATTTCTTTTATTGTATCATGTGTAATATCATCACCAACAAACAGGTGAAGATCGACTTCCTTGGGCCAGTTTTTTACAAATGACTTAATAAACTCTCGCCCATATAGGTTATACCCATCCTGGTTGAATGATGATATTACTTTTATGTCCATAATTACTCCTGATAATCCATAATTAGTAGATTGACATTCTATTTTGCTGTGTTATATTAAAGGTCCTTCCACCATCCGCGAAGCGTTTGCTGAAGAAACGAAGTTTCTGAAGCAAATCGTTAAGTCAACTGATACAAATTAAATTCAATTGAAACATGTTAGTTTGGATGTGGAAATAGGTCTTAATTAAACGCAAAAACCAAATCATTTCTTGTTGCACCAACATATTTCATCCCAAGTGATAATAGATAATCTCTACCACCAAATTGACCATGAAAATCTGGTTGATCATTATAGAATGGATGTGGTTTTTGTTCTATTGTAATGACTGGTTTATTAATTAGGATTGTTTGTGTAGCGCCACGCAATACATATTCTTCAAAGGATTCTGCATCAATCTTTATGTAATCGATTCCTGTGAACTGGAAAGAATCCAAAGTTTTCATTTCAGTTTCACCGCCAGTAATATTCATATTTACATGGGTATTACCGGTGTTGTTATCAGTAAAATCCATATGTACAAAACCTTCTTTGTGTCCCAAAGCACATTTATATAATGTGACGTTTTTGTATTGTTCTAGAACATTCTTTTCATAACATTCTATCATCTTTGGCATTGGCTCAAATGCATATACCTTTTTGAATACACCAGCCAAATCTTTTGACCACAATCCTACATGGGCGCCAATATCAATAGCTGTATTGTATCCACCCTTATATTTCTTGACTTGCGCCAATGAGTATATTCTAGAATCTTCCTGATAAGAATCTGTGCGTTCTATAAACATCATAAGATGTTGTTCTTCATCTGGAAAATACCAGCTTCTTACTTTTTTCATATTTGAACCCCTTTGCTTCTAATAGATATTTATTCTTTTCTTCTGGATGGAAAATTACTAGAATAGATTAATATATGATATCATATCCATATATTTCTTTATAACATTTTCTCCATTCATCTGCATAATCTGTGTCTTTATATTCTTTCCACCAAGGACCTCCGCGAGTATAATGAATATTTTTTGGTATAATATCTTTTGATGAATGTCCTTCAAGCCAGTTCCATTCTTCTGGTAATGCGCCAATTTCATCATCATCTAGCCATTTGAATTGATGCAACCATGATCCAGGTGCTGAATTTACAGCCTTGATTGATAATTTTGCATGTGCTGGATGATCTAGATTCCATGCTACAAAGGACGACCAGTTCTTTCTGTAGTATCTTTCCTGTATACAATTATCCATTTTAATTTTTTCTTTTGGACTGTAATTATGCTTTACTACCATAACCGCATATTTTTCATCAAGCAATGGAATTAATTCGGATACATCTGTTCTGAACAGTTGATCGCAATCACAGAACAAAACCCAACCTGTGTTAGCCAAGAATGGAATCAAGAATCTTGTAAATGAAAATTCTGTGCTAAACGGCTTCTTATCACTTTTATCTATTCTCTGACCGTGTTCATTGAAAAACCAGTCTCTTTTATAGATTCCTTCATCACGCAATATCTGCTGTTTTAGTGGTATCACTCTGATAGGTAATTTTGTTTTGCTTAGTATAGAATATTTGCAAACTTGATATGCAATATCTTCTCTACTATCATATCCTATCACAATCTTGTTTAACATTTGGCGGTCTCCTTTTTATTATTTCCTGCCAAGGTTTTGCTGTACAGTACATTTCATCCAGCGACCATTGTCCATACGCAAGTGAATGCATCCACTTAGTTCTATCTGGTCTTACTAGATTATTGATTTTGGATATGTCAGTAACACCCATCGGCGCCGCTGTTGATATCTTATCAACAACAACTGGGATGCCAAACAAAACAGCTTCTACTGCTGCCATGCTATTATATGTCACTACACAATATGCACTCTCAATACATTGTAAAAAGCTTAGTGTTGTTGCTTTAGCGCCAGCAACAGGTTTTTCTCTCACGATAATTTCTCTATCTGTGAATTGCTTAATTCTATTTATTGTATTATCAAGCCATGATTCCAGATGCCAATATTTTGTTGGTTGAGGTGCTGGTGTTGTTACTATTATAGGTCCTCGTTCATTACACTGCCAATCTCTAATGTGTATATTATCTTTAAATAATCCATCAAATCGAGTTGAAGGACAATCAAAAATTCTTGTTTCTTGATTTGCATTCCATACAAACCTGAAATAGCCATTTGTTTTTCCAGGTCCCTTCATAAAATATCCATTATCAACATATACATAATCTTGACCAATTTTATTGAAATGGTTTAGTAGTTCTATGTTATTATCCCACATACCGCGTATTATGGGAATGTCATCCGGACCCAATTCAGAAAAATTATCAGACATTCTTTGTTCTATATTAGCGCAACCATGCGTTATATAATATGAATAAAATTTACATTTGTCAGATGAAATGTATGATATAAAGTTATATTTTTCCATAATCTATTCTATCATATCCAACTAGAGTTGATTCATTACCTACAATGTAAACTTTTATTCCATGTTTTTTAAAAAATGTAGATGCATTTAAAAATTTATTTTGTTGTTCTGAAATATATCTATCTCTTGTGATAATTTCGTTGTTTACAATTTGATGATTTTTCCAATGCCTTGAATCTACATCATACCAATATCCTACTTTTGCAAAATCAAAACCTAGTAGATATATTGTTGTTGCACCTCTTAAGAATGCATAATTTAAAGCAGCGTATCCGCTATTGTGGCCAAATACTCTGTCATTCCATACAGACATAGGATATTCAAAATCTGTTGCATATCCTGGCCAAACATTTCTAATAACAAATTTACAATCAGATACATCGTTTTGGAATTCATGCACAGGATTGCAAGCCATAACAATATCACCAGAAAAACCAGCGGAACGAAGTTTATCTAATCTGTCTGGCATTTTCCAGTTTACAATATCCATTGAAAAATATGCAGACGCCCAAGGCAAATATTCACCGGCTGCTTTTACAGCAACCGTGTTTTTGCCTTTTAATCTACCAAAATCAAAACCTATTAGACTGGCACCACCGGCGATAATATATGCAGATTGATCTTGCCAATCTTTTGGTATGAAATGAAATGTTGGTTTAAATGAATTGGGTGTAGTCATCTGCAAACTCAAAACATGTTATTAAGCTATCTCTATTCATATTGATTATTTCAACTCCCTTTGTTTTTGCTTTAACAGCAACAGTTTCGAAACCAGGCGCAAATCTAGATTTCCACAATTCTTGATTTGTGTCACGCTGATGTTCATTGTGCCATTGTGTATTACCATTTTTATCTGTTTTAAGATCAAAACCAAATAACACAATACGTTTTGCTCCTAGAATATAGGCAATGTTTATCGCTTGGTGCCCAGTATTAATACCATGTACCATTGGAAAGTTTTCAGATAATCCATCATCTGATGGTTTCTTCAACCAAATAAATTCTTTTGGATAACACGATCTAGAGCCGCCTATACCTACAGTAGATTTATATTTTCCTTTGAATGTTTCATTGAACGGCACTTCGTTCCATTCCCACCAACAATGATCCGCATGATGTGATACAAAAGCTTCTGGAAATAATTTGTATGCGTTATTAGCTACAATTATTCTGTCTTGATGGTGTTGTAGTAATGTTAGATCGTATTTTTTTATTGATGGTCCTCCTCCGATAACGAAAAGAGTTTCTCCTTGTTTTTCATTTTTATGCATTGTTACTTCCGTTTTAATATGTATCTATAGCCTTTTCCAGGTTGTATTTCATCCGTTTCTAGGACAATATAATCTTTAACAAGAATTTGGTGTATATATCTATTATACTCATTCCAAGTTCTAATGTCAATAATCATTAAACCACCTGATTGATGAATTTGTAAAATTTTGTCTAGATATTCTTCTATTGGGTAATGCCAACCCATGCTATATGTTGATATAATCAAACCTATTTCAGATTCGATATTATTGATATCATCTGTTATAAAAGTTTTCATTTCTGGTCGATTGATTGTAACAAATTGTTGTAGCAACTCAATGTTGTTATAATATCTTGGCTCTGCTGAAAACCCATATGGATTTGGTAATGTATCAAATCCATTATCATTCTTGTCAAACAAGTAATAAGTTGAACCTAAAGAATCACTCATAAGAGCAGCAATGCCGCCCATACCACAACCAATGTCAAGTACTCTTGCCGGCTTCATATTACCTAGTTTTGATAGAATGTAATCTGATTCTTTTTCACATTCTCTAAAATAATCTTCAACAGACCTTGAGTCTGTTCTTTGCTTTAAAATATAGTTTTCTTGTAGTTTTGAACAATGAAACATGATATATTCCTTTCTTTGATGTAGTTATTTATAAATAAAAAAAGAGCGCCCAAAAGGACGCTCAAGTTTACTCTTTATCTCAAAGGAGACTAAACGGATAAAGAGCCTTATTTACTTTCAAGTGTTTCCACTAAATCGGTAAATGATTGGTAATCTTCATCAACTTCGGCCTTATTCTTCTTCATGATAGTCTTGATAGCTTTCTTGACCATTGAAGGTTTTAGGCCAAATTCTTCCTTAACACCAGCAAGCAAGTCTTTTACGACTTGATTTTGGTTTTCAATTTCAAGCAAAGCAGCCTCAATATCTTTAGCAACCTCTTTGAATGCCTTAACTCGATTATCACCACCTAAATCAATCATTCTTCATCCTCATTTAAAGTTTCATTCCATTTTGTGCCAATAATATCTCTCACACTATCAACTTTAGCACCAGATGATGTATGTGTCAACAAATAATTGCGGACTACTTCATATGCGTCATGACCATCATAAATCTTGAATAGCATTGCGGAATATTCCTTGAAATATTCCAATACATATAAAGCATAGTCCTTTTTTGTGCCCTTATCTGCCTTGTTATAAATTTCAAACAATTTAACAGCAAGGTTTCGGATGTTGTTCTTAACAGCATTCGAATATTCTGACAATTTGGCTGCATCTTCCGGCGGAAGGTTTGCAATCAAATCATCTTCATTATCTTCAAGGACGATCTTCAATACATTCTTTTCCAAATGCAGAGTATCCTTGGCACGATGAATATTGAGATATTCAGCGGCCTTGATCTTCAACATATGGCCAGAATGGAAGCGGATAACAACACCTTCTTCATCCTTCAACATCTTGATGTTATCCACAAATGATGTTAAATCGGAAGAAGTATTTTCCTTTGTAGATACAACAGGAATTTCATCATGATCAGCGTAACGCTTCATTGCGTCCGTTGACATATATTCACCAGAATACATATCGCGCACCGCAGTTAATACAAGCATATCCTTAGGATAGCGAATAACAATTTGCTGCCGCGGAGAACACCATTCGAAAATAGGAGTATATCCAGCATCCAACATGTTGCCAACAAAAAAACGATAGTTACGCTTGTTGATAGCGTAATTATGCGCGTTTTCAGAAGCTTCGGTTACACCAAGCTTAGTACCGAAATACAATTTGCCATTGGAAATGAACGGCGCAATCATTGATCCGTCAAGCTTATCATAGATAGTATGTGGTTCATCCATGTTAACAATCGAAAACATGGTTTCCGGCTTTTCATTCAGATTGAAAAACTTATGATAGGGGCGCCGGATTAAGCGGCCAGATTTTGTATCGAAAATGATGCCGCGACATTCCTTACGCATTGCATAAGCTTCCGGCGACAACTTTTCAGCGTTAAAAGTATCGGCAGTCACAACCACATAATTGATAACAGTATATGCTCCCTTTTCGATTACACGGATTTCCGAGCAATCCGAAATATACGGAAGCATGTCTGAAATGTTTTCAATACGCGGAAACATAATTTGTCCTAATTGTAGATTTCTGCTTTCAAATCAAAAAGCAATTTTGATAATGCTATTGTATCATTGTTTTCAATGATTGTCAAGTATGGATTGAGTTTTTCCGGAAATAAATTTGGAGAATATTTGATTGATAACACAACTAAAATCTGTAGGAGTGTTATGAAATTCTCGTTAGATAAATTTGAGAAATCGATATCACCGAATAATGTGTCTAAATCTTTAAATAATGTTTCCATGATATTCTCAAAATAAAAGCCGGACAAGCCGGCTTAAAATAACAGGATAGGTTTTGGCTCCGTTTTAAGTCAGTACCATGGACTTTTTAGCTACACGCTGACAATTAATACTTGCTGAAACTATCCTAAAATTGGTAGCAGGTGGAGGATTCGCACCTCCGTGATCGGTGTATGAGACCGTGCTGGGACTTCTCCAGTCTAACCTGCAATAATTGGTCCCTATCGTGGATTTGCAACCACATCTCCGAACTAACTTGTGAGGTGTAGCGTCCGGTATCCTAACTGTTAGACGATCAAGGGAAATTACCATTTTCAGACTTCTACTGATAACTAGTATGTATGAAGGTCAACAACCTTAATGGTAAATTAAATTGGCGCCGGCATCCGATTTGATACAGAATCTTCTCCCTAAGCGGGAAATGCTTTGCTTAAGCTATGCCGACAATTGGTAGTCCTACCAGGATTCGAACCTGGACCTCAAAAATTTTAAAATACTAAATACTTATAACCATATTAGCATAGGATCGTTAAATGTTTAAACACAACAAATATACCAAATGGTATTACAGTATTATTTATACAGCATTATCCCAAGATAGAAAGAAGGATAATGTAAATATTTTCGAAAAGCATCATATTATCCCAAAATGTATGAAAGGTTCAGATTTAAAGGACAATTTAGTATTACTAACACCAAAAGAACATTATATTTGTCATTTACTATTATGTAAAATGGTTGACGAAAATACTGACATTTGGTATAAGTTACTTAGTGCCGTTTCTTTTTTTAATGCATTTAATTGCAAAATGGGCCGAACTAAGATGAATTCTAAAATTTATGACACTGTTCGCCGCAAACTTATCAAATATAAAAAGGAAAATTATTCATATGAAGCTGATAAATTGCGCCGAGAAAAAATATCAAAAACAATGTTATCTAAATGGTTGAATGATATTGAATATAAAGCTATGATAATAGATCGAATTAGAAAAGTTTCTAAAACATCTGAATATAGACAAAAGTTATCAGAAGCTATGAAAAAATCTCACCAAAATCCTAACAGAAAAAGAAAACAAAAATCTAATATCAAAAAACAATATCGTAAAGTTTTAATTTCTAAAAATGACAAAATTAAAGAAATATTTAGAAATCAGGTACCAGCTTATAAAAAATATGGCTGGGAATTAATTGGTAGTCCCTGAAGGATTCGAACCTCCACCACGCTCCAGTCCGGAACTCGCAGAATATAAGTCTGCCATGCTACCATTACAACAAGGGACCAAATTTATTTGAAAGATATTGAGATAACTTATTACCGACCTGTCTAAGACCTGGGTTTCACAGTGTTTGTCAATATCTATCAAATGAGGGATTATTCTGTTGCTAAGTCAATCCCTCTAAACTCCGCCCGCTGCATCAAGTGAAATCCCTAAGGAGTACCTCGATTTAAGCAGCTAAAGCATAAGATACGTTATCGTTGTCTTGTACTCTATTTATACACGATATTCGTACTTGCGTCAACAAAAAAATTAGGAAAGTTTGTATTTTTCTGCCGAGAAAAAACTTTCCGAAAACCTCCGCCATGATACTCCGCAAAATATCTAGGCTTAGATAAAGATGGGACACTTCTGTTGCAAGGCAGTCCCGTTCCCCAAAGACTTACGCAGCTAGTGCGTAACCTTCATAAGATACATTATCGTTTGCATCTGTTTTCTAGCCCGATAACGGTGGTACAATGCCGGCAGCCTAACTTGATTTTTACTGTTCCAATCGATCCTAATTCATGCCCACAAAATACTCTGATATGTTAAAAGTACTTTGTGGACATGTCGAGATTTGCACCCGAGTCTTGAAAACCTATTTTATCTCGCTTCAATCAGCTACAACTCTATTTATACACTATTCTGCTTCTACTGTCAACAGATTTTCTTCGGATAGTTTTTCGATAATAACTTCCGAATACATTTCATTCAATTTAAACCAATGTACTTCGTTTGTTGACATTTCTGTAAACCAAACTCGGACTTCCTTATTATCAATATTGATTGTCATATGGGTAAATACTAACTTATTGATCCCATATTGTTTTTCGATCTGTTTACCGACATCTTCAATCACAAACAAATCTTCTGGAGCAAAATCTTCTCTAGCAATGTAATACTGACTCATTTTGACTCCGGATATTCAAGATCAAGCAGCAATTCTAGATAATGGATTGCTTTCTTAATATCTTCCCGACCATTCTTATATGAATGCCGGCAAACATACTTAATTACGTTTGCTTCACATGTAGGAATTTTGTTAACTTGACAAAATTCTACTGGCTGAATTTTAAACTTTTTATAGTGGTCGCCGCCCTCTTGCTTATCTAATGCATTCATATTGTTTTCCTTATTATCTGATAATACTTCTAAATCATGGTAGGCAATTGAATAACCTGGATAATCTCCATCTTCGTTTAATGTTACGCTGATACAGGGATATCCTAAAATCCGCGTGTCATCGCTGGAAAGTCCATAATCTGATCTGAGACAACTGTATACAATTGCACCTTTATCAAGGCCTACTTTGCCATAGTTGGTGATATCACGTTTAAGACGCCAAGACCGCGGCATATTTATCTCCTACTTGACTACTTCGAAATCCCTATCGGTCAGATAAGTGATTACATGATTTAGATCGGGAATTCGGATATCATATAGATTTTGCTGCCGGGTTGGCGAAAACATACGGGCAGCAATGTATGCACGATATCCAGGGAATGACTCAAGCTTAACTGGAGTCATCAAATCAAGTTGATAATTGTACATTTTGTTTTCCTTAGTCAATACGAGAACGAAAGTTAAGCTTGATGCCGTTTGCGGCATAAACCTTGTTTGCAGCAGCCTTTACAGCTTCGGCCAAACCAAGTTCCTGACGAACACCCCATGAAGTGTTAACGTCCATAGAGTAACTGGATCGTCCGCCGTTCTTTTTATACCATTTATAGAATGCCGACCGCTTGTCCGTAAATTCAAGCCAAGCAAATCCACAAACGTCAAGCATGGTATCGATAACTGGACGACCAGGCGCCATTTCATCAATTACTGCATAAGCAGGGCCACGGGCAAGAGCAGCATCCATCCATTCCTTGCCGGCACGTTCACCGGCAGCATTGGCTTCGGCGACAATTCGCGCAAATTCGGAGTCGCGTGTTGACATAGTTCTTTCCTTAGTTTCATTAAGTTGCTTAAGCATATCATATGCTTGTTGCATAGTCAACCCATTATTTCGGAAATCTTGCTTTGTCGCGCAAAACAAGGCCCAACATTGCTTTGGGGTCGCGGGTGAATTTGGATTCTTAAGTGTCGCACTCATTCTGTATACGCCTTTCCAATTTTGTTACCGTTAACATCATAGATATGTGAATAACTATGCATATCCATGAAATCACCACGTTTCGCCTTGAAGGCCAAATCCTTCAAGATTTTGGCAAGATCATTGTGGTTTTCGGACATGGAGTCATTATCCAAGTCAACTTCAACAAGAAATTTCATTTCATTTCTCCAGATTAAAACCAACTTTTACGCCGGCGCCGTTGACGCGGCAACACAAGAATTTCATTAGGCGCAAGCTTAACATAGCTTTCGGTCATTTGGTCAAGCTTATAAACTTCAAGCTTACCAACACCCACACCACACTTAGAACAATAACGATTTGTGATGTTTCGCAACATACGGGCAGCGTGATATTGCTTACCGCAGCATACACACTGATAACGCCAAGTTGCCTTACCAGTCAAGTATTCCATTTGGTGACAACGGTCGCCGCTGCCGCCAAGTTGGCGATCAACATACTTGAAATACTTGCCATGACCACGTTCTTCGAACATATTGAAAGCAACAATATGGGCAGTCTCGTGGATAAGTGTTGCCTTGAAATCGGCCACTTTTTCCTTTGCCATCAATTTATAGTTCAAGCGCACAAGACGCTTTGATCCTCCAAGATGCACACGACCCGCAACCTTTGTTTCAAGGGGGTCGATCATAAATTCAAATTTTTCAAGTTCAGCCCGCAGGCGCCGCGCATTATATGCATTCGGTCCCCAAGAATAACTACCAGGCGACCCAAGAGCGACAGACGAATCAGGTCCGGCTCGTTCAGGATGTTTTGCAATCAATGCTTCAATTTTTTCATTGATTCCGAACTTCTCAAGAACAGCAACAAGCTTCATTGTAACTTTCCGTTTTTGATTACTGTGAGATTATAGCAAAAAAGAAATGGAATGTATAATGTTATTTTCGCATATCAGCTATGCGTTAAATGTGTTAGTTAAAAATTGCAGCGGTTGTGAAAATCAAAGAGAGTAGCGCAATCATTGCGATTGCGTCAAAGTAGATTTTCAAGTGAACCTCACGATCATACTGATAATTGAAAAACCGATTACAAAAACAACTGAATAGTCTGTAAAACGGCCGATCATTTTTCTTTACTCATTAACAATTTGTTTGCTGAGTTTGATGTAGCCAAAAAAGCGCCAAGTACCAAATGATACACCAATTATTCTTTGTATACGCCGAGTAATTGTGTATCCATCGCGTTCAAAGGTCATCGTGGCGTTGGTGGTGTTATCATACCGCTTGTTATACCAAATCATTGTCTCATTCTTTCAGTTTACTGGCTACACATTATATATAATCACTCACAAGTGGATTTTCAATAGGGGGAAGTCAAAATAATGCAGTTTACGAATCATACATAATTACGCTCAAAATATGCGTTTTTACGCAATTCCCTTATCTGTAACTCGCTGAAAAGACGCGGAAAATAGCATGTTCCGGAGGTCGATAGCGTCTAGGAGCCGTTTTAAGCGTCTACCAGCGGTTTTGAGTGTCTTCCGCTATATTAGTAAGGGGCGGAAAATGTGAGCTTCCTAGAGCTTTAAAACCGCTTTTTTAGATCATTGAAATCATTGACTTTTTTCTAAGGTCACTTTGTTTCAATATTAACCATATCTTCGCAATAAAAAGATGCAGATTTCCATTGCTATCTGCGGCGATTTCATCTATAATCTGACTGTAAATTGATTGGAGATTCGTTTGAGTAAGTTTTCCCCGTTCAGTACATTGTATCAAGTCAAGGGCGAAAGTGACTTTCGCCGTGAGATTACTTTTACTGAATATGACGCAGAATACGCCGAAAGTGTAGCGCGTCTTAAGCTTACCCGAGTCTTTGGACACGGTCGTGTTAAAATTGTAGAAACTAAAGCAGGCATTTAAATGGACAAAAAATTGCTTGACATGACATATAAACTTTTGTCTAAGACAAATGTTAGTGTCAACTATCACGATAAAACAAAGCGTGAATACGTCTTAAAGATGTATCGTGCGCTTGACGAAATGGTTAACGAGGGAAAGCTTTACATTCCCCCTGACCCGCAGTTTTGACATAACTGGTATGCAAACAAAACACTAGTGTTTGCCCTCCAGTTCTGTTAGAATGCTTTTGTTGTTTCGGAAAACTTTTGAGAGGTTTTGATATGCGTAAGTCTGTTAAAAAGGCGCCGACCATTGTCGGGTTTGAAGTCATGATGGGTGTCGCCATCAAGGCCTCTGAACTTGTAAATGCTGCTGGATTTGGCGATCTTGTCGCCGTCCCTGCAAAGCGTTCTGTTCAGTGGCGCGTGAAGTTTAAGTCTGAAAAACGGGCAAAGAATGCTGACAAGCGCAAGCTTGATACTGGTTCTACTGACTCGTTTTCTGTCTCTAAGCATGTCGTTTTCACTCGGCTTGCTAAGGCGGGCGTTTCGTATGATGCTATCATGTCCGAAGCGTATGCTTCACAGGGCCTTGTGTTTCGCCCGACCTACGCTGAAGGTAGCGCGCCTGTCGTGACCGAGAAGGTCAAGAAGGTTAAGGCGAAGGCGCCTAAGAAGGTGAAGGCCGAAAAGGTCACTAAGGTCAAGGCCAAGAAGGTTTCTAAGGCTGCGACTAAGGAAACTAAGGCTGTTGCTGATGTTTCTGATGCTGAATTGGAAGCAATGCTTTCTGAAATGCTTGCCTAAAATAAGGGGCTAAATGCCCCTTATTTTTATTTGGAGATTTAGATGAAGTTGACTGCTGAAAACGTCAATGCTATTATGCTTGACTGTCTATACAAGCCCGACGAAATTCCAAACAATCAAGCGCCTGATGACGCCATCATTGTTTCTGGATTGATGGGTGGGTTTTGGTTCAATCCAACCAGAGTAGCAAAGCATGAAAACGATATTCGTTCTATGCTTGCTGATCTTCCGGATGAATTTTCTGTTGGTGGCGGCTGGTCGTTTTTGAACGGCTGTATCACAAAGACTGGTGAACAATGGGGAGAACAGCGGGATGTTGATGCCCTTGTGTCTCTTGGCATTGCCGTCAAGGCGGCTGAATGGTTGCTGAAGGATATGGCATATATTCTGCCCGGCGGTGTTCCTTATTTCATAGTTATCTAACGAGGTAAAAATGCGTAAGCCAATCAACCTATCTGTATATGACTGGGATTTGTATGCATCAAAACCTGGTGCTAATTCTGTTGCTATAATTTTAAACAATTCATTAAATCATCTTCTTGAAAATGAAATACTATCCAAGAGTGATGTTTATAACAAGATGATTGATGTTATGATGAAATATGCAGAATATGGCGCTGCTGACACTGAACCCCGGGCCCAACTTTGTTTTGTTTTAGATGAAATTTTCGGCTGATCTATAAAGGAAAATATTATGCGCCGTGGCTATGATGGTTCTATTATTCGCGACGAAACTGGCCAGTTTGTTGGCGTCGATTTAGGCGCTGATTTTTGTGCGGAACATGAATGGGGTATTCGCCGGCTAAAGCAGCTTTTCGGCATCGGCGAAGGTGCTGAATATGGTGTTGCTAGTTGCAAAATGACACACTTGCCCAACATGGGTATGCTTGAAACATTTCCAGTCAAGCTTGGTGTGTTTGAAAATGGATATTATCGGCTTAAGCCAAAGGAACGTCCGAAGATTAATGGTCATGCCCTAGCATTCTTTGGTGGATGGCGTACTGATCCTATGTCAATTCCAGATAAGCTTAAGGTTATGCAAATTGGCGATGTTGTAAACGATAAGGAAGCAAAGGCTGGTGTTGTTGGTTCTTGGTCAGAAGGTGACTTTGGTTTTGTCATCTTGCATGAAAAGGCCGAAAAGTATGTGAAGGATATGGTTGAAGCCTTTGCAGCCAATGACATTGCGTTTATGTTTGGTACTGGACATGTTTTCAAAAACCGCGGGTTAATAATTGCGATTGCTAGCCGATTGCCCAAGGAAGTTGATGTAAATCTTACACAGCAACATTTTGACAATTTGGAACTTCAGGCTGTATCAGATGCAACTGGCATTGTTGATAAGTTGGAGGCAGCAAGTAAGGCAGCGGATACTGGATCATATCGGTTTAATGCTCCTTGCACATATTATGCATTGTCGCCGCGTTGGAAGGATGAATCAAAGACAGAAGTTATCTACTGGCTAAATCCTCGGGACCAGCAAAACAACAATTATGGTTGGTTTACTGTTGCTGATTTGGAAGCATGGATCGAAGGCAAGGGTCCAATTCCCAAGACAGAACTTGAACGTAGGAAGTGATAAATGAATGAAGAAGTAATGAAACAAAAAGTTATTGATGCAATTTATCATAACTTTGATGATGAAGAAAAAACGGTAAACGCTGTTGTTGACGTTGTGCGCGAATACACACTCAACCGAGTGTTAGAAAGACTTGATCGATTGAATGGAATGTATACACCATATCAGATTGTCAATGTTATGAGATATGAGACATGAGAGGCAGTTATAAACATGAACCCGGAACAACAATTTCATCCTAAATGTCGTTGGTGTGGCCGATTCATGAAACTAGATGAAGGTCATCATCATTTTATTCCAGACAATCATTTTGGTCCGGAAGAAGAATGGTGGGAACATGACGAAGATAAATGTCCTGCTAGAAAAAAGGAACAGAAGTAATGTTTTTACTCTATCAACAATTGCCAGATTTCTGGTATGATGAAAATTATTTAGCACCTGCATTAGGTGTCCTTCTTGCAATGTTTATTTGATGCGCTGGATAGCAACATATAAATGCTGCAATTGTAATTGCGAATGGTTAGAACCCGCAGGTCCTACTCATTGTAGGTCCTGTGGTTCTTTTTATGTAAAATGGACTAATTTTGAAGAATTGAAAAGTACAAATGGAAAAACGTCTAATGAAATATCTACCTCGTTTCGAATTGACAGAGGAACAATATAGTAAAGTATTGGATTGGGATAAAAAACAGAATGATAAACAAATTGCCGATGTGTTAGCTAATCCAGAAAAATATAGTAAATTTATTGTTGATGAAGCCAAGCGTGGTTATGCCTATTATGGCCCCGCCGGCGGACATTTGACTTATTCATTTACACCTACATCCATTGGTGATGTTGTCAAAGTTGAACACACAAATGGCGAAGTTTTAGATTTAACAGATTATGATATGTGGTGAAATATGAGATTGATTATTTTAATTATTACATTCATCCTTAGTGTTCCGTTTTTCTCTATAGGATTTGTAGCAGGCTTTATCTATTTTTCATATATCGCTGGATACGAAAGTATCCGCGACCTGTTAATACGATTTAGGTGAAATCATGAATTTATGGCTTATTGTATATGTATTTGGAAAGGTAGGGGGATTTGCTGGTCCTTTGCCTTATGGTTTGGATGAATGTAATACCCGCGCAAAAGAATTGAGACAGGATATGCAAGGTCATCAAACTGTCCTAAAAAATGGGTTGATTGTTACTGACAAAGATGTTATTATATCTTGTGAGTATGCGGATATTAAACCAATTTTTGAAGATATACCGGAGTTGCAATGATCAAGAAAATTGAAACCCCATATTATGAATGTCATGTGACTGTTGATAAGTTCCATAAGTTTGATGAATATATCATGCAATTGGTATTGAATAACGACCCAGATTGGAAGTTTTCAAATATTACGGATGACATTGTTCTAGGTCCAGGACCAAAGATGTATGCAACTGCCAATTTTCCAACTGAAATTGGCATCAAGCAATGCAAAGAAAACTTGGCCGAATGTGTCTTAAAACTGAAACATCTTGGGTTGCAAGTTGTCCGATATAAGATTGAATGTGTGGTTTTTGATGAAAGACTTGTTGCTTGATCATATTGGAGTAGATTGTAATGACAATGAATATTAGTGATGATGATATTAAGAACATGGTTGCGGTAATGCGATCAATTGCAAATACTAGCAATTTGAATGCTACTGATCGTGCTTTTTGTTCTAATTGTGCTGATATGCTGCAAACTATGAAAAGGCAGAGAAAACAAGAGCGTGATCATTTCACTAAAATCATTGGCTTACAAATTGGTAAAATGTGGGCTGAAAAAATTGCAAGTGAAGTTATTAACGCAATGAAGGAAACAGAGTAATGGAATATAATGAATTGAGGTGGGAGACAGTTGACAAAGCACCAACTGATGGTCGAAGTGTATTGGCCGCATTCAAGGGGCAATTCGGATGGATTGTGTTTATAGCCAAGGCCTTGCCAACACCGTATGGTGTAATGGCGCCTGGGTATGCCGAACCAACACATTTTGCTACCTTTTCTACACCAGATGATGATCCTATTACTTGGTAAGATAATAAATGTCTGTCATATCTGATGAAACTGAATTAACCAGATTACACAAAGTATAGCAAGAAAAGCTTGAAATGGATCTGTGGTATAATCTATGGCGTTCTTTGAATGCATATGATGTTAAAGATATCCGTAAACGTGCCGAAAAAATGATGCAGGCGCAATTTGATGGTTTGACAATTGATGATAGTAACCGCGAAGGTTGTATAACTGAATTGATGTATCAATTATCTGCTGTTAAAACATCTGCTATTATTGAAATTATTAGTGCAATCAGGCCGACAGGATTTCAGCCATTAGATGAAACATATATCAGACAAAAAGTTGTTGAACAAATATTAAAGATGTATAGAAACGAGACTTAATGAGAAACAATATTGGATTACTAACAGATGTTGATTTAGATGGTGCTGGATCATCTATCGTTTTGCGTTCCGTTTATGAAGTAAACGAATTTGAACGGGCCCGCTATGCTGAACTTAGTGCAAAAATGGATGCACTATCAGCAAACAATGAAAACTTGATTATCGCCGACCTTGCTCTTGAAAAAGAACAGTTGACAACTGTGCTAAAGTCTTTCAAGAAAGTACAGATATTCGACCATCATGAAAGATCATTGGAATATGCAAAGATAATCAACACAACAGAAAAGTTTACCGGTAACATTTCAGATAAGAAATGCAGTACTATGCTTGCCTATGATTATCATCGGCAAGTTACTGGTGCTGATATCAAGCGTCTGTCTGCATTGGTCAAGCTTATAAACGTGTATGATCTATGGCTAATCGATAATGAATTTTTCCAGATGGCATATGATCTAAATGTGCTGTTCTGGGAAATTGGTTATTATGATTTCTATGATAGCTACAAAGATGGCTTCAATGGTTTCAAGAATGATCACAAAAACATCATCAAGGAATTGAATGATGCCAAGGAAAAGAAATTGGCTGAAACTCCATTCATTGAACTTGAAAGCGGCTCCGCTATTTGGATTACAGAAGATGGATCATTGACTAATGATTTCACCTTGAAGTATCCAGATTATAAAGTCTATTACATTATTAGATATGACGGATACAAAGGCAGATATGTTGTGTCACTCCGTTTGCGCCGATTTGGAAAATGGGCTGGAAAGCTTGATCTAAACAAAGCAGTCAGAGATACATGGGAACGTGGATTTATCAGTCCAGATATGATAGTATCATGTGGCGGCCATAAGGAAGCCGCGGGTGTTGATTTTGCCAAAAACATTACAACAGATGATATCATGATGATTATTGAAGCTGTGGATAAGAAAGTGACTGAACAACATGACAAAGTATGATTCCGATAAAAGAGAATTGACAAGAGAAGAATTAATATTGTATACTATGGGTGAGGCTGCATTGGAATATAACCCACCAGATGATGAAGTCTGGTCAGAAGAAAAGGGTTATAATGAAGGTATGCAGCGCCTTGCGGCAATGATTATCGCTGTTTTGGATGCTAGAGGAAAGCTATGAAATTAAAGAAACGAGATTTGGATAGTAGAATCCAATATACTATCGATAAATTGAGAAAAGAACCAAAAATAGAAAATATGCGTGTCATGTTGATATTATTATTGACAGATATACAGGAAGAAGCATTGCTTATATCAAACAAATTGAATGATATTTCAAAGAAAGTAGAAAGACTTTAAAATGCCAACAGGATATACATCAAAAATTTATGATGGCGACCAAACAACAGTGGAACAATATGCAAAAACTTGTTTGGTTGCATTTCTAGGTGAAAGTTATCAAAATATTGCGGATACACCAGGCAAGATTCCTTTGCTTACATTAGATGAATTTTCGTCTTACACATATTACAAGGATAATGTTGATAGGGCTGAAAGTGAGCTTAAGAAAAAACTTGCTTTTACGGAAGATGATTGGATTGAATATGGTAATACCGTATATAACGCAAAGATAAAGAATAATAAAGATTATATTGCAAATGCAGAAAAAATCGGTGAACGGTATAAATCTATGATGGAACTTGTTAATAATTGGGTCGCGCCATCAAATCTACAAGAATTGAAAAAGTTTATGATCAGCCAGCTAAACAGTGCATATAAATTTGATGTTGTGGATACTCTAGAATATTCAGAATCATATATTGATATTGATAAATCCGGATATTTTAGTAAAGAATATAGAGAAGGTGTTATCGGTGAATTAAAAGATAATATAGCATATTTCAAAGAAAATATGATAAAAATTAAAAACAGATTTGATAATATCAACAACATGATTACAGATTTTAATAAGTCTTTGTATGGAGTTGACTGAGATATGGATTGGCAAGAATATTTCCTAAAGTTAGCAAATCTTGTTGCATCAAAAAGCAAGGATAGAAGTACCAAAGTTGGTGCTGTTATTGTTGGTCCTGATAATGAAATTGTATCTACTGGATATAATGGTTTCCCGCGCGGTGTTGATGATAATGTTGATAGCAGACATGATAGACCTGAAAAGTATGAATGGACGGAACATGCTGAAAGAAACGCTATCTACAATGCAGCTAGAATTGGTGTGTCCTTGAAGGATACAATTATCATCCAAACAATGTATCCGTGTATTGATTGCGCTAGAGGTATCATTCAATCTGGCATCAAGGAAGTAGTGGCCCCGTTGCCAGATTTTAATCATCCACAATGGGGTAGATCGTTTATGGTATCAACAAACATGCTTGCGGAAGCTGGTGTCAAAGTTACGGTGTATTAATATGACTAGACTGCATCATGCGTCTGATTCTCCTGGTATATACAGAATATTAAATCATGTTACTCTATCAAAAGAATTATTTTTTGTTACTGATAGAAATGATGTTTTTGTTGTTTCTACTGGAACATTTTTTTGGGGTAAATGGTCTGGGAATTATGATATAGGTAGTTTAGAAGTTGAAAAGGTTATTATAAATGAAATGTCCAAAATGTAAATGTGTATCCGGTGATAATTGGACTCAATGTGCAGGTGCTTGTCCTATGGTATCATCGCCATATTATGATTCTGGGTTAGAGTCGTTCTATAATAGAATGACCAATCCATCAAAGCCGATATCATGGCCAGCTAGATTTAAATTCAAGGATGAATTAGATGACTGATAAAGATCGTCTAGTATACATTATTGATAGTCTACAATCTTTGATGCATGATGGATTATACGAGGAAATAGATAACAGACTTTTGGTTACATCATTGAATTTTACCGGTTTGACAGTTCCCGCTATCATTGCATACGGCCGAGTCCCTTTTATTGTAAGAAGTAAACTTTGTAATTGGAAAAATTACATAGAAAAAGCTGTTGACTATCTGAATGTAATGGGTTATAATGGTCCTAAGATATTCAGAGGGATATATGACAGATTGGAGGAACTATGAAATTATCCGAACGTAAGGAATTGCAGTTACAATTGAATGAAACGCCAGTGAACTTTTCTATGGTCATTGATGATATTGTACAAGAAAAGCATTGCACACATATTGAAGCTGTGTTATTATATTGTAATGATAATGATGTTGAGCCAGATCAAGTAATTGGACTTATCTCACCAACACTAAAGGCAAAAATTGAATTAGAAGCAAGCCAAGCCAAATTGATTAAACAGCAATATAGACCGGCCATGTTACCAGAATGAATTATTTTAGAACATTACTATATTATTTGAGAGAATTGTTTGATGTCTATAGACGCCTATGATGTATATAAAATGTATGTGGCGGTTCATAACCATTTTGCCAACAATTATGATTATATAAAATATGCAGGTAAGTCTAAAGTCTCCAGAAAGTCATATGAAGCTAGAAATGATAAAGTAGCATTCTCTAGATTGGGCCGCAAATATAGCAAATCTGATCTACTCAAATTTTTTATCGCTAACAATGTTGATGCAAGATGCCCGTGGATCGGGGATATGACAGAAGATGTTTATGTTGAATGGTGTAAAAGAACCGAAGCGGTTGAATACTATTTCAAAAATCATCTTGACATTATATTCAATGATGTAAAGAGTATTATAGATTTTAAAAAGTTATTCAAAGTAGAAGATGGTCAACATCCTATAATATTTGAAATGCTTATGCAAAAAATGATTTCTATTGAAACATTTATTATATTGGATGATCTATATCCTTTTATTGAAAAAATTGGTCCCGCTTTACAGTTTAGAACTATTTGGGATCATCACATTGTATTGATTAAAAAATACAGACCTTTTTTGAAATATGGCAAACGCAAAGTCAAACAATTCATGAAAGACAAGATGATTGAACTGCTAGATAGTAATGGCAAGTTGACCTAAAAATATTTTAGGAAAGCTGCAAAAAACGATTGCAACTTGACTAAATAAGTGATACATTATGATTACAGTGAAATACAAAATATACACAACATACAAAAATATACAGGAGTAATATATGTCTACATTTTCAGCACTAAAGAAAAGTTCATCCAGCCGCACAGAATTCACCAAGCTTATGAAAAAGCTTGAGGATACATCAGCAAAGAAAGATTATAAGGATAGCCGAGTTTGGAACGTAACCAGAGATAAGACTGGTAACGGTTTTGCTGTTATTCGTTTTCTTCCTCGCTCTAAGGATGATGAACTTCCATTTGCCAAGGTTTGGGATCACTTTTTCAAGGGTCCTACTGGTCAATGGTATGTCGAAAATTGCCCAACCACAATCGGTCATGAATGCCCGGTTTGCAAGGCTAACAACGAACTTTGGAATACTGAAACCAAGGAAAATCAGGATGTTGCTCGTAAGCGCAAGCGCCGTCTAAAATATATCTTCAATATCCTTGTTATCAGTGATCCAGCTAACAAAGAAAACGAAGGTAAGGTCTTCCTATTCGAAGCTGGTAAGAAGATTTTCAATAAGATTATGGATAAGGCTAAGCCATCCTATGAAGGCGAAGAACCAATTAACGTATTCGATTTCTGGAATGGTGCAAACTTTAAGCTTAAGGTAAAGAATGTTGAGGGTTATCCAAATTATGATAGCTCAGAATGGTCTGAACCAAGCGCATTGTTCGATGGTGATGATAAGAAGCTTGAAAAGCTTTGGGAAAGCGAATATAAGCTTGCCGATTTTATTGAACCATCCAAGTTCAAGGATTTCAAGGTTCTAGAAGATCGTTACAATAAGGTTGTCGGTGGTTCAACAAAGCCACAGACAATTGAAGATGATGAAGAAGATAAGGTAGTTGCACCGAAAACGTCAAAGTCTGTTAACGCCCCAAAGGCACCAGTTATCGATGATGATGAAGGTGAGTCAGATGATGAAATTTCCAAACTTCTCGCAAGCCTAGGCGGAGACGATGATGAATAATCATCGTTAACCGTTTCATGTCAATAAAACTAAAAGAGCCCTTACGGGCTCTTTTTTTTATGATCTAGATGCTATTGATGCATTTATTCTATTGAATGTTGTATCATTATTTCTCGGGCTACCTGTGGTCGGTACGCTCACTTCATTATTTCTGCTATTTGGTTGATTTCTTTGTGCAGTATTTACCGGTAATACAACTACTTCTGTATTACCTCCACCAGCATTTGCTGCGCCAAGCTGATCCATAGTTGGAGTCATGCCTGGAGTCAATGTTGGTATAGATGGCGCCGGTGCCATATTTGCTACAGGAGTCATTTCATGATCCATATATGCTCTTTGTGCAAATGCAATTCTTTTAGGACCAGATGATGCCTTTTCATCAGGATGTGGTCTTTCATACAAATTCATAATTACGTTGGATGCTTCTTCTATCGTTTCGGCATTTTTTAATTGAGGTCCACCTAAATATGACACATTTTTTAATTCCCATAAAACAAATTTCAATTGTTGTTCAAATGTGCTATCATATAAATTTACACCCATAACATTTTCAAAATTATCAACTCTATCTTTTGATAACCATTGTGCAATACCATAGGCACCACCGTTTGGATTTCTTGCATTAGGATTTAAATTAGATTCTGCCATTAAATTTCCGACGATGCCGGCCGCTTGTTCTTCTGTATATCCAGAAGCAATGAAAAATGACATTGCTCGCTTTGAATTATAATTACCTGCCGGTACTTCATCTATTGTTTGATTTTTTATTTCAGCATTTGTTTCGCTTAAATATCCACTGAGAGTATCTAATCTTTTTTGTCCTTGTTCAACCCTATATTTCATAGTGTTATATTCTTCAAGACTTATACCAGATGAATTTGCTGCTTCGGGTGAAGCGTAAAACGCAGCCGATTCTTCTGGATATTTTGTCTTTACATATGCTATAAATTTATCTGTATCTCTTAATGGACCTTGTAGTTTTGGACCATCTGGTCCACCAAATTCACCGTAGGCCTGTCTTGTCAAAACATAATTTACAAAATTACTGTCTACATTATTACCAGATTCATATTTCTTTACTATACCGGCATCATCCTCCATATTTTTTTTTGTTATATCAAATTCAGATTGAAGGGTGGCGGCATAATCTTTTAAACCTTGAAAATCTGAAAAAAACATCTTAAAATCATGTGTATATTCTTCTAATTTTGAAACACCATTTTTACCTTCACTAGTCAACCAAAGGGCTGCTAATCCGGCGCCAGCAATCGTCAATAATCCTAATATTGGGGCGCCGATTGCGCCTAATATCGAGCCTAATACACCAATAATGGGCCCTGCAATTGACGTTACTGCTGGAATTATAATAGAACCTACCAATCCACCTACTAATGGTGAAAGAACATCCCATATAACCCCAATACCACCTAATGCGCCAAGAAGTCCTAATATCCCACCACCAGAATCTCCTCCGCCGGCCGCATTATCATTAGCAATCGCGGTATTATCGTTTGCACCAGACATTCTCATTGCTTCAAGCATTGCTTCGTTTTGCTGAAGTTTTGCAATTTGTTCTTGTTTCTGTTGATCTTCATAGCGTTCAACTACTGTGCCGAGAGTTTTAGACTTTTCAGCATCTTCTTTCTCCATAGCATCCATGCGACCAGCAAGGCCTGTAACAATCTTAGATAGACCACTTACCAATTCATTTTGTGTGACCATATCTTTTTGTATCTGTGCAATCTGATCTTTAACAGGAACTTTTTGTGCAGGTGCAGAAGGGGACTTGTTTTCACTTTCCTTTTTATCTCTTTTCTTTTTTGTATGGAACTTTTCTATCTTTTTTTCAACAGTTGTGGCTTGTCCTAATACATCTTGTTTGTATGCTCTTATTGCATTGAATGCAGCTAATCCTACAGCAACACCTGGCAATGCAAATAGCGCACCATATAATGCGTTTTGTGCTACGTTTTTAGCTGCGTTTAATGGAATGCCAGCAATGTCTTTTGCTACTCGTCCTGCGGCTTTACCGTAAGATGTTTTAGTGGATGTTTTTGTTGTGGTGAGTTTTGTTTTGTCTTTATTGAAAGATACATCTGCGCCTGCGTCAACAGCAGCTTTTGCTTCTGCTTCAATATCAGGAGTTAGTTTGGAAAGTATGTTAGTTAAACTTCCCATTATCTTCTACCTATAACGTCAGAATATGTAGCAAACCCCACATAGGCACCTACAATAGATGCCATTGAAATGAAGAACCAACCAATTGGGTCCTTTAAACTTTCTAAACGCGATTCACTAACTGCAAAGAATATTAAACCAGTGGCGACAATCATGGACGATAATGCAATGTATGCCATGCGTCTACGGTGTCTCCATCTATCAGCCGCTTGTTTTGAAGTAATAGGTTCTTCTGTATTTGTTCTTGATACCTGTGTGAACCCACCAAATCCGCCTTGTGTTGTGGAATCATATGTTTCAATGTTGATTGATCCACCATCTGGATTATCAATTACTGGCGGTAAATCGTCTGGGTTGTCTACTACTGCTTTTTTTCTAGCCATTTATCTTCTCTTTTGTTGCAGTTTCTTCATTTGGGCTGCTTGTTTAGCTGCGGCAGCCGTTCTTGCCTTGTCTGCTTCCATTTTTCTCTTTTCCATCAATGAAGTTAACATTGTTACATAAATTTCTCGTTCAAATGGCAGCATGTTATCCAATTCGGTCAACGAGTATTTATGCTCTTGCATCAAGGTAAAGTTAGTCATATACATGTCGTGGAGGGCTTGATCGCCCCCAAACATCAAGCTAAAAAACTTTCCAGACCCTCGACTGTTATCTTATCGCTATATTTACCACACGCGCATGTATATTCTACAACACCGCGCAACTTTGGAAGTGATTCAAAGTATTCTTCAATCTTATGCTTTGCATCTGTTGGTAGAGATTCAAAGAACTCAAAAAATTCTTCCTTTGTGAAGTCTTTTTTTGTGCTGATATTTTCTCCATCCATTACATATTCTGTGCATTCGTAAATCAATTCTTCACTTAGGTCGAATTGAGATTTCTTTTGCTTCTTATCAATAAATGCTAGAAGCTTTTTGGTCACGTTATATGCTGGATACTTCAACTTGATACCAATCTTGTCAGAAAACATCACAAGATCGCTGACTTCTTTTTCTCTAATGACCTGTACATCATTCAAGTCAAATTTAACAGCTTTTGACTTACCACAAGCTTTAGGCATACCATCTATAACGACAACATTGCCATTTTCATCTTCCTCGTTTTTTGTGCAAGAGAATTTGAGAGTGATGATTTCACCTTTTGATTTTGCTCTTAGCTGTAATAGCAAATATTCAACATCTACTTTCGGTAATGCATCTATATCAACTTCTCCAAATGTTACATTCTGGAGAACTTGTTTGATAGATTCTATCATGTTTTGAGCGATATTTTTCTTATCTTGCATAGCAAGCAAGATGATTTTTTCTTCCTTGACTACAAAGCTTCTGTATTTTATTTGCTTTTTTGATGCTGGTAATTCAATTTCATAAACTGGTGATACAATTTCAGGTAACTTCATTATCTAATGATCCTTTTATGGTTGCGGTAAATTCGGGTTTATTATTGTTGTAGTTATTGCGCTATCTGTTTCGAATGGTTGATAACGAGAATATGTAAATGTAACAAGTAATTTTTCAATTGTTGATGTATTGCTATATCCTAAATCAATAGGTGATATAGCAATTGGATAACAATCTAAATATTTTACTCTAAGCGATGCTTTATCTGAATTATTTAAATTAACAACATCAATTGTTGAATAATACTCAGATGCATATCCTATATCAAATGTTGCTGGGTTTCTAATAACATGCAACCATTTTTCAAAATATCTTCTTTCTCTGTGATCTTCAGAACAATAAAAACTCATAGATAAATCACCACCAGATTCACCATATGGCATTTTATTTGTAGGTCCATAATATCTCTTGTCAGCAGTCATTACATTAAATCCTGGTAATGATACCATTTCACAATTTATAGCAATATCTCTTTCAAATTCAGTATTCATGCTGTTAAGAACATAATTCTGTCTATAAATGCGAACATAATACTTGCTAGGATTTGCAAATCCGGCTGATTTTACTCTATCGACAATTGCTGATATTGTTGGTCCTGGCATTATTCTTTTCCTAAACTATCTGCCCAAACTTGTTTTGGGGTTGCGCCTGTAAATCTTTGTGATGGTAACATTATAACATGTGGCCATTCGTTATATGGTATTTTAACCATTTTACTTCTTCTGTGATCATCTAGATATCTTTTTATACATCTTCTGACAAATTTGATTCTAGTTGCCGTTTTTAACAATTCCCATGATAATCTAATACGGGTTTTATTATCATATTTAGTGTCTGTATTCAGACGCGATAGTTGCTGTAAAATCTTATATCTAAAGCTAGGTGGTATATAATGTAGATTCAAACCAAGAAATCCATCTTCATATGGCTCAACAATCAACACAAGCGGGAATTTATCCCAATATGGAAGAACATCCTTCATCTTTGCATCATATAAAAACGTATACATTGTGCCAGGAACAAGTAATGGAGCCCTCTTACCTTTAAGTAAAATTCGTGTAAGCATAGAATCTTGAGCCGCTTTTTGAGTAATTCCAGCGGTTTTATTTCTATACCATTCAAATGATTTCTTAGAAAACATTTCTTTATTCACTTAATATTTAACTCCTTCTCTGTCATTATTTTGAATATCCATCCATTTTCTTGACAAAATGACATAGCTGCATTCCATTTAGCCTTATTTACTTCATATTCTACCGTTTCTGCTACAAATCTTCTATTAACTCTTGATTTTTTCTTAGGTTGTAGTGTTTTTGATAAAGGTTTTACTTCAATAACGTATGTTTTTACTTCACCAGTTCTTGTTTTTATCGCGACAACAAAATCAGGGAAATACCTAGCTTCTCTTTTTTTATATGGATTCCAGTATTTGATAACTAATTCTTCTGATGACCACCAAACAACACTTGGATGCCCATCACAGTATTTCATAAATTTTTTTTCATATGAGCTACGATAAATACAATTAAGAGGATCGCCGCGGTATTTTTCTGGGTTTTTTATCTGATAAAACCCCTTGTAAGTATTGCCGTAAGTATTCATACTAAATATACTCTAGTTAACTAATAGGATATTGTATTTATGTCATTTTCAAACAATCCATATGATGCTGGGCTGAAAGGATTAGTCAATCCAACCAATATATTTGCTCAAAATCCAGGAGCAAGCACAGGTATTGGTACCAAAGGTGTTTATGTATTTCCGTCAACAGGCAATTCTTCTACACCTATAACTCATTACATGAGACTTGGTTTACTTGAATTCCGAGATAGAACAACATTTACCTATAATGAAGGTCCTTCCGATAACGCAAACGCCAATACCGCAAAAGTTAATAACATGGCAGCAATCTATTTGCCAATTCCAGACAATCTAACATCAAATATCACTCCAATGTGGGATATGGTCGATTTGGATTATATGGGTTTGTTATTACATTCATTAGATGGCAAAGTAGCCGAATCTTTAAAAACTATTGGTGGTAAAATTGCTAATGGCACAGCTACAAAAGAAGATTTTGAAACCGCCTGGGATGATACAAGCGGATTAGGTGTAGGCCTTGGTTCTAAATTAGCTGCTCATATTTTAAATGAAACTGCCCGCGGTATAGGATTAAATGAAACAGCGGATGCCCTTTCATTAGGTATGAAAACGGCATTTAACCCATTCAAGGAAGCAATTTTCCGTGGTGTTGGTAATAGAGTATTTCAGTTTACATGGAATCTATTTCCAAAAACTAAGGAAGAATGTGATGAAATTCAAGACATTATCAAAATTTTGAAATATCATTCTGTGCCAGAATTAACAGCTTCAACATCAATGTTTGAATATCCTGGTGAATTTACTCTAGAATTCTACTCAAATGGTGTAGAAAACCAGTATCTTCCTAAGATTGGTTATTGCGTCTGCAATGGTGTTGACACAAATTCAACCCCATCTGGCATATGGACAGCATTACAGAACGGTCATCCAGTAGATATCAACTTAACACTTTCGTTCACAGAAACAGAAATTGTCACTAAAGAAAAGATCAAGGATGGTTACTAATGACATATTTGTTTTACGATAGATACCCAAAGATTGAAGTAGACGGCAGAACAATCACAGATATTACCAAAAGAATCATCATGTTTGAGTTGTCTAAAAACAACATCGTTGCGTATGAAAAGTATTGGGTATCTGAAGGTGAGAAGCCAGAACATGTAGCGTTCAAGTATTACGGTGATGTTGGATATCACTGGATTGTATTGCTTGCTAACGATATCATCAATCCATATTATGATTGGCCAATGTCTGATAAGGAATTGAAAACATATATAGACAGAAAATATGGCGTAAACCAAGCCAATCAGATTCATCATTATGTTGCATCTGAATATTCTACAGATTTACCACCAGGCACAATTGTTGATGAATATTATGCAACAAAAACACCAGTAACAAACTTTGAGTATGAAACTGAAATGAACGATAGACTTAGAGAAATCAAGTTAATCAAACCAGTTTTTGCTCTAGAAATCGTCAACCAATTTGAAGAATTGATTAAGAAATAATGCCAGCACCACCAAGAGATAGAATGCAATTTACGAGGGCGCCAGAAGGTCCAGGCTCGTATATCTTCAACAAATTCGATTTGATCAGTCACAAGGGCGTCAAAGTAGATTTAAGACGCTTGTTTCTTGACATAACAATCTATGAAGATATTACAAGTCCGACATTATCTGGTGTTGTCAGTATTTCAGATGCAATTGGTATGTACAACAACTTGCCAGTTTTTGGTGAAGAAACTCTAGATTTAGATTTTAATTCACAACATGATGGCACCTCCACAAAAACCAAATTTGCTAGAAATTACTCTGTGTATAAAGTTGCAGACAAGTTACAACTAAAACAGGACTTAACGACATATAATATTTACTTTGCATCAAAAGAATTTGAAGAAAATTTGAAAGTTAAAGTAAGCAAAGCATATAATGGTAAAAAGAGCGATGAAATTGTAAAACTGTTATTACAAGAGCAGGCCCCGCGTGGATTGGGTAGTACAACAGCATATATTTCAGAGCCTAGCTTCTATTCTGAAAATGTTGTTATTCCTTATTGGAGCCCATTTGAAGCTATCAATTGGATAAAAAATAGAACATTGGCGGATGCAAATAACAATGCAGCAAATTATACTTTCTTTGAAAATAGATCAGGGTTCAACTTTGTATCTATTGAAAAATTATTGAAACAAACACCAAAGTTTATCTATCGTCATGCTGCAAAAAATAAGTCAGAATTACAAAAGCAAGTATTCGGTGTAGAATCATACCAAGTAATCGATACACAAGATGCCGCAATGAACATAAGAAATGGATTATACTCTGGCGGGCTGTTGATTCATGATATCGTCAAAAAGAAATTTTCTTTCAAGGAATACGATTATCTAAATGCATATCAAAAGACAGCACACACAGCGACAAATCCTGTGCAATCTACAGAAAGCGACAGAAACAGTCGACCATATGCAAATTATCAATATTATCCAGTACATTATAACTTGTTTGATAACATGGCAGAAGGTGGTAACCGTGTAGAACATTGGATGTTACAGAGAAAATCATTATTACAACAGCTTATGACATATAGAATTGTTTTCAGAGTAAAAGGAAACACAGATTTGCAGGTTGGTGACATGATCACATTTCAGATGTTTATGCAAAATCCTGAAAATCCACAGAACAGAGTCAGTAATAAATATCATTCTGGTGACTACTTGGTTACAGCTATCAAACACCAAATAACACATGATGACTATTACCAGACAATTGAAGTAGTCAGAGATTCTTACAGACAGACAGTCGCTTAAAGGAAAAAAGTATGCTAGGATTTAAACAATACTTAGAAGAAAAGCTTATCATCATAAACAATGGCAAAAAATACGGCCAAATTGTTTTCCTTGGTGGCGGAGCCGGATCAGGAAAGGGATTCACTAAAGATTTTTTCATGGAAGGTGAAAAATTCAAGGTTCTTGATGTTGATGAGTTCAAGCGACTATACTTGAAGCTTAACTTATTAACAAACAAATATCCAGAATTGAATGGTTTGGATTTAAAAAATCCTATTGATGTTGCCAAACTTCATGCGTTCATTAAGAAGAAGGGTATAGTTGGTAAATCTAAAGAAATCTTTTTTGATGGGCTTGAAGGCACAACTCCAGAAAAGCTACCAAACATATTGTTTGATGTTACAATGAAAGATATGGATGATATGTATTATTACATTCCATTGCTTACATGCTTGGGTTATGAAACAATCAACATGAATTTAATTTGGGTGTTGGCACCTATAGACGAAGCGTTTGTGAATAATAGATCAAGACCAAGACAAGTACCAGAAGATATTTTGTTGTTAACACACGAAGGTGTTGCTAATGTATTCTGGAAGATATTGTTTAAGAAATCAGATATATTCAAGCAAGATTTGTTGAATGGTTCTGTGTATATCGTTTCTTCAAAGAAAGACAATACACAATTCCATCCAATCTCACCTAATGCAAAAGATAAGAAAAAGATGCCTGCAATTAAGGATTTTGTCTATTGGCAGGTAAAGAAACCAGGCAAACCTCTAGATAAATCTAAGGTTGAAGAAGCCAAAAGCACAATTCTACAAAGCATACCACAGACAGATAACACAATACATATATTCAAGGATTTGAGTAAGTGAATGCAGAACAACCAAACTTCCTAGGCAATAAATTTGTATGGTTTGTTGGTACTGTTGAAGATATCAATGATCCATTAAAACTAGGTAGAATTAGAGTAAGAATATTAGGGCACCACACACCAAGTAAAACAGATATATCGGTAGCTGATTTACAATGGGCGTTTCCACTTGTACCAATTCACTCCGCCGGTATGTCTGGCATTGGTCAAACACCATTTGGGTTGCTCAACGGTAGTTGGGTTATGGGGTTTTTCAGAGATAGCCAATCATGTCAAGAACCTGTCATTGTCGGTGCAATGTTTGGTGATGTTGATGAAGAACCAGATTATGGTCAAGGATTTTCTGATCCAGACAAAATATATCCTAGATACAATAAAGAAACTGGTAAGGGTAAATATCCAGTAACAACAGATATCAACCCGCTTGCATTGTTGGATATGGAACAATTTTCCCCGATTGCATGGCGTAAAGACACAAGAATTAAGAAAATTCAGATAGCATGGCCATTCTCATCATACGAAGAACCGGAAACTCCATGGAATCCAGCTTATCCAAAGAATCATGTAAGAGAAACAGAATCGGGTCATATCGAAGAATTTGACGATACTCCAGGAATAGAACGTATCCACAGAATGCATAGAAGTGGTACGTTTGAAGAAATATTACCAGACGGCACTAAAATAACAAGAATATTGGGTGATGACTATACGATTGTCCTTCATGACAACAATATAGCTATCCAAGGTAATCTAAATATAACTGTACAGGGTGATGCGACACTAATAACAAACGGCAATGTAGAACAAAGAGTCAAAGGAGACTATAACATTGCAGTTGATGGAAACTATAGCATTACCACAAAAGGAGACTATAACTTAAAAGCCGATGGTGATATAAAAACCAGTGCGGATAAGAATCAGCATCATTTTTCTGGTGCTGATACTCTTATAGGTGCTGATGGTATGATTGTATCAAACGCAAAGGGTATTAATTATATCGCAGGCGCTATTGTTCATTTCAACAGTGCAAGTACACCACCAGTTCCAGACCCAGGCGATGCTATTGCAGATAGAAGAACAGCTATACCTAGTGATTTGATAGATGATTCACACCCAGATGACATTCTGGAAAAGATAAACGATGGTGATACTCAAGATAGAGTAACATTTAAAACATCTGGAAATTGGTAATAAATAGAACTATGGCTATAGTCTTAACAAATAGAAAATACTCTGATATTGACCTCGATTTTTTTGCTCATCCTGTAACAAAGGATGTTGTCAAGAAAACAGACGCGGAAGCAGTCAAAAGAGCGATACGATATCTTGTGTATACACAGCATTTTGAACGCCCGTTCCAGCCTGGAATCGGGTGCAAAGTGTATAGATTGCTATTTGAGCCAAGATCGGAAGAGCACACGTCTGAACTCCAGTCACTTAGGCATATCTCGTA
>ERZ650308.48-NODE-48-length-64851-cov-7.164022_pt1 | contig 64851 bp, 100 predicted proteins | sample MGYA00376244_ERZ650308 | MGnify/ENA primary metagenome ERZ650308 (study PRJEB26733, sample SAMN07839295) | wastewater metagenome | biome: small river; feature: stream; material: water | place: USA: North Carolina | collected 2016-04-26 ... | reverse complement strand
ATTGCATGCGTTCGGGGTTTTCCGCGCGCCAGCGAGCATAGTTCGCCTTAAGGCGATCCAGATTTTTGAGGCGGTATAGCCGGTTATACTCTGAACGATCAGTCAGATCGCGGCCTCTGGGCTGGGGATGAAACTCTGGCCGCCATAGTTTTCGAGGTTAGAGAAGGCGGTGCACGTGGCCTGCTGTTTGTCGCAGCCTGGGAAGGCCTCGAAAGTATCACCCGCCGTGACCTCGTAGGGCAACGGGTTCAATAGCGAGAATCTGCCGGCACCGTCCCATTCCGCGACCGTGCGCGAGAACGAGGCGTTCGGGCCGGAGGTCATCACCACCCGACCGAGGGTGAACGTGCCGGATCCGGGCGCCGGGACCGGAGCCGCCCGCAACACCGACCGCGTGCTGCCACCGAGGGCGGACATCGGCACGGCGAAGTCCGCAGCCAGCAGCGTGCAGCCCGCATCGAACAGGGTGTGGCTGCAGCCTGCCTGATAGACCCGGTGCGGCTCCTTGGTGCCCAGCAGCGTCCGGTAGTCGTTGGACGTGATCGAGACCGTCGTGTCGGTCACGTCGACCTCTGCGGTCAGGCCCGCGAAGATGGTGATGATGCCGGTCGGCGTAAACACGGGCTGGAAGGGCACAGGCCAGGCCGGGAAATAGGCCCGGTCGATCTGATAGTCGGCGCCGTCAAGCGCGCCCTGCCGGGCGGCGGCCGTCCACGGCGTGCCGTTGATCTTGTCGGGAAACTCCGCGCCGGTGATCGGGTCGAACACGCGCGGCATGATGATGGTCTGCCAGGTGTCGACGTCGAGGCCGCGCTTCCAGTGTCCGGTTTGCTTGTTGTTCTTCGGGTCAATTCGCGGGCCGGTCGACAGCCAGCGCGGGCCGCCCGGGTAGGTGAGATCGCAGTCCGCCGCGGCAATCCGGATGACGCCGGCCCCGCCGGAGAGGGTGAACGTGTGCAGGTCGCATTGCGCGAATCGTCCGGTGAGTAGGAGCGCGGACAGCGAACCGACACCGGCCTCCCAGACGGGGACCTTCATCAGATTTTTTCCGTGGTGAACGACAGCTTCTTGTTCTCGAGCAGGTTATACGCGAACTGCTCAAAGGTGGTGGAATCGTCATCGAACCGCACCAGCCAATCGAACGTGCCGGTCCACGTCACCGGCAGGCCCGCACCGGGGGCCACCGCGAAAGTCACCAGCCCGGTCTCCGACAGCGTGTAGTCGGTGCCCTCGACCTGCAGGACGCCGTCGACATAGATCTCCGCCGAGGTCGGCCAGAACACCGGGTCCGACCACGAAAACGACGCCCCGCCGAGCGAGCGGATAAGCTGGAACTCCGTCAGCACGGTGTTTCCCTGCCCGATCGACTGGTTCGTCGCCGAATTGTCCATGGGGTCGTTGAAGCGGAAAAGCTGCGCGCGGCCGCCGACCAGATTGTAGAACGCCACAAGGTCCTGATATTCGCGATAGGCCTCATCGGTGCGCAGGAACTCATAGCCGACCTCGATGGTGTAGAGCGGGTAGCTCCACCGCGACAGCGCGCTCCGCTTGCCGGAGACCGACGTTTGCACGTCCGTCGACCAGTTCGGGGTTTTCTTGACGGGGTAGGTGATCCCCGGGAGAGACGGGAACAGCAGCATGGGTCAGCCTCGCCGGGGTCGCGCGCTCGGATTCTTGTCCTGATAGGATGACACGGCGCGCGCCAGCTTGGCAGAGCCACCGGAGCGCAGCCACCCGTCGACGCTGGCCCCGTCCCACGCCTGAATGACGATCTGCACGCCGCCGCCACCGCCGCCGGCCATCCCCGAGCGGTAGGCCTCCGCCGGTGCGCCAGCGGGCAGGATGGTTTCGCCCTTGTGGATCACGGCCAGGCCCGTCCGGGGCACGTCCCATGCGCCGACGTCGAACTTCGGCACCGCGGCAAGCTGGGCCATGACCGAGGCCTCCGAGGCCGCCGCAGGACCGGCCGCCAGCGGACCGAGAATCGGGGACAGGTTCGCGAACACGCCCGCGAAGGTCAGGGCGGCCCGCGCCGTGATATCCGACGTGAACGTGGCGACCTTGGCCGGGAGAGCCGTCGTGGCCGCCGCGACCTCGGTAGCCGCGCGCGCCGCGGCGCCGGTCTGGTTGGCCGTCAGCAGGGCAAGCTGGCCCGCGATGTATTCGGAGACCGGCTTGGTGACCAATAGCTCGATGGTTTTCAGCGACAGGTCCAGCAGGATGTTCTTGGAGGCCTGCGCGAACGACAACTGGCCGGTGATGAGGCCGCGCATCTGGCCGTTGATCGACCCGGCGACCGCGTCCGTATACTGCCGCCAGATCGCCATTTGCGCCTGAACCGACTGCCGATCGAGGTTGATCATGTCGGTGTTGTGCTGCATCTGCAGTTGCCGGATGCGGCCGTTGATCGCCGCATATTGCGATTCCTTCAGGCCGCCAACGGTCAGTTCGTTTTGCAGGATTTTAAGCTGCTCCTGATAGGACTGCTCTGTGAACTCCTGCAATTGACGGTACTTCGTGTTTTGCGTGATCTGGCCAAGCGAGACCTCCATGTCGAGGATCGCCGCGCGCTGTTTCAGCAGTTCCTGCGCCGCCCGGATTTCGGTCTCGTAGTTCCGCAACATCGCATTCAGCGTGTCCTGATTGGACCGCCGGCGTCGCATGTCCTGATCCTGCCGGTTCGCGGTCTGCGACTCGTCGGCCCGCGACCAGATCTTGTTGAGGGTGTCGACGCCGGTCTGGGTGTCTTTCGCGATGGACTGCATCACCATCTGGGTGCGCGCCATCATGTTCGCCGTCATCTGGTTGAAGGCGTCCTTCACGCCGTCCCAGTTGAAGGTGAAGGCGTTGTAGATGATCTTGCCCAGTCCCATGAAAAGTTCGCCGAGGCCATAGACCACGGCCTTGCCGATCTCCCACATGCCCTGCAGCGCGACGGTGACCGCCGCCAGAACCGAGACCAGCACCTTCACGGTCACGACCAGGAAGTCGAGCACCTGCCCGAACAGGCCGCCCTCCTTGATCGAATTGTTCAGGGCCTGCGCCAGCCCGGCAAGCCACGACACCAGCCCGGTGATCGCTGGACCGAACGCCGTGGCGATGCTCTGGCCGACCGCCGACAGGGACTTGCCGAACTCGATGGTCTGCACGTCAAGGCGGCCCATTTCGGCAAGAAACTCCTTTGACGCATCGGACCCGGCGCGGCGCTGGGCGTCCTCCAATTCGCGGAAGGCCCCGGCACCCTGATTCAGGATCGGGATCAGCGCAGCGCCAGCCCCGCCGAGCAGGGCGGTGACCGCGGCGGTTTTCTCGGTGCTGTCGCGATAGCGGGACACCCGATCGGCGATCAGGTCGAACTTCTGCTCGGCATTGAGGCCGATAAAGTCCTTCGCCCGCAGACCGAGGTCGGCAAGCGTCTCCTTCGCGCGAGACATGCCAGCGTTGGCGCCGACCACGGTGCGCTCCACGCGGGTCAGGGCCTCCGACATCGCCGACACGGTGATGCCAGCCGCCCGGCCGGTGAAGTCGAACAGGTCCAAGGTCTGCGCCGAGACGCCGAGATTTGAGGTCAGCTTTTCGATGGCCGTGGCCGATTCGGTCATCGCGTTAAAGAACTCGACCACCTTGTCGACGGTGAAGGCGGACAGGAAAGCATCCTTAAACGACTTCGCGCCCTCGGTGATGGCGGAGACCTGCTCTTTGAGGTCCTTGACGCCCTGCGCGACGTCCTTCAGGGCATCTTGGGCGTTGCCCGCATCCGCTGCGACTGTAACGGCAAGGACTTCATCGGACATCGCATCACCCCATGCCGACGCCCGGGATTTTGCCGTCGGTCATCTGCGTATATCGCAGCATTTCCGCCTCATTCATAGGGGGCGGGGAGGTCGGGTCCTGCGGGGCTTCGGCGGCTTTGGCAACCACGCGCCGGATGGCGGCGACCCGCGACGGCGTCAGGCGTTCGATGACGTCCCAGTCGCCGCGCGTGGCCAGCACCAGATCGGCGACTATGTCGTCGAAGTAGTCTCGCCATTCAAAGGGGTTTCTGGCGCAGCGCCGCCGGCCCCTCCTTGCGGGGGCTGGTCTGCCCCGGCTTTTTTGAGACCGGCCTGCTCGAGCAGCACGCGGATCGCGATCGACAGGTCCAGCGCCTTGATGCGCAGGCTCTCGAACTCGTCCTTGTCGATGGGATTTTCGCTCTCGATCGTCAGGCACAGGAACACGGTGTCGAGCATCAGGCCGAAACCGGCCTCGTCCATCTGCTCGGCGACACGGGAGCACTTCACCAGCGCGGGCGTGACCTTGCGCTGGGCCTTAATGGAAAACTCGGGGACCGAAAACGTGCGGCCCCCGAGTGTGATGGTCGGGATAGTTTCGTCGGGCGACGACATATGGACTCCTTGGGCGGCGGGCGGGCTTACGAGACGTCAGCGAAGCTGGTCTTGATGACCCGCCCCGAGGCGTCGGCGAAGATGTCGAAGTCGATCTCCGGCATCATGAAGTCCTCCAGCTTGAAGGCCTGGCCCAGCTTGGACGACACGCAGGAGTAGATATGCGAGACGTAGGGCTTGGCGGTCGGCTGGTTGAGGTTCGTGTAGTAGAAAAGCTCGAACGTCGGCGTGACGCCGATATCCGGGTTGATCAGGGTCAGCGACTGACCGGAGGTCACGTTCTTGTAGTACGTGAAAAGCAGCGCCGCATCGGCATCGGCCGCCGCGAAGGTATAGACGCCGGTCGTCTCGTTGACCGAGTACTTGCCGACCGCCTCCGAGCCGGAGGCCACCCGCTGCAGGGGCAGGCCGGTCGCCGCATATTTGACGCCGAGATCGCCGCGGAAGTCAGCCGAACCGGCCACGGTCACGGTGTAGGGGCCGGGGCTGGACGGGACTGCCGCCGCCTCATCGATCACCCACGCATCGCCGCCGGTGTTGAGGGTCTGGCCGAAGAACAGCGCGTTGAGCGCGAGGCCGGACACGACCGCGTTCTTCATCTTGCCGGACGACTTCACGGTGCCGCGCGCCGCGACCAGCGGATACTGCTTCTGGCCAAAAAGCTGCTTCGTGGAGCCGGACAGATCGAACGAGAACTCGTTCGCATAGCCGACGTTGATGGGCGTCTGGTTCGGAATGTCGAGACGGCGGGCAATGAGAATGCCAGGACCGAATACAGCGTAACCCATGATGGTGCTCCCCTAAGCGTTGACCTGTAGTCGGATAGGCACGATTGCCATCCCGTCGCCGTCCAGATCGCCCGGCACGCGCGTGACGCTACCCTGAATCCGTGCAGATTGCACTAGACCGCCGAGCGTCTGGCGTCCAGTGCTGAGATCGCGGCCGCTGGGGATCAGCCGGTTCGTGATCGCGTTCAGGACCTGATTCATTTCCGTGGCACCGACCACGCTCTCGTCCTTGCTGTTGAAATAGACGTAGATCGAGGCCTCAAGGACCACGTTCGGATTGGCCGAATTATTCCAATTCCACTGTTCGTCGTGCCCCTCGAACTGGAACATGGCCGGGCGCTGCTCGAGCGGCACGTCGCCCCACAGCTTCACCCGCCGGCTGGGGGTGTTTTTCCACGCATAGGCCGGGGTGATCAGCGCGAACAGCGCCGCATAGATGGCCTCTCGATCGAAGGCGAAGAATCCGGGCGCGGTCATTTTCTCAGGTCCAGTTGGTCTTTGACGACGGCCCGCAGGCGCAGGGTGATTTCGGACCGCATGTCCGCCAGCCCAGAGCGCATGTAGGACCGCTCCGGCATGGTGGAGCCGGGATGGTTTACCTTCTTAAAGAACACCTGCTTTCCGCGCCACATGAACGCGAGGGCCTCGCCCTTTTTCGCCTCGATGATGTGCGCGGGGGTCTTGCCGCCGAACTCGTGGATCCGGCCATACTTCACATCGCCGGACTGCGCGACCTGGCCGACCACGCCCGTGGGCGTCTGCGTCACCGGCAGGACCGAATGCACCGACCGCCGGAGATCGCCAGACCGAACATGAAGGACCTGCCCGGACAGCTTGTCGGCTTTGATGTGCCGCTCCAATTCGAGGATGATGGCGGTGACCTCCCGGGTCAGCGCTCGCCGCATGCCCTCGGGCCGGGCGTCGATCCGCTCGAGCAGAACCTGATCGCCCTTTAGCTCGATCTTCAGCATCGGCCTAGAACACCCGCCTGTAGTTCTGCAGCATCATCGCGACCGGGGACGGCATGTCCTTGGCCGAATAGCTGATGGTCTCCTGCCCGCCGAGCGACTTGGAATTGACGCCGATCGATGCGCGCGAGACGTACCGGAAGGAAATCCACTCGAGCGCGGCCTGCTCGAGGTCCTGCGGGACATAGCCGTAGCTGATGACGGCGGCCTTGCCGGCATCCGCTGCGGCGAACGTGTAGACGCCAGTCGCCGAGACAGCATATTGGCCGGTCACCGGAGCCGACGCGACCTTGGCCGCGGCCACGCCAGCGATGGTGACACCGAGGTCCATGGCCCAGCGCCCATAGAGCGCCGTCGGCGTGATCTGGTAGGGCGTCGTCGGGATCTGCCACGACTCCGAGGTCGCATAGCCAGCCCGGTAGGAGACGCCGATGTTCTGGCTGCCGCGCGGGGTGCCATAGCCCGGGAAATCGAGGAATTGCTGCGCGCCCGGCGGGAAGGAATCGCCCGGCGAGAGCAGGTAGCCGGACTGCGACCCCTGCTGGTTCGGCCCGGGGACGGCCGCCGCGCCGATCAGCGTGTTGCCGATCGACACCTGCGCGATGGAGATCACCGGCCACTGCTTCAGCATCAGGCGGGAGGACGGCCACCCGGCGCCGTCGTAGCGCTCGCTGTAATCCGCCGGCAGGACGTTTCGGCTGAGGAAGGTCAGGATCGCCCGCGAGCAGTTCGTGATCGTCTGCTGCAGGGCGTCATCCGAGGCGGCGGCGTTGGCCCCCAGCCAGGCCTTGACGGCTGCGAGGGTCGTCAAGTCGATGGGGTTGGGGGCCACAGCCATGATGCGCCTCAGTTCTTGATCGGGGCCTCCGGCGATTTCTGGCCTTCGGCATCGTTACCGTGGTTCGCATCAGTAACCGAGCCGGTCGCGCCGTCAACCTTGGCGGCGTTGGCCTCGGCGAGGTCCTTGGCCCGACGGCGGGCTTCGCGTTCCTCCGGGGTCAGCGCGGCGTCCAGTTCGGCATCGGCCTCATCGTCGCCCTCGAGCCGGGCGCGGTCGGCGTCCGACAGGTCGGCGTGGAACGCAGGCTCAATCGGCTGGCCCAGCGCGTCCAGACCGCCGACAGGCCGATCGGCAGGACCGTCGATGACGGCGGCGGGGGCGCCTTCCGGGGCCACCCGTGCGATCGGCTGCGCGGTCGCCGGGATGCGCGGGTCGCCAGCCTCATAGGGATGGCCGGTGCGCGGGTCGATCGGCGGGACCGAGATCGGGAACGGCGCCAATTCCGAATCGTGCGCCGGAACGCCCGTTTCGGTCTGAAGCTGGTTGAAGGGCGGCTGCGTGGTGCCCGTGGCCGCCACCTGACCGAGGCCCGCCGGAGCGGGCTGTGCGGCCGCCGGTGCCGGGGTGACCGTGCCCTGCGAGAACGTGGAGCCGCCAGCGCCGACCGGATCGTGCAGCGCGCGCGCCCCGAGGCCATCGTTGCCGCGGTTCGGATCGGCCGCCACGTCGTCCGGAAGGACCTTCATGCCGCCGGCATCTTCGTCGTTGCCGTCGACCACCAGCGGGATCTGGTCCTCGTCCATTTCGAGGGCGTGACGGATGACGACCTCGCGAATCGCCTCGTTCTTCATGTTCGCCGGGGCCTGAACCTTCAGGCTCTTGGCCGCGTTGAAAAGCTCGGTGCGCGTCATGGCGCCGACCCGGGAAACGAACCGGGCCTTCCGGCTGGTCGGACCGGACGCCGGATCGTCGGGGCCGCCCTCCTCGAACTCCACGATGCGCGGATCGTGCGCCATGATTTCGCGGGCTTCGTGGACCTCAAGGCCGCGAATTGTGCCGTCCTTTTCGCCATAGCTGCGGTCGAAAACGGTGACGGAAGTCATGCCCTCGGGCAGGCGGAGGTTGATCATGGGGGTGGTCTCCTGTGTGGGGTGACGCGTCACAACGCGTCAGGGGGCGTTATGTTCAACGCCGGCCACCATATCGACGCCCCGGCAAAAGAAAAGGGGCGGCCCGAAAGCCGCCCCCTCGTTCGTCCAGCCCTTACAAGCTGGAAGATCAGCCGTTCGCGATGTTCGTGATGACGCCCATCGACGGCGGGAAGTAGTTCTGCAGGACCTCGTCCGCATACACGCCCATTTCATAGCGGCGCGCGCGCAGCGGCCACTCGATCTGGTAGTAGTCCTGCCGGGTGCGGACCTGCATCACGTTGCCGACGCCCGACACCGGATAGGGCAGGGTCTTGGACGTGAACAGGATCGTGCCCGCCGGCATGTTCGGATGGATGCGGATCTGCAGGGTCTTTGCACCGGCCATCGAGAACTTGTTGTTGTAGGTGGTCATCATCATGCCACCCGACAACGCATCCTGCGCCGAGGTAAAGACGAACCGCTGTGCCGAGGTCGACGTGCCGGTCAGGATCTTCTTGCTGATGTTCTGCGCCTCCTGCGAGGACACCCACATGGTGTCCGGCGACAGGCGGTAGAGGTCCCAGCGATCCTTCAGGAGCGCGTCGATTTCAACGATGCCACCGGCACCGTCGGCGGTCAGCGGGGTGCCCGTTCCAGCCGTGCCCGTGGGCATGAACTTGATGTAGGCGTTCGAACCCGACTTGAAGGCCTGGTAGAGCAGGCCGTCGAACACGAGACTGTTGGTGGAGTTGTCAGCCGTGCCCAGCGACGCCGCAGTCTGGGTGCCGGTCGCCGCCGCGGTGATCACATAGCTGTTGATGCTGGTGATCGCGCCGAGGACTTCCGAACCGGCGGCGCCCCAGAACCAGGCATAGCCGCACGCGCCATTGACCGCAGTCACGGTCGCCGCAACCGACTGGTTGGAGCCGCCACCCGACAGGACCTGCGAAGCCGCGTTGGACAGCTTGGCCGTGCCGCCACCGAAGGTGTCGGACGAACCGTCCGCGTTGGTGCGGGTGATGCTGCCCTGCACGCCGCCGACGACCGAGCCGTTGACCACGGCGTCCAGCGACAGCGCGGCCACGATGACCGACACGGTGCTGTCCGACAGGGAGCCAGCGGTGCCCGCCGACAGGGTCGGGGTCGGGGTGGTGCCCAACTGCAGCGACGTGTTGCCGCCGAGCAGGAGGATTTCCTCGCCGAGCATGCAGGCCTCGAGGCCGGTCTTGGCGCCGATCGCCTTCACGTCGTCAAAGCCCATGCCCGCATACTGAGCCTCAAAGTCCACCGACGTCTCGATGCCGATGCCCTTGTAAGCCGCGGTGTAGTCCGAGGTCGAAACGGCCTGAACGCCGCCACGGTTGCCGCCGGACACGCCGATGCGCAGGCCCGTGGTGTTCACGCCGGTGACGGCACGCCAGGCAGCCTGAATGCCGCCCTTGCCGGACACGCGCGGGATCTCGTTCCGGAGCGGGGTCAGGACCGGGTAAAGGAACTTCGCGCCGAGCTCGAGATCGTAGTAGGTGAGGCCCGAGGTCGCCGAGCCGGACTGCGAGAACGTGGCCTTCGCCAAGAACTCGGGCAGGCCTTCGGGAATGAACGGCGCAGCGGTCAGCGACTTGCCGACTTCGGACAGGAAACCGCCCATCGAATCAAGCGCGGCCTTGTAGGCCTCGGGGGTTTCCGGGTTGAGGGTCTTGGCGAGCAACGGGACAAGGCGGGCGTTAAAGCCAGCGCCGTCGTTGATCTTGCGAACATGAATGGTCATGGCCGAATCCTGATGAATGAGTTGTCGCAGAGCGACCATCGCCCTCGACTCGCTGCTCGGACACCGTCTCCGGGCCGTAATCGTCACTTGGGGGATTTTCCCTGCCGTCTCCGGCGGGCCGTCACGGGTGGCCGTCTCCGGCCTGTCGTCCAATCCACCCGTCTCCGGGTGGCCGTCCAGTGTGCGTCAGCTTCGCGCCCGTCTCCGGGGTTAGCGACGCGGCAGGGACAAGCGGTTCACTTCGCCCTGCATTTCGACAAAGGCGGCGTGGTTCGCATCGCGGACCTCATCGCCTTGGCCGATAATCTCATGCACGATGTGGCCCTTTTCCACAACCTGAAAATGCGACGGGCGACCAGCCACGGGCTGGGCCTCGATGCGTTTCACGCGCGCCGAGACGTCCTTGATGACGTCGGCAATGTCGCCGAGCGTCTTGGAGAACGCCTCCTCCTGAGCCTGAAGGGCCTTCTTGAGATCGCCGCCGACCGACTTGTCAGCGTCGTGGTTGCACATTTCCGGCTCGATTTCGGCGAGCAGGTCGTGGGCCTTGCGAAGGCGGGTCTTGTCGGCGGTGCTGTTGCGCGCGCCGATCTTGCGGAGGTCGCTGGCCGCGAAGCCGACGCTCACGGCCTTGGTCGCGTCATCCGCCTTCATGGCGGTGAGGATTTCGTCCAGCAGGGTCGCAGCCGCCGCGCCGAGTTCATCGACCATGGTGCTGATCTTGGAGACGATCTCCGGGGAGGCCTCCACCTTCGTGGTCGCGTCCGAATAGTAGTAATAGCCGTCGCCGGTCGCCAAGCGCGTGTGGAACGCCTCGAGCGAGCACACCAGCGAGATCAGTTCTGACACGCTGCCGAGATTGGCGGACTTCGCCACTTCCGGGGTGATGGTCTTGGCGAGCGGCGGCATGTCGACGTCCACGCCGAGGTCGGCGGGCAGCAGCGACAGGCAGCCGTGCTCGATCGCGCCCTTCACGACGGCCAGACGTTCGCGGAACGACGGCACCGGGGAGGCGACCAGGACCTTCGCGTGGCCCATCACGTCATCGGCGGACTTCATGGACGACTTGTCGGCCTCGTCCTTCGCGGCGGTCTTGGGATCGCGTGCCGCGCCGGGCTTCTTGGCGGTGCCCTTGTCCGGCGCATAGTCCGGATTGTCGGACGCATTCTTGTGCGCACCGGCGGGGTCGCGGGCGTCCAGTTCGGTCGTCAGGGCCTTCAGCGCGTCGGTGACCGGACCGGCCAGCTTCGCGGCGGCTTCCTCGGCGTCCAGAGCCGCGAGGGCCGGAGCAATATCGGCCTTCTTGGCGAAGGACTTACCGGGCAGGCGCGGATGGGTCCACGTCTGGACGGCCTCCCGGAGCGACACGTCGTCGGCACCCTTGGCGACAGCCGGGGCCTCATCGACGGCCGTCACGGCCAGATCGAGCACGTTGGTCGGCTCGAGGTCGCCGGCGGCGTCAGCCTCGGGGGCACCCGACGCGGACGTGAGGTTTTTGCGCGCGACCTCGACGTGCTCAAGCCAGCGGTCCTCCGAGCCGGCGGCCTTCGCCAGCTTGCGGGCCTCGGCCGCGACTTCATCGTTGGTCGGGGGCAGCTTGGCGCCCTCGGCGGCCTCGACGGTCGGAACGTGGAACTTGCGAAGTTCGGTGCCGCTGTTCTTCACGACCTCGAACGTGGCGTCCGGGATGCACGGCAGGTCGACCAGCGAAATCTCGTGAGGATCCGCGACATAGTGGGTGTGATCGCCGACCTTCTTACGGGTCACATACTTGCCGCCGATGGAAAAGCCCGTGTAGACGCCCTCGAGCACCTTCTCGAGTTCGTTCTTGTCGACCACCTTGGCCGCGACCTCGATCTGTTCGTTTTCGTCGTTGAAGGCCAACTGCTCCAGCTTGCCAGCGGCGACCGAGCCGTGCATCGAGCGCAGGTTGCCGAGGGACTTTCCGGCCGTGGCCTTGTGCACCGCCTCCGACCACTTCTCGAAATACGGCTTCGAACCAGCGTAGTCGAACACTTCGCCAGAGCGATCTGGAGCGGACGATGCCGCGACGCCGTAGACGATGCCCTTGACCGCATCCACCTTGGTGATCGGGATAAACAGGCGCTTGGTGCTCATTGAGAAGCCCTCATGGTGCGTCTGGCGTGGCCAGCGATGCGGTGAATTGCTTTTATCGGCGAAAATCACGCCACGCAAGGGATGGGCGTCAGGGCGTGGTCCGCACACTAGATGCCGTCACGTTCTCGATGACCTCCACGTCCAGCATGGAGCCGCGCCGATAAGCGCGATCAGGATCGACCGAATGAATGGCGAAGGTCCCGGGGCCGCGGCATGCATCGACGGCCAGGCCGTGGTCGGTAAACACACCGATCACATAGGGCGCACCCATGTCGACGTCCGACTTTGTCACGATGTGGAGCTTGCCCATGGCCGGGCATATCCCGGTGATCGCCTTGGCACAATGGGGGTCGACCTGTAGCGTGCCGGGCGCGCGTTGAACGGAACGGTCCGTCGCGCGTTACCCACAGCAACAGGAGACGACCCATGGAAGACCCCAAGACCGACGCCGCACCGATTCGCAACCGTGCCATCCGCCGTGACGCCGCCGCCGCGCGCAACCTGCCGGATCTGTACCGCCAGCTTGACCTCGCCCGCGAGACGCTGGCCAAGGCCAAGGCGCAGGCTCCGGACGTCCACACGATCCAGATGAATATCGGGTCGGAAGGGGTCGGGTATGCCCCGGCAGACCGCAAGGCGTTCGCCGAACTCGTCCTGAAGGACATGCAGGACAAGGTGACCGCCACCGAAAGCCAGATCAAAGCCCTCGGGTTCGAGGTCGATTAACAGGAGGCCACCATGCTCGGCACCATCCTCATCGTTTTGCTGATCCTGATTCTGCTCGGCGGCATTTCGCCGTGGGGCACCACGCGCGGGCCGTTTTACGGCACGGGCTACTACGGTGGCGGCGGGCTGGGGCTGGTGCTGATCATCGTGATCATTCTGGTGGTCGTCGGCCGCATCTGATACGAACACCGCTGCCCCGGACCCGGGGGTGGCCCGGAGGGGCCGCAAGGGCACAAACAGGAGGCCCGGGACTCGCACCCCGGGCCTTTCGCTTTCAGCCCGTCGGCTCCTTTTCGCGGCTGGCCGGTGGCGAGTACTTCAGCAGCTTGCGGGTGCTGCCCATCACCGGAGCCACGGCACATTCGCAGTTCGGGTGCGCCGGTGGAGCCGGGTCGCCAGACTGAAAGTCCTCGTCCAGATCGATCGCGCCTTGGTCGTTGTTCGCGATGCAGATTTCGCAGGGCTTCTCGCCGAGCAGCCATTCCTTTTTGATGTCGAGGTCCAGTTCGTCGCGCGCGCCGCGGTACGATTCGAGCGAGGCCATCGAATTGACCCGGTTAATCTCGGTGTGCGCGATCAGGGCCGCGCGTTCCTCCGAGAACGCCGTCGCCGTCCGGATGAGGGCCGCGATCTCCTTGTTGCCGACGTTGTCCCGCAGGCCGCCCTCGATGACGTCCCGAATCATGTTGCGGGTGGTGGTGTCGATCCGCCACTCGGGACGCACGGCCTCCACCAGATCGCCGTCGGCGTTCCAGCGCATGCCGACCATTTCGGCGGCAATGTCCCGGGCCTTCGCGACGGCGCGCTCGTTGACCACGTCGACCAGTTCGTCCGCCGAGTTGACGCCGATGCGCGCCATGACCTCGGTCGCCACGGCCTCCGCCGATTCGCCGAGGGCGTCGGCGGCACTCGCGATGATCTCCTCGATCGCCGACAGATCGGCGTCCCGGGCAATGTCGTCCGGCGTGCGCGGCCCAGACCCGGCCTTGGCAAGGCCGCCATCGGCGGCCTTCACGATCTCCGAGGCGGCCAGCACCTGCCGGACCACGCCCGCGCGCACCTTGCGAAATGCCCGCGCCAGCAGCCGGGCCAGCTTGGCCTCCTGCTTTGCCGACGCGGGAAAATCAAAAGGGACCGGCTTAACCCCGTCGTCGGCCTCAAAGGCCTTGTGGACGCCGTGCGCGCGCTCGAACTTGCTGACGGCCGGGGCCTTCCCTGCGTCACCAGGCGACGTAGCGCCGCTTTTGCCCGGGGGAGCCTTGCCGCCGCCGCCCTTGCCCGGGGGCGTCTTGTCGTCCGGACCGCCAGCGCCGGGCGGCAGGACAGGAGGCGCAAGCGGGTCCGGCACGATGCCCGCCGAGATCGCCTCCTTCTTGCCGTCGATGGTGTTGGCCCCGACCGGGACGAAACCCGATGCAGTCTTGACCATGAGGACGTCGGCGCCGGGATCGTCGGACGGATCCTCGCCCATGATCTCGCGGCCCCGGTTGATGGTAAGCAGGCCGCCCTCGACCTTTTTGGTGATGATTTCGGTCTGCTGGGCCTCGTCCACCACAGGAGCGTCGTCCCACGCGAACTCGATATCCGGAGAGTTAAACTCCGTCTCGAGGACGTCGTTGATGATTTCGGCGACCCATTCCTTCAGCGGCTCGGTGCCTTCTTCCTTCGCCTGCGTCGCACCCGATTCGGCGGTCGCCCGATTCATCATGGTGATCAACTGCTGGGGCGAGATCGAGAACGCGAAACAGACGATGCGCGCCAGCCAATCGTCCATCGGGTTCTTCAGGTCCGGCTCTTTCGTCGGCACAAAGGTCTTTGCGACGCCGCCGGGGACGAACTTCGCGTGACGGCGCGAAGCCGCGTTGCCGGTAAACAGCGCGTCCCACGCGGTCTGAAAGGCCACGATCTGCTCGGGGGTCCAGTTTTCAGGGGTGCCGATCAGCGCCTCGGGGATGTTGCCCTCGGTGTAATAGGACAACTGGAACTGCTGGCGGCGCATGGCGATGTGCACCGTGGTGATGACCTGCTCGACCTCCGAATAGCCGTAGGCCCGGGCCACGCGCTTATTGTAGGGCCGGTAGATGATGTCCTTCACCGTGTAATTCACGGCAGGCAGGCCCGCCAACTGCTGCTGGTACGCCGGCGGATAGAAGATCTGGCCGCCGATCATGTAGGGCATCGGCGTGCGGCCCCAGTCGTCCAGCACGACCTTGATGGTCGCCCCGTCGATCTGCTCGAGCGCGATCAGTTGACCGCCCCGGTTGCGGCGCAGGTAGAGCGTGGCCGCGTCCAGCACGAACTTGTCCTCGAGCAGCGATCGCAGCCACGGCCGCCAGCGGTTCACGCCGTCCGGCTTGGTGAAAAACGAGGTCAGGTAATCGATGCGGTTCTGCTGGTCCGGGGTGGTCTTGTCCTTGGTCTTGGGATCGGCGTCGGCCTTGGCGCGGAACTTCCATTTCAGCTTCGCGATCTGGTCCTTGCGGGTTTCGATCACCAGCCGCATCAGGTCGTAGCCGTCGGCAAGCTGCTTCATCATCCCGAAGGTGACGGCCTCATACGAGCGCGGCTGCTGGTTGAGGTTGTAGCCCGGGGCAAAATTCCACGCGCGACCGGCGACCTCGAGCGGCGCGGTCGGCGCCATCGGGTTCTGCGGGCCGAACCAGTCGGCACCGCCACCCCGGTTGATGCCGAGGGAGGCCTCCATGTTCACGCGGATGTTCTGGGAATAGCCGCCGCCGTAAATGTTGGTCTGCAGCGGGGTCATCGATGCGGCGGGGCCGCGCGGCGTCATCACCATGGGGGCGTCCTCTCTTGAGACGCCCCGAGCAATAGCAGGACCGGAGCCGCCAGCCTATAGCCGCGGCGGGCGTCCACCCGCGCGGTCAAGCCAGTAGACCACCAGCAGGATGACGACGCCGATGCCGATTCCTACGAAACCGCCGAGAATGCCTGACAGGACCTCCTCCACGGTCAGCCCCCGGCCTTTGCCGACGACGCGATGCGCGCGACCCGGATCAGTTCGTGGCCAATGTCGCGGGCAGAGCCGGGCGGCATCAGGAACGCCCGGCGCGAGGGCAGCGACCGATCGATGACCAAGCCGACGAAATCGCGCCCTTCCAAGGCCTGGCCCCAGACGGCGAACGTGGAGATCGGCTCGGGCGAGAACGTCGGCTCGGCGCCGGTCAGTTCCGCGCGGACCTTGGTCAGGGTGTCGAGCAGGGCGTCGACCATGGCCGCCGACATACCGAGGACCACGCGGTCGTTGGTGCTGGTCTGCAGCACGACGGCTGCGGCGGCCTTGTCCTCGCGGATTTTGGCCGAGGCAATATCGACCACGTCGATGGGAATGATGAGCGCGCCTTCGCCATCACCGGGGGCCGGGCGCATACGGATAATCGGGTCATTCATGGGATTGGTTCCTATTGTTCAAACAGCGCGGCGCGCACGGCCGCGTCCTTGGCCTCGAGCAATTTTCGCAGGGCGACGGTGCGCTCAGGGTTTCGGGGGACCGTGGCCAGAACAACATCGGCAATCCATCGGAACGATTTGCTGACCTCCCGCAGGTGCGGGGGCAGGTGCTCATACCGAAAGAACTGAATGATCGGCTCGACCAGCGTCATGTCGGCGACGGCGTAGGTCTCGCGAGAGACATTCCTGCCATCAAGCGACCACGACACGGTCGCGCGGTCACCATCGACGGTGACGACCGTCTGCGTCGGCGAATCCACAGGGGCTGCGCGATGACGAACAAAGTCACCGGGAAAGATTTTCATGAGGTCCTCGGGGTGTAGGCGGCCAAGAGCGTGATGCGCCGGGTGGCCGGGGTGACCGTCGCATCAGAATCGTCGCCGAACACCATGAGCGACATGGAGCCGTCCTCGAGACCGGCCAGCAGCGAGCGCGTCTCAATGACGGCGCGGGCCGTGATCGGGTCCAGCCGACGCCGAGCGTCAGTTGACGGTCGGGGGCTTTCCGGGGCCGCCGCCGGGTTCGGAGCCGGGGCTTTCCGGGGCGGGGCGGACGCCGGTTGCGAGGACGGCTGGCGGTGCGATGGTTTGGAGGGCTGCCGCCCATTCGATGCCATAGTTCGGGTTCCCGTTTGGTAAGAGGACAGGGCGGCCATCCTCGGTGACCTCGACGAATGCCGTGTGGACGGCAAGGCGGACCTTCAAGACCGTGCCATCGGCAAGGACCACGGTGGTGGTTGGTTCCTCGGTTGAGACGATCTGCACAGGCTTATTGGGCATCGGCGACACTCCAGACGAACGACACATAGGTGGCGGTGTGGCCGACCGCAGTCAGGCCGATGGGCAGGCCGGTCCGGGCGCAGATCTGAACGACCGGCTCCAGTTCGGACACCCAGTGCCCCAGCATCTTGACGATCATCGACTCGAGCATCGCCGCGTGTGCGCGCGCGCCATCGGCCCGCGCGGCATCGAGAATCGACGTGCAAGGGACGGCGATCTCGCCGTCATTGATGCTGAGTTTCATGGGGGTAGGCCCTTCCTGCAGGTCGGACCATAGCGTGGAATACCCGAAAAAGGAAAGGCCCCGCACTCGCCCAATGCGGGGCCTTTCTTCTCAACCGAGCGGGGACGATGGGACCCCGATCAGGAGGTCGTGCCGGTACCAACCTGCACCGCGGTGACCGTGGCCGCGCCGGTGCGGGTGACCACGAACTCACGCCAAGTGTTCGTCGCCAGCGTCAGGGTGCCGGTCAGCGTCCAGCCGGTGTTCGTGACGATGGTCGCGGTGCCGGAGTTGGTGTTGATGACGCGAACCCGCATCGACTGGCCGATGGCCAAGCCCGGATTGGCGGCCAGGAAGTCGGCGGCCAGCGGCAAGGTCAGGGACGGGGTGGTGCCGCCGGCGGACGTGTGGAACACGTTGTTTCCGCCAGCCAGCATCGCTGCGGTCAGCGTCTGGGTGGTGCCGTTGTCGGCCGTGGCGACCTTGTTGTCGGTCGGCTGCGCGGCGACGGCGAAGCCCTGCGCGAGCAGGTAGATGATATCCCGGGAGTCGACGTTGTAGACCATGCCGTTCGCATCGGGAGTGTAGGTGCGGCCGGAGGTCGGCGGAGTGGACACGTTCACCGACACCGAGCCGGTAAAGCCGTAAGGCGCACGCATGGAAATTGCGGTCATCGGGATCTCCTAGAGGTTTCTCAGGAGAGCCGCTGCCAGCCCTGCCCGATCAAAGGTTGCACGTCGTCGGCGACCGTCACCACGATCTGACCGCCATTGACCGAATACACCGTGCCGCTCATCCCGTAAACGGTGGAAAACGCCGGTTTCCCGTCCGCACCCAGCGGCGAGACCAGCACCGTGGTCGGCTTCGGGGCGTTCGCAGGAGGCGGGGAAAGCGACGCGGCGGCCTGCTGCATGTAGGTGATGATGCCGGCATTCGTCTGGTATTCCTCGGCGAAGGCCAGCACCAGAGCGTCCCAGTCGTCGGGCGAAACACCCTTGGTCCGCTTCTTCATGTCGGCTTTTTTCTCGATTTGGATTTCGCCGTTCGGGACCTTGTACTTGATCTGCACGATCTGGTTGGACAGGTCGTCGTTCGGCTCGAGCGCGAAGGGCTTCTCGGTGATCACCACGCGCATGTTCCAGTTCACCTGCGCGCGCAAATTGACGAACCGCTCATCCGCCGTGGCGTTGGTCGGCCCGGCACCGACGTTGACGGCGACAATCTCGACGCCCTCGATCGCCACGCGCGCCTCGTTGTCGCGCGGATCCTGCGAGGCCTGAATTTGCCGCAGGCGGTCGGTGACGCCGCCGCCCATGCCCGCGTCGTCAATCTTGATGCGCCGCGGCTTGTCCCGGCGGCACGCCCGGATGATCTCGCCGACGACCTCCATCAGGTCCTTCTTACGGTGCCGGTGCTCCAGCGTGGCCGTCCAGTCCCGGCGCCGATAGATCACGGTCGCGTCGTCGCCCTCGCGCGCCACGTCGACGCCGAGGTCGTGGCGGTGTTCGGTCGTTGGCCGGCGGCCCTCGGCGATCATGGCCTTGTAGCGATCGATGGCGGCGTTCACCGCAGCGATCGGCACCAGCGCGTCGTTCGCCTGCTCCGGAAACTCCCCGAGCACCTTGGCGATGTAGAGCGGGGAATCGACGCCCCACGATTTCGCCTTCTCGGCCACCCACGTCTTGCTGATCAGCAGCGGCCGCACGCGCTCGGGGACGTACTCGCCGGTGAAGTTCGGGGAATCGAATGCGTTGATGCGGATCACATTCCAGCCGGACCCGGGCTTGCAAATGTTGGCGAACTCCGAGGACGGGTCGTCCGGGTTGCCGATCAGCAGGATCCGGGAGTCGTCGTTGGCGATGAGCGAATCGGTGCCGTCCAGAATTTCCTTTGACAGACCGCAGGCCTCGTCCCCGACGACCAGGACGCGCGGCGCGTGGATGCCCTGAATGGCGGTCGGGTCATTGTCGGCGGGCGACCGGCCAAAGCCGATCAGTTCGGAACCAACCTTCCACTCCGTGGTGTTGAGGTAGCCCGGCAGGCGACCGGCCGCGTGGGCCTTGGCGATCTCGCGCCAGAGAATGGCCTTCACCTGATGGAAGGTCGGCGCCAGCGACACAAGGAACGCATCGCCCAGCGTGTTACAGGACAGCCACCACGCGGCGATCCGGGAGGCAATGTAGGACTTGCCGACGTCGTGGCAGGACTTCACAGCGGTGCGGCGGTTGTGCAGGACGGAAAGAGCGATTTCTTTTTGCTTCGACCAGATGAACCCGAGCAGGGCGTTCTCGATGAAGCCGACCGGGTCCCGCTCATAGCGAAGGAAGGGCGAGAACTCGGACCGCTGGCGGGTTTCGAGTTCGGCGGCGATCATCCGCTGCATGTCGGCAAGCTGGTCGTCGCCAAAACCGCCCTGACCGGCGATTTTTTCGAGTTCGTTAAGCGCGTTGTCCATCGGGGGGCGGCTTCCGTGGCGTCGGTACCGGCAGGCGGCGAGGCCGCACCATACCCGTGCCCGCGCAGCCCGTGCAATGGACGGGCAATCTTCCCGACTCTTGGCCGTCAAAGATCACGGATCGCAGGGGCCGAAGGACCACCTTGTGCCCGCCACAGGCGTGGCATTCGACCCGCAAGTCCAGCGGCTCGATCCGCGCGACCACGGTCATGCCCTCGCGCGCCACAGCCGGCGGACCTCCGAGTGCACCCCGGCAAAAAAGCCGGAGACCAGCACGCAAAGATAGAAGCCGAGCACCCAGACGACGAACACCAGCCATCCACACCCGACGAACACGACCCAGAACGCCGCGAGCAGCCAAGAGCCGGTCTCCAGTAGCAGGGGCAGGGGGGACCGGACGCGCATCAGTTGGCCTCCGTCGGCTTGCCATGGGCGGCCTCGTATCGCTCCCGGGTGCCCTTGGCGGCACCGCCGAGCATTTCAGCAAGGTTGCAGGTGAGGTCGACGGTCGGGCCGCCGTGAAACTGCACCCGCAGGAAGGGCTTCCCGGCGGGCGAACCGGCCTTCTCGATGGCCTCGGGCGAATCGATGGCGGTGATGGAGGCGACGCCGATCACTGGCATGGTCAGCCCTCCGCGTCGCCGTGGCCCGTCCCGGTGACATCCCGGGCGTGCGACGTGATCAGGCCGGTCTCGATCTTGGCCCGCTCGAGGTTGAAGGTGTTGTCGTTCACCTGCACCTGCCGCTGATGCGACTGGTCCTGCGCCTTCACCTTCAGGTCGTTCTCGTTCTGCAGGCGCATCTTCGCCAGTTCGAACTCGTTGGAGAGTTCGACCTTGGAGCGACGCTTCAGGATGAGCGACGTGGCGATGACGCCGATCACAACGAACATGACGGCCAGCACGCCGGCGGCGGGTGAGTCGAGCGAGCCGATCAGCGACGCGATCGAGCCGGGCGGGAGAGGTTCTGCGACTAGGAACATTTCGGTTTTCCTTGTGGGTGGAAGGGCGAGAACCCCGGCTTATGACCGGGGCTTGGTGCCGAGGATGAGAACGTGCTGCGGGATAGCATCAGCCCCGCAGCCCGGCGGCGGCGGGGACGGCGGCATGTGCGTGCAGTTTACGGTCGACGAACCGGGGAGCACCGACGGCTTGATCCGGCCCTCGGTGGCCTTGTCGATCAGGTCGGCGAGCAGCTTTGACGACGCCGCGATGCCCTTGGTCTTGTCGATCAGCGGACGGTCGATGGCCGACTCCCACTTCGCCGACTCGAATGCGTTGTCGAAGTCGAGGGCCATGGCGCCGCAGCGGTCGTCGTTCTGGCACAGGATCGTGACCGACGCCTTCGGCAAGGCCTTGGCCGCGGCGGTGATGGCGTCGACCTCGCGCTGGGTCAGTTCGCCCCATTGAAGCTGGGCCAGGCGCATCATCTTTGCCGAGGTCGACAGCGGATATGCGCCGCCGCTGTTTGGCGTGGTCAGCGTCGGGGACTGCGAGACGACGGTGACCCGCTCCGGCGGAGCGGCGGTCTTGGTGACCACAAGGGCGGCCAGCGTGGCCAGAAACGTCGATGCGAGAATTGTCAGCAGGGACAGGGAGCGCATAGGGCACCTTTCGGGTTCGGGGGCGACGGGCGGACGATAGGCGGGACACCGGCTTAGGGCAATCTCCCAGACGCCCAGAGCACGCCCATAAGCAGGAAGCCCGCCCAGCCCGCGGCACCCAGCACCACAAGAACAGGGGCGGGCGATGAGAAGCCGACGATTTCAGGGTCCGGGGGAGGCGGCGGGCGACGGACGCGCGACTCAAGGGCCGTCAATGACGCTTGGATCAGGCTCCCCGAGCCGCCGCACGTCGGGCAGACCCGGTCGCGGAAGGAATGATCGGCGAAGATGGTGCGGCCCTCGAGCATGGTCACCGTCGGGAAGTCGACGCGGCCACGACCGCCGCACAGGTGGCAGCGATCATCCACGGGCAGCAGCCTTTCGTTTTTGATCGAGGGTGGCCGTTAGAACCGCGATAGCGGTCTCGAGCGGCTCCGGGGCGAGCGCATCATCCCCGCGCATGGCCGCATAGGCCCCGGTGCAGTTGCCGGCAGCGGCGACCACGGCCGCCATGGTCAGGGTGAAGGCGTCCTGCGGGTCATCGACCAGCGCAAGGACATCGCGAATCACGACGCCGACCCGCTGGCCCATCAGGGCACGCAGGTCGCGCATGACGTGGGGAGGATGTTTGGTCAAGACAGGATCTCCATCAGGACAAAGGTGCCGAGCGACAGGATCGGAAGGACCATCGTCACCAGCACCCACAAATAGAACGGCGCATCAGGGCTTTTCAGAAACGTATTTAGCACGGCTCGGCCCTCCAGAGTGAGGACCGTAGGGGAAAACCCGATTAGGTCGTTATTGCGTCCCGACCGGCAGGGGTGATCACGACCCGCCGCATGCGGCCTTGGGGAACTATCTCGGCCCAGCCCTCGGCCTTGGCGCGCATCGCGTGGTTCTTGTCGACGCCGATGGCGAGACCAGGCCGAGACGGGATCGCCGGTCGGTCGGTGACGTCCATCACCAGCCGCAGATAGCGGCGCATCGCGGGGGTCGGCGTCATGACCCGGGACCGTCCAGAGGGCGGACGCCGAACACCAGATCACGCGGGTGCGTGGCCGCGCCGGTGGAGCCGCGGGTGTAGCGAACGAACACCAGACCGCCACGGTAGGATGAGATCACGCCGACCTCGCGTTTGCGCGCCGAGCGGTAAATCACCGACCGGCCGACGTCGGCAGGCCCCAGCTTGCCGTAGTCGAGCGGCTCGGATTCCCAACTGCCTACCCATGAGCGGCGCGAATCTTCCACGTTGTCGACCCGCATCATTTTCCACCCCCTGAAGGACGGGTGAGAGCGGCTGCGATCTTGTCCAAAGCGAGAAGCACTTCGCTATCTGGGAACAACGTTCGGGGATCGCTTTCAAAGGTAGCGATAGCTTCTTCCAACGCCTCCCTCACATCAGGGCCGGGGCCTGACGGTGTTTCAATCCCTTCAACGTGATCGGCCACGCGATCCCGAGCTTTAGCCAAGAGATTTACCGCATCGGTGAGCGCAGGGCTTCCGCCTGTAGCCTCTACAACTGCAACAGCTTCGAAGATGGCAAGTTCAGCAGGACTGAAATGTTGCAAATCTATTCGCGTGGAGACACCATCGTCACGTTTTGAAGGGCGCGGATAAGTGAATTTCGAACCATACGATGGACCAACAAGCGCCTGTTTGCCGCCGTCAGATTTCGTGCCCGCTCCTGAGAGCAGGGAGAGGGCTTCGTCGATACCGTTCAGAACGGCTGCCTGGATTTCATCGCCTTCGCCATATCTCGCGATTTGCGGGCGGGGATCGCCGCCAAAGGCCTTAAGGCTTGATCTGGCATTTATAAGCGCGTCTTTGATCGCAGCACTGTCCGGCTGCGATGCTGCGAGACGGTCAAATGCGTCCGCAGCTTCTTGCATGAGGCTTTCGATATAGGAACTGCTGCGGCCATCAGCACCATCAGCGGCAGGCCACATCCGCAGCTTCGCCGCCAACGCCATCAAATCGGAACGGGCTGCTGTCATGGCTGGACTCCCTCGCGCTTGCCTTCGTCCGGCCAGTCCCATTGTTTTCCGTGGCCCTCACAGGCTCCGCATTGCGACCGATGACCTGAGCCAGCCTCTTCAAAATAGCCGTCCCCGCCGCACGCCTCGCAAAATGGCGCCTCTTCGCTACAGGCGTAGCACCGCCAAGGGGCGGTAACGTCGTTCCAATGGCCAAGTTTGCATCGCCACTGCGGAATTGAGCAGTACCAAGCGAGTGGTGAGTTTGCTGGCTGGATCGTCCTCATGCTCGTTCGTCCTTCCGGGTGGAGACCTGCAGGGCAGCCTCGGCCTGCGCGATGCAGGCGTCCCGCTCGAGCACCTTGCCCTGCCGGACCTGGAACAGGATCGCCCGGAGCGCGTCCGACAGCACCGCAATGTCGTGCTTGGCATCGCTGATCCAGTGGAATTGCGCCGCCGGCGAGGCCTGGTCGGCGATGACGCGCGGCTCGCTACCGGCATATTGCGACAGGTGACGGCGCAGGCCGCGGTAGCCCATGTCCACTTCACGCTTCATATCGAACTCCATGATGCAATGCGCCTGCCGGAACTGAACGCGACCGGGGACCAGGCGCCATCAGGATCGGCAGCCACGACGTCCAGCAGCGTTCCTTCGTCGTCCCCGAACTTTGCGTCCAAAGATCGGTGGCCCCAGCGGCTTGTCACCGAATACCGCTCATCCCGGTTGAATTGTTTGATAGCCGAGGCGACCGCCGCCGGGATCTGCCGGATCGACAGCCGAGCCTCGGCAACATCAAGCCACAGGCGCGACTGGATTTCGCCGCGCATAGGGTCTGCCAGATGACGGGTCGCGGCCTGAATCGCGTTGAAGGCGTCGTACCCGTCATTCCGCAGCAAGGCGGGCGCAGCTATCAGCCGATTGCGGCGATGACGCTCAGTCGCACCTTGGGACTTCGCCTTCAGAGAGTTCTCGGCGACCAGCTTGGTGATGATGCGCCCGACCTTGGGCATCAGCCGCAGGGTGTTCTTGTAGTGCTGCCACGGCGCGGTGGAGACCTGATCGGACTTCGCAACGCGGCCAGCGCGGCCCCGCGCGCCCTTAAGCAGGGCCTTTAGGGTTTTGCCCTCGCGCAGGCCTCCGATGATCGCCCGGATATCCTTCTCGGGGAGCACGATGGTTTCGCTTTTCCGGCGTCGCCGAGTTCTGGCCCGGATGCATTCCCGGCATTCGACGCTGCCCCTCACGTTCACAAAGACGTTGGCGCCCTCGAGTGCGTGGCCGTGGCGGCATGTGCGGGCGGTCAAAACCAGACCCTCCCGTCGAACAGGACGGCCCGGCCATGAATGCGCGGCGTGGTGGTGTCGGTGGGCAGCCGGGCCGTTGCGATTCTCACCGCATCAACTGCGCGCGCGGCGACCTCTTGTGCGGTCTCGATGCCGCCGGCGTCATGCAGTTCACGCAGGATCGATGATGTCCAGTAGATGACGGTCGCCGCGTCGTTCACAGGGTGACCGTCCAGCATTCCCATGTCGTCAACGAACATGTCGGCGGGGCCTTTGAACGAATAGACCGAGACGTGCTCGTGGTTGCGCGGCTTGACGAACAGCGTCCGCAGCAGGCGGTCGACCGCGCGATAGGTCGGCACCCGCTCGGGCGCATCGGGACCGTGGTCGATCGAGCGCGGCTCGGTTTCCAATTCGACGTCGACCCACGGCATCGAGACCATGTCAATGGTGCTGATAGGCCCCGGCTCGATGATCACAAAGCGGGATTTGAGGGTCTCTGACATCAGACGCGCCCCTCCGAGACCAGCCGGGAGAACAGCGCCAAGAACTGCAGGACCTCGTCCACGGCCTGCCGGGACACGCCGACCGCGATGCCGTCCGGGTCCACTTGGGTCTGATGGTCGCGAATGCTCGTGATCGCGGGCTGCAGGTTGGCAAGTGCCGTCCGCAATTCGACCGCGCCCGGGAGCACGAAGGGTATAGGCGATGCACTCATGAAGCCGGACATGCCAGCGACGGCAAATTCGCGCTCGGCGTTCTTGTCGCAATCGAACGCCTTCAGGAGAAGCTGCGGGTCCGGGTAATAATCGGACGTTCCCCACCGCAGGGAATGCGGGACGACACGGCGATAGGCCGATTCGCGGCGGTGGTTCGTGTACCAGAAAATGATCTCGTTGGGCTGGGCTTTGTCGGCGACAAACGAAATGGCCTTCAAGATCTCCACTCGATCGTCATCCTCGAACGAGGACCAGATGCCCCATTTGCGCTCAATGCGCTCTTTCAGGGTTTTAGGCCTATCATAGGTGGAAGGCATGGGGGCGACTCCATCGGTTAAAAGGGGCGGCAGAGGCCCGGGGGTTTCCTTGCGGTACCGACCCGATGCTGGTCACCGTAACCGAGCGCGGCGTGCTTGCCTCGGGTAGCGCCAACAGCCTCTGCCTATCCGCCGGCTGCTGCAGACAGCCGGGGCATCCGATCAATGGGAAACAACCGCCGAGCGGACCATTGACCAGTTCGCGAAAAACGGGGCGGCAGGGAGGACACTTGCAGAGCAAGGCCACATCCCCGCCTTCGCCTCCGGCGGTCTCGGTCCTACGAAGCGGAACAGTGGCGGCCTGCTGGCCTTGCAACCACCCGAACCCCGGTGCCGCGCCTTTGACGATGCCCCGACCGTAGCCATGGCCACGCCGCGTCGGCAAGTCCAAAGCGGGGAAAACCCGACAATTTAATTCGGGGTCCCGCCGCCGGTGCCGCCCGGGCCTTGGCGCCGCAGCGCCGTGATGCGGTCCAGTAGCTGCGACAACTGCCCGGTCGACAGGTTGCGAATGTCGATGGGAATCGCGCCGTCCTTGCCCGAGCCGCCATGCTCCACGCGGTCGGACTGGCCCAGCATGTTTTTGCCGAGGAAGATCGCCATGTGCGGCGACTCCTCCGCGTGCTTCCACTGCAGCCGTTTCAGCGAGGCCTTCGCATACGGGCCGCCGTCCTCCCACAGGATTTTGACCTCGGGATACCGCAGCCAAAACTCCCGCAGCGTTTCCAGCGAGACGCCCATCACCGAGGCGGTCTCTTCCTGCGTGCACATGATGCGGCCCAGGCCAAGGATGATTTCAACATTCTTCCTGAACGTCGGCTCATCAGGATCCAGCTTTCGCGGGCGACCGCCGAACGGGAATACAGGAGGCACCTGCGTGCCGGCGGCTTCCGCCTGCGCCTTCAGGGCCGCGCGGCGTTTCGATCGCTTCGATCCTTCAACTGGTTTTCCGGTCATTTCCGCGTGCGCGCGCGAGTCAGGTCTTGAGGCGCGCGCCCTCTCCATCGTTTCGGGATGGACTTTTCGCCGGGAAAACCCGATACCTGCGCCATCGCCACAGCAGGGGGAGAACCCGATGACGGATACCACCGCTAAATCATTGAAGCAATTAGGAGAGCCGGAGACGCGGCGGATCGTTGATGCGGTCTTGGTTTGCCATGAGCTTATACGGTTGGACACGTTCGTGGGGCCGTTGTACGGGCAGTGCACCTGCGGGAGGGTTTTCCCGGTTTCGGCGAAGGGCAAAACGGGCATCAACCTGCACCGGGAGCACATTTGGAGCGTGCTGATCGAACAGGCCGAGGTCAGAGGCGTGGCGATCGACATCACGCGGGTGGAATCGGCCCTCGCACGGGGAGCGCCTCCTGACGCGTCGGACACGCAAGAACCGGGCGTTCCCGAACTATCGGAACAGGCGGTGATGGACGCCTTCCGCACACGTGCGCCGGTGACAATAGCGGCGCATGATTTCGTCAGGGCCGCCCTGACGCGGATCGCTGCCCGGTTCGCCAAGGACCTTCAGAATCACCTTGAGGCAGAGGCCCAGCGCATCAGCCGCCGCCCAAGGCCGACGGTCCCACAGGCGGTCCACAGTATCGAGGACGTCGGGGGCGGCCCATGACGTGGGTTTGCACCCTTTGTGGCGGCGAGCACCCGATGAGCGAGCGGTGCGACCCCGAGGCCCGGCAGGCGCATCAGGCGGCAATCGACGCCGACATGCAGGAGGTCCTTCGGGAGTTGGCCGCGCGGCCCCGGCACGGGCTGACCCGGCGCATGACGGACGATGAGGCCGACGACGACGCCGAGCGGTGGGGCGGCTGGGCACACGGCTGAAACGAAAACGGGGGCCTCGCGGCCCCCGAACTTCATCCGATCAACAGCGTGGCATTACGTCACCCGCCAGACGACAAACGCTACGAGCGCAAGCCATGCAACATACTTCGCCAATTCGATCTCTGAACCGCTCACGGCACGACCCTCTCAAGGTTTTAAGCGACTTTCAGGTCACCTTTTCAAAGTGAACGTGGAAGGCGTTCCCGAATTTGCCAGACGCGAGCCGCTTCCGGTGTTCCACCAGAACGCAAGCGTCCTTGGCGTGCGCCCGCAGCCCGGTGATGAGGCACAGGGTGCCGCCGATGCTGACCTGCTGGCCGACCGAGAATGCCGACTTCGCAACGATGTTGTCGGCGCGGGCCTTCCGAAGGTCCTGCACCATCTGCAGGGCCTCCGCGATCATGGCGTCGTATTTGGCGACGGGCATCAGTTCCAAGGTTTCAAGCACGGCCAGCAGACTCCATGGCGCGACGGATGGCGTCCTTTACCTCGGCGAGCGACCGGCCCTTGCCGAACTGCTGGGTGGCCCAGCCGACCAGATCATCGCTGCAAACGGCGAGGTCAGTCAGAAACTGATTTTCGTCGTCGGACAGCGCCCGGCTGGGCGTCACGGCAGCAGGATCGTCCAGCGAGATCACTTCGATCATGTTGCAAATCCCACGATGACCGATCAGCAGGACACTGCTGCCATCGGGGAATTTGACGTCGAACTGCGTCTCCGACTCGTCATCCGTGACCGGGGTGAAGCTGGCCCGGGCGGTCATTTCGGCGTCCGGCCAAAGCAGGCGCAGGACATCGAAACCGTTCTCGGCGTTGACGCGGTGCGTTTTGACGTAGGAGGCCAGCGCGCGGGCGACCGGGTTTGTCGGCCCAGCAACGGAGTCCCAGAGCACGGCCATCGTGGAATCGAACAATTGAGCTTGTTTCATGAGGGTAGTCCTTGGTTTGGCGGGTGCGCGAGGCCACCGCGGTTAAGGCCGGGTCACGGGTTGTGCACCGGGCAGGCGGACGTTCGCTCCGGTCGGGCGTTGCGGTCAAGGGCGAATTAGGGGAAAACCCGATTTCATTCACGCCAGAGGAAAGTGAGGACGCCCTTGTTGGACGACTTCGAATGGAGCACCCGCCGGGAGAAGCTGCAGGTCGTGGCTTGGTGGTGGGCGCAGCAGGGCGGGATCTGCTGCATTTGCAAGGACCCGGACAATCCGATGGAGCCATACGGGCGAGACCGGGGACAGAACCCGATCAGCGCGTCCATCGAACACTTGATCGCCAAGCGCGACGGCGGGCGCAACACGGTCGGCAACGTCCGGCTGGCGCACGGGGCGTGCAACCATGCGCAGGGTACGCTCTGGGAATGGAACCGAGCGCGCGCGAAAACCGGCGAGCCGCCCCTGCCAGCCGAGTGGGCCATCGAACATGCGGCATGCCGGATGCGCGAGTACCGCCTCGAGCGAGAGCGGCGCCGGGAATCGGGGATCTTCGCCGAGCCGGTGCCCCGGATGCCGGACCCGACCATCGTGCCGGTATTCCAGCCTGCGGTCCCTTTCGAGATCGTCCGGCCAGCGCATCGACCAGGCCGCGCACGATCGCCGCAGATCAAATGGTCGATGGCCCAGATCAGCGGCCTGCCGCGGGGCGCGACCCTCCCGGGATACGTGCCGCCACCGGCAGACCCGCCACCCACGCCGCCGGCGCGTCGCGTGCGCGCGACCGACTTCCTCGAACGAAAGGCCAAGCCGATGGCGATTGCCACCACCCCCGACCGCCGGCCCGTTTGCGAGGCGTGCGGATCCGCAGACGTCACGATGGACGGCACCCTCAAATGGGACGTCGCCCGACAGGCGTGGGTCACCGCCGAGCTTCTCGAGACCACCGAGTGCAACGCCTGCTGCGAAGTGCGGCCGGTGCGCTGGGTAACCGTTCCTTAACCAGAGCCGGGCATGGTGCCCGCACAACAGCAGGAGAGACCGATGACGCACAGAGCCATGCAAAACAAACTGAACCGCGGCGACGCCAAGGACATCGGCGATCACCAGCGCGAGGGCGAATACATCGTTCTGCCCGCTTTCGACCAAGACCTTGAAATGGACTATTGCGACTACAAGGCGGAGCGCTGGATCTGGTCCATCGGACGCCGCAAGTCCGACGGGACGATCCTCGCCAGCTTCACCCCCGACCTTTATCAAAACCCCAACTTCGAATGCCTCTGGCTTCGTTGAACCCGCAGGAGAGACCGACCATGAACGCCACCAGCCTATACGCCGCCATCCACGACGGCCGCCGGACCGAGCCGCGGGTGGTTACCCACGCCCGCCGGTTCGTCAGCAGGGCGCGGGCGCACGGCGTGACCCTGAACCCGGTCGATTGGACCGAGCACCGCACGCTCCTGTCATGGGGCGACCGGGTGATCCGCATCGACGGGGCAGGCCACCTTGTGCAGTCAGCAGCCCGGGGAGACCCCCACAGGGCCGCGAATCTCCACCGGGCGCACGCCCTGCACCTTGGAATGGCCGGGGCCTTCCGCCGGGAGGGCCACAAGGGCCTCGCCCGGCAGGCGCTGGACATTGCGGCGTCCGAACGCCGGGACGCGCTCCTGACGCCCCGCTGACGCGGGAAACAGCGTTTTAAGTGACTTATTCGGCCCGATAATGCGCCCCGGGGACCCCGACAGGTTCCCGGGGCTGACTTTTTCGTGAGGCGATGCAATCCGCTGGACTAGGGGAACTTGCGGGAGCATGTGTGATGCAACGGGGAAAACCCGAGGAACCGAGCAGAGAGCAGACCGATGACCGACCGCAACGCCGCCCTTCAAATCGCCAAACAGCGATACGCCGCCTTTCAGAAGGCCCGCACCGACCACGACTACGGACGCGGCCCTGAGCCTCGCGAGGCAGACTACGGCTACCGCCACGGCTGGGTGATGGTCGACGGGTTTTCCTTCGGGTCGGACGAACTGACCGGGCAGCCCTACGACATCACCCAAGGGGGCTGGGCCTTCATCTAACCAGCGCCGCCGACCCTTTCGACACACCCTTTCAGGAGAGACCCATGACCAGCCCGCACCTTGACCTGATTACCAAGGACGACGTCACCGCCGCCGCCAACACCGCCGACATCGATGCAGCGATCCTGAAACTGCAGGAGAAGGCTGGGATCACCGACGGCGGGCAGGCTGGCGAATCCTTCAGCGGATTTGACTGGTCGACCGAGCCGAGCGAATCGCGCTTCGCCCAGATCTGCGCATGGCTCACCCACGAACGCGCGCTGGCTGGCCTTGCCGGACGGCAGGTGGTCCCGGGCAGCCGGGTCCGGCTGGTGCAGGACGTCGACAACTACCCGACCTGCTACATCAAGGCGGGCGAGACCGGGACCCTGACGCGCATCGACAGCGAGGGGGCCTACTGGATCAAGCTGGATGCGCAGCACCCAGAACTCGCCGAATGGGAAAACGAGCTTCAGATCTGGGACTATTCGGATCAGGACCACGCCTACCACCCCAGCCATTCCGTCGAAACGATCTGAGGCACCCATGACCTTCGCCCGCGAATTTCCCGACTTCCCAGCCGCCGACTTTCCGGCGCTGCCACCGACCTTCAGTGACTCGTCTTGGCGAAACGACGTTTGCCCGAGCCTCACAAGTGAGGTCCTGAAGATGCAAATCTTTGTGGACTTCGCCGACAGGGCACGGCGCGAGTTTCCCGAGGGTGGCCGCTACACGGTGAACGTCATCAAGGATGAGGATTTTACCCTTGAAACGGTTCTCGACACCGACGACTGGAACGAGGTCCTCGCACTAGTAGCCCGCCACATGAACGATGGACTCCTGATCGCCCTCGCCAATGGAGGCACCCGATGACCAGCACAGCGGGGCGGACGGAAATCAGGCGCGGCGTCTATTCCAAGAACCTGCGCTGGTACTATCGGCATTACGCTGAATGGGGGCAGGAAACCGGGCCTTACGAAACCCGTGCCGACGCAATGAAGGCGCTACTCAACGACATGAATTTCCCCGTAGAAGACGAGAGCGCCGCCGCCAAGACCGGGGGTGCATCCCCATCGAATCCATCGCCAGACCACCCACAGGAGAACGACCGATGACTGAGACGACCGAGACCAAAAAATACACGACCGATCAGGTCGGCGAGATCACCGCCGACGAACTGGCGGCCCTCGCCGAGCACCACCAGATCATCCTCGCCAGAGCCATGGCAGGCGAGAGCTACATCACCATCGCCGAGCAGACGGGCCTCAAGCTGGGCACCGTCCGGAGCCGCCTCAACCGCGCGCGCAACGCGGTCCTCGCCCAGCGCGCCAAGCTGGCAACGGCCACCGGCCCGGTCACTGCGACCATGAGTGCGGGCACATGAACGCCCTTCGCAAGGTAGGTCGCGCAATCCGGCGCGCGGCTGAACTGGCGGTGATTTTCTGCCTTGCCGGAACGCTGGCCATCGCATTCGTCGCCATCGCCAGCGACTTCGTCACGATCCCCGGGTGGACGCAGGCGTCCCTCCACTGAAACCAGCCCGCCGGATTCCCCGGCTCAACACAGGAGGCCACCATGGCCAAGAAGGACCGGAAGCCCAAGAAACTCGTCATGACCCGCTTCAAAAAGACCGCCCCGAAACCGGCGAAGCCCCTGAGCAAGCCACGGCCCGCGCGCAAGCCACGCGGTACCACTGCAGCACCAGCCAGCAAGCCAAAGGTGAAGGCCGCCGCCCCGGCGACCGCCAAGGGCAGCACCCGGACCGAGGACCTCAAGGCGCTGCTGCGGACGCCCGGCGGGGTCACGCTGGACACCGTTCAGGCCAAGTTCGGGTGGCTGGCACACAGCGCCCGGGCGGCGATCTCGCGCGCCGGCGGCATCGGCCAGAAGATCGGTGGGGTGACGATCTACAGCCTCCCGACTGCACAGGCCGCAGAATGACCGACAGGCGCACCCTCCGGATGCGCCTCATGGAGCGCGGCCTGACCCAGCGTCAGGTCGCGGCCATCAATCCAGACGACGAAACTCCACCGGAAGGCCCAACTCCTTAGCGCGCTTCAGGCCGCGGTTCATGCCGCCACTGAGGTCGTGGTCAATGTAGAAAACGGCCGCGTCCGCTACCTTCATCCATTCCCAGCCCGCCCGCATGCCGACTTCGCGCTCGAGCGGATCGCCGTCCCGCAGGACGCCCGGCTGCGTCAACAGCAGGTGCGACGCGATCGGCGACTCCCCGCGCAAGATGGCGTCACGCAAGGCCCGGCGGGCATAGCGCCTATTTCGCAGCCGCTGCAACGCGGCGATTACCGGATTTTTTGACTTCCCCGCGAACGGGCTTTCTATCACCACCAGACGCATCGCTTGCTCCCTTGGAAGCCGCGCGCGCCTCGGCGACCTCATCGAATGTTTTTCCGTCCAGCAGGGCGGCCTGCTTCGTGAACTCCTGCCAGCGCTGGATCGCCACCTGCACGTAGGCGGGCGACAATTCCACGGCGAAGCAACGCCGGCCGGTCATTTCCGCCGCGATGATCGTGGTGCCGGATCCGGAGAACGGCTCATAGACCGCATCACCAGGCTTGGAATTGTTCTCCATCGGCCGCTTCATGCATTCGACGGGCTTCTGGGTACCGTGGCCAGTGTCGTTTTTGATGTGGTCGATGAACCAGACAGTCGACTGCTTCCGGCCGCCGGTCCAGTCGGCGGTGGCTTTGTCCTTCACGGCATAGGCCCCGGCCTCATGTTCGGGGACGAACCGCCAGCCGTCATCGGCGCCGTGCTCCACGGCATAGAACGCCGGCTCGTGCTGCCAGTGGTAATGGCCGCGCGAGAGCGCAGGGCGTTGCTTGATCCAGACGATCTGCGCGCGAACGCCGAACCCGGCGACCTCGAGCGACTGCGCGACGACCGCCGAGTGAAGGCCGCCGTGCCAGACATAGGCGACCTTGCCCGGAAAGAGCCGCCACGCGGCCGACCAGTCGGCCCGATCGTCGTTAAGGACCACGCCGGTGGCCGCACCCTTGGAGCCGACACCGGCGGCTGTGCGCCAAGCCGGGTCGTACTTCACGCCATAGGGCGGGTCGGTGACCATCAGGGCGGGCTTCTCGCCAGCCAAGACCGCCGACACCGTCGCCGGGTCCGTGGCATCGCCGCAGATCAGGCGGTGATTGCCGAGCACCCAGACGTCGCCGAGGCGCACCACGGGATCTGCCACGACCGGCGGCGCCGCATCAGGATCCGCGAATCCGGTGTTCTTGAAGGCCAGAAACTGAGGCAACGCCACCGCGTCGAACCCGGCGATCGACAGGTCGAACTTGTCCTTGAGAGCCAAAAGCTGGTCCCGCAGCAGGCCAGCATCCCACCCGGACAATTCGCCGAGCCGGTTGTCGGCCAGCATGTAGGCCATCTTCTGGTCCTTGGTCCAATCGCGGGCCACGACCACCGGCACCTGCTCGATCGGCGGGTCCAGCAACGCGGCAAGCTGGCGACCGTGACCGGCCCAGATCATGTCCTTTTCATCGACAAGAATCGGGATCGTCCAGCCGAACTCATCAACGGCCGCGCGCAGCATTTCGATCTGCTCGGTGCTGTGGGTTCGGGGGTTCTTAGGATTCGGCTTCAGAGAGGACGGCGACCGCATCTGGATCGAGGACGCGGGCCAAGCCGGTGCCGAGAACGGGGGCGCGGCCATGGACGGCTGGTCTTTGGATTTTGACATGGGGCGGATTCCTTGGTGGGCGTCGTCGTGGCGAACGCTTCACCGATAGCAAGGCCAGAGCCGCGCGGCCAGCCGGGGTGAGGTCCCATGTGGTGCCGCGTTTGACCACCCAGCCCCGGCGAGCGCACGTCGTGAACGTGCCCAGCTTGAACCCGGAATGCGCGACGTGCTGGGGGCCAAACGCATCTATGTGGCGCAGGAGTTCTCCCTGCGTCGCGGTCGGGCGGCGACCACGCGGGTGATAGGACCTGCGCACGGTGCCCTGCAGGGCGGAGGCGAACCGAAAGCGGGCGGAGGCTTTCATGCGCGACAGGGATTCGACCACATTCCAGGCGGCGGCGATCGGCATTGAGCCGTCAAGCAACGCCAGCAGTTCGTCGCGCTGCTCGGGCGTCATGCAGGCTCCGGGACCTTCGGAGCCGGTGCGACCAGATCGGTAAAAACCGAGATATCTGTTTCCCGTTCGTCCACCGGGCGGAACATCATGAGCAGCCAAGGGAGCGGTGATGGCAATTCCCGATGGCCCGGGACTTCACACTGGCAGGAGCCGATGTCCGGAATCTCCTTGAGGCTGACGCCGGGGATGTTGACCGCCCGCACATTTCGCATCCCGTCGGCAATGGGCCGGGTGTCAAAGTCGGCGAAACCAGCGACAGTGTAGGTCCCGCCGAGTTCTGGGTGCGGAATCCGACCGCAGCCACGACAGACGACCTCCATGCCGACCTTCACACAGACGATCCGCTGGCCGATTCGATTGATGCCGTTCATGTCGAACCCTTTCTGCCGAGCACGGCGCGGGCGCGCAGCTTGAATGTGGAGACGACAGGCTCCGCGACAAGGGCGACGTCCGGATCGACCGAGAACGACAGCCCGGCGGCGCGCGCCGCATGTTCGATACCGCCATAGGCCGCCACGCCAAGCTGGCGAGCGACGCGTCGGTCAATGATGTTCGGGAGTGGGCCGCAGGTCCGGCAGTTGAACCGGCCATCGCGACGTTTTGGAAGATCGCGCCGACCGCATTTCATACAGGAGGCCATGCAAACCCTCACAGGAGACTTCGACAGGGACCGACCGGGCCAATGGCAAAACTCGATAATGGCCGGTCCCCGAGGAAGTCGCGAGAGATCTTTAGATCTCGAGCATACAGAAGGCCGCATGGCCTTCTGCACCACCACCCCGTCCATCAGCACCCTCGAAATCGTTGGCCCGGGTTCAGGACGGGGGATACCGTAGTTAGCGCGCCGAGGGCTTCTCCGGCGCGGCGTCGATCAGCTTGGAGTCGTCCACATCGGTGGCAGTTGCGATCTGCAGGGACGAGAGTTTTTCCTGATCGACGTGCGCGAACATCTTCTTCCGCAGTTCCTCGCGCTGGTGCGTTTTCTCGGCTTCCTTCATCAGCCGGATGGCGCGTTCTTCCTGCGCGACCACGGACTGATAGGAGGTCAGGTCGACGGGACCGATCACCCACCGGATGTCGACGCCGGTCTCCGGATCAAATTCCACATCGACCTCGACCAGCTTCATCACCGTGACGTCGTGGCGCGTGCCCGACGGCACCAGCACCAGATCATCAACCTTCAGGGACTGGTCCAGCGTCTTGAAAAGCGCCTTCGTCGGCATCGGCTTGGTCTTGTCGGGCCACGCATCGTAGATGCCGTAGACCGCGCGCACGGCCGGGTTGATGAGGAAAATTGCTGCTGAGTAATTCACGGGGGCGACTCCGGTTTGGGGGTGAAAAGCGATGAATCGTTCCTAGCGTGCGTCGGGAGTGGTCGCAAGTCCTTTTGTCGGGATTTCCCCGCGCAGCGGTCCGGAACTCACCGGAGGGTCCGAACCGAGGCCGGTCAGGGGGCGAGCGCGCAATTCCCGGCAGACGTCCTGCATGATCTCATGGCCGGTCAGCATCCGGGCAAGAATCTTGCGGATTTTCGCGCCGGGAAATTTGTCGGCCAGTTGCTCTTGGACCAGGCCGCGCCGAATCGCGATCCGCCGCGCCTCGCCATCCCAGAGACGCTCGATCAGGCGAGAGCAGCACATTTCGTCGCGATGCGGGTCCCGACCGAGGCGCACGATGACGTTGTCGCCGTCAATGACCATCAGATTCGGGAAGTGGATGACGGCCTTGTGGTCGCGCCATTTCGGATGCACCGCCAGCCAAACCTCCGGCAGGTAAAAATTATATTCAGCCATCTGCAGATCGAGCCGCCCGTCGCCAAGGCTGTCGCGAGGTCCCTTGATCTCAAAACCGATGATGTCGGACTCGGCGACCAGCGCCATGTCGATCCGCCGGCGGCCAAGCTGCAGTTCGTGGATCACGCGGACGTCGCCGTATTTCTTCCGCCCCCACGCCGTGATGATCGCGCGCATTTCCTGCTCGGCGGCGCCGGTGTTCGCGCGGGTCCGCTTGGTCTCGCCAGCGGCGTCAGGTGTTCTCCGTATCGCCACACCAGACCTCATCATCGAAATAGTGGCAAAGGTGATGCCGCCAGAGGCGGCCGAACTCGCGGAATAGCCGCAGTTCGCGCTCCTGCAGTTTCTCGGTGATTTCCTTCATCAGCCGAGACCTGTTATCCCACGTCTGCCAGTCGGCGGAGACGATCAGCATGAATACGCCATTGCTCGGGACGTCCCAGTTGCGGACCGCGTGAACGACCGAGGCGGTGCCGTCGATCCGCTCTCGCCAGATCGTGACCCTCGGCACTTTCATCATCCGCGAGAACCCCGGTCATAGAGCGCGTCGCCGACCAGGCGGCGCAGTTCGCGAAGCCGGGCAAAAAGCTGCGCCGGCGTGATCTCGCCTCGGCAAGCGGCCGCCCAGAGCGCGGACCGCTCGAGCCGGGCGTCAATGACCTCATCGATGTGCATGCAACCTCCGGTCTGGTGGTGGTGGGCCGCCCCGGGCAATCCGCAGGGAGGGTCGAGGCGGCCCGTTGTCTGCGGGACCGAAAACCTGCAGACGCCAATGATCTAGCCCGGCTCGGCAGGCGGCGCAACGCCACCCCGGGACCGTTCACGTTCCTTGGCTTCGTGCAGGGCCATTTCAACAAGGGACTCCGACGCGCCGACCTGCTCGGCGATCTCCGCCGTGTTTCGACCGGCGCGGAAAGCCGCGAGGATCCGGTCGCCGACCATGGCCAATTCGCGACGGTCATGCGTCATCGGAAAAGCCTCCCCATGGTCATCAGGCACAGTGCGAGCCACGCCATGACGCTGTGGTGCCGCAGCCGGATGATATCCTCCAAGGACATCCTCGAAATAAGGTCCTCTACAGGCGTAGACACCAGTTCGGACCAATCGCGGCAATACCTCAATTCAATGAGAAGGATCGCGCGCATTTCCCAGACGAGCATCACCAGCGATACAAATTCGATGGTCATGCCGCCACCGCGACCATCGGCAGCAACAAGGACATCCCGTTTCCCTTCTGCGCCGGCAGCATCGGGTCGGTGTTCTGGGCCACGCCGAGGAAGCGAAACCGCGTGCCGCAGCAATCGCATTTCGCGGCGATCGAGACGTGCATCAGATCATCGCCGGGGTGCGCCATAGGCTCGATCGAGAACCCGACATTCGGGTGGTGACAGCGGGCAGACGCGGACATAGGTCACTCCTGAAGTTTTTCGCGGTGCTTGAGCGGCACCAGATCGGCGTCCATGAGGCGTTCGCCGACATAGACCGGCTTGATGCCGAGTTCGCGGTACCGCGCCAGCCTCCGGGCGTTGCCCTCGGCCACGATGGCATCGGACCGGGCCTGCGCCTCGGCGACGGCCACCTTTGACCTCTCCCGGTCGGCCTTGCGTTCGGCCTCTGACTTCATCCGCATGCCATCGGCCATGTCGCGGAACATGGCGGCGACCCTCTCCTGCTCGGCTTCCGGAATCGGCGCACGCCCCAGCGTTGCCGACAGGAGCCGCGCGCAGAGCCGACCCTCCGCATAGAGCGGCGTCAGCTTTTCCCGGGCGAGCGAGTAGATGCGCGGTGCCGACGGCGCGAAGTCCGGCGACAGCTTGCGCTCCTTGCCGTCGATGATCTCGAAAGCCTGGCCGCGCTCGAACTCCTCGCAGGTCGCGATCACCGCCCAAGCGGGCAATTCCTTCAGCAGGTCCGTATAGCCAGAGATCACCGCAGCCGGGCTGGCGGTTTTCAGATTGACCCAGCCGCCGAGCATCTTCCCGATCGCCGCCGCCATCCGGTCCATCGCAGCGACCGAGCCGGTGGCAGGCGACAGGAGCGACCGAATATCCAGCGACCGCTCGTTGATGCGAGACCGCTCAATCGGGGTCGGCAGGCGCGTCAGCGTGTCCTTGCCCGCGACCGACTCGAGGCAATTGGACAGCGAATCGATGGCCGCGCGGATATGCGGCTTCGCGACAAGGTCGGCCATCGCGCCAGCGGGCTGCGCCGGGACAAGGTCATTGGTCGGGTTCTTCGTCACGATTCCGAGTCCTCAATTGCGAAGCCAGTTCAAAAAACCCCGGCTGGTCCCCGCCGCGCCGTGGGGGCGACTGCGAGACAGGGGCCGGGCCGGGGTCGTCTTTCCAACGCTTCTTGTTGAGCCACGTCACGCACATAGGAACGATTTCGGTCCCAAGTTTGTTGATGGCACGCATTTCTTGCTCGAGTCGCGCAGCCCCCGCCAGTATTTCCTCCGGGTTTTCCCCGGAGACCACTGCCGCAATGAATTTCTGCCGGGCATCCTCCTTCGGGTTTCCGCCGGTGCGCTTTGGGAACCTAGGCCAAAACCTCTCATCAAAAAACGCCGACGCAGCCGCGCGAGACAGCTTCGCAGGCGGGCCACCCGACAGAGTCAGGACTTCTTTTGAATCCTTACTTGGTGAATCATCAGTATTTATTAATGCGTCTCGATTTGCCGCATCCCGTTTTGCCGTATCCGGCAAACCGGGAAATGGTGGGTCGGCCACCGTTTCTCGGTTTTCGGGAAATGGTTCGTGGAAGATGCGATCGACAAACACATAGCGGAACTTGGCGTACCGGCCACCGTCCCGATACTCAATCCGGCGAACATAGCCCCGCTCGATCAGGTCGGTCAGGACCGCGTAGATCTTCCCCTTTCCCCATGCGAATCGCTTCGCAAGCTGCAGCGGATAAACCGTCCATCCGGGAGGGCGGCTGCGCACATAGCACCAGACCGCAAGCCCGTCGGCGCTGAGATCTTCGTCGTTGAAGGCGTGGTTGCCGATCACGGTGTAAGGACCGGACGGCTGGGTGCGGATTTCGTCTTTTTCGTTCATTCCTCCGCCTCGTATTTTCCAAGCTGATCGCCCCAGACCGTCCACCCCGGACGATCCGAGCGCGAGAACAATTCGAGATACGGCCCAGCGCAGTATTCCTCGATGCGATGGGGCACGCTGTCGGGCTTGCGGCTGTGTTCGCGCACCGCGCTGATCACGACCTCGCGGACCTTTTTGGAGAGACGCTTCGGGGAGCCGCGGCGAAAGAGCAGGCAGAACTCGACGTTCTTACGGGTCGTGAAGCCGAGGCCGACGTGCATCTCGTGCTCGATTTCGGCCAGAGAGACGAACTCGATCTGGTGGCCCTTGCCGTGCTTGCGTTTCAGCTTCAGCCATATGAACCCCGAGGCCGAATAGCGGAACCCCCATGCCTTCGCGACGGCAAACGCTTTTTCGAGGTACGGCCCGGTGACCCACATAAACAGGTGACAGCCGTCCGGATGCGCGAGGTCCTGCACCGGCAGACCGCAGATTTCATCGAACGTCATGGTCTGGTAGTGCCGCTCGACGCTGCGGTCTGACTTCGGATTTTTATTGGGCGCGCGCGTCAGGAACTTCCAAGGCGGGTCCGCATAGATGCATCGATAGTGGCGAAGGTAGAGCGCGGGCGGCTCCCGGCCAGACGGCACAGGACCGGCCGCCACGGCGGCGGCGGATTTCTTTCGGGCGGGCATTTCGGTTTTCCCCTGACGGAATCGGCCATGCCATGCGTCGGGGGGAGACGTCAAAACGGCGGCGCAGGGAATCCCCGCTATCCAGTCACGGCCTCAAGGTCGACCAGGCCCATGCGAACCGCGCCATAGACCGCGATCAGGATCGCCTCGGCCCGGTTATGGTCCTTCTTGCGCGACAGCCACCGGGCGGCCTCGGGGCATAGCTCGATCGCGCGCTCGATGCTCTGGTTCTTGTTTGGACCGACCAGACCGAAAAAGCGTTTCCACGGCGCCGGGGACACCAGCGTCACTTCGACACCAGCACAGGCCACGGCCGCCTCCTGATGGCCGGCGGAGCGCATGTAGCGGCCGCCGGTGGCCGCGCCCATTCCGCGCCGTGCGCCGTCCGGACCGGGCCGGGAGGGCATCAGCATCGCGTTCTCGATATAGGCACGGTCCGGCATGAACTCCCGAACCCACAGATGGAAGTGCAGGACGTCGATCCGCTTGGCGCCATCCTCGCCGACGGTTCGCATGTCGTAGACGTCCAGCACCTGCGGAAAATTGGAAGGGCCGCCGCGATGCCCAAACACCGCTGCGGCCCCACCCATGCCTACGTCAACGCCAAGGATTCTCAAGCGGCGTCGTTCCCTTCGGAGGCCGGTGCCGGTACCAGCCGCATCGACGGACGCCGACCAGGAGCAAGACCAGTGGCGGCCTTGGCAGCTTCGGCGGCGGCATCCTCGATATCGGTCTGGCCGTCGTCCTCGGGCTTTTCCTCTTCCTTGAACATTTCCGCCTGTCGCGTGGCGCGGTCAGGGATGCCGAGATCGTCCGCATACTTGAGGAACACAGGCCAGATGATGGCGAGTTGCGCGTCCGACATGGTGTGGAACGGCATAATCTTGGAGAAGGCCTTGCGGTTAAGGTGGTTGCGCTCTTCGGCCTTCGACAGCATGTCGCTGATCGCGCCAGCCGCGCCCTGCGCGTCCTTCTTGAGGCTGATATAGCCCTTCGCGAGCGAGACGACCTTTGCGGAAGGCGTGACCTTCATGCCGTTAACAAGATCGACGTTCGGCCCGGAGACGACCTCGCCCCGACCGCTTCGCGCGGCGTTTTTAGCCTCGGCCGCGCGGGCCGCAGCTTCGTCGGCCAATGGCTTTAGCGCATCGCCGATCGGCTTCAGGTTCTTGTCCTTCTTCGCGGCGCGCGGCTTTGCGCCGGCGGCCTTCTTCGTGGTGGGTTTCTTGGTCATGCGGATTTTGCCTTTCGGGTTGGGTGGTTGCGGCCATGGCGAGGATCCGTGAGCGGCGGACGGGCGACGCCTTCAGGCCAGTTTGCATCGAAAAACGCCATGCACTCATCGTACTTTCTGGCCGTGAAGGAACACGTCCCGGCCTTCAGTTTGGCAAAGAACGGCGGGTCACCATGGGCCTGCCGGGAGACCGTATCGAGCGTGGAACCGCGCGCCTCAGCGAAGGCCTCGGCAGTGCCGAGCAGGTTGTCCCGAAGGACCGGAGCAATAGGATTTGTCATGGTGATATGCCATTAGCGGGTTTTCCCCGATCTTCCTAGCCCCCGTTTGCGGGATTTCCCGTTTTCGGGGTGGACAGCGCGGCGTGAATTTGCCTAGTTCGGGTCCAAGGCGACACCCTGCGTCGCTGCTGATGCTTTTCGAGAGTGACGATTCATGACCGACCCGGTTTGCACCTGCGCCGCCTGCGTATCCGCCTGCCGCCGCATCCCCGGCATCTTCCATCCGCTCGAGGCGCTGCGCGCAATCCGCGCAGGATACGCCGACGACATGATGGCCGTCTCCGTTGACGAACGAAGGAATGGTCGTGCGCGCGAGGTTTGGCGCGTGATGATGCCGAGATCGCATTCCTCTGTCCCGCGCGACTTGCGCCGGGTTCACCCACACCACCGCGATGACCCTTTCTATGCGTCCGGGCGGTGCGTTTTCCTGAACGTCGATGAGCGATGCGAGATTCACGACAGCGGTTTTAAGCCGGTCGAGTGCAGGGCCGCACTCCTGTGCGACCGCACGCGCGCAGAGGCGAAACACGACGACACGAAACTGGCATGGCGGTCCTTCGTGGGCAGCGCGGTGCTGCGAATTTGGAAAACCGAACTGGAAAGGACGATGCGATGAAGCCGATTAAATGGGACGGCCAGAAAATCACACAGCCCGGGATCTATTCCGGCATTCCGATTGACCTCTATCACGGGGACATTTGCGACGGCCCCAGCGTCTCGAGCAGCGGCCTCGGCAAAATCGTGGACGAGTCGCCCGCCGACTATTGGGCGACCTCCTACATGAACCCCGAGCGCGAAGATGATGAGGACGCCGCCGATGAGAGCAGTGCGCTCCTGCTCGGGCGGGCGGTCCATCACCTGATCCTCGGCGAAAAGAACTTCAAATCCGCGTTCGTGATTCAGCCGCAGACCTACACCAGCGAGAAGGACGGCGAGAAGCCGTGGAGCAATAACGCTAAGGTCTGCAAGGAATGGCACGCCGAGCAGCGCAGGGCCGGGCGCGCGGTGCTGACCAAGTCGGACGCCGAGACGATCATCGGCATGGCCAAGTCGGTCGGCAGGGACGAAATGGTGCAGGCCGGAATCCTGAAGGGCCTGATCGAACACTCGATTTTCTGGAAGGACAAAAAGACCGGGATCTGGCTCAAGGCTCGGCCCGACAATATCCCGGCCTACGCCATCGCCGAGGGCGGCCGGTCCGCCGACATTTCGGACCTCAAGACCATCATCAACGTCCAGTGGAAAACCATCGACAAGGCGATCGAGGACCGAGGCTATTACCGGCAGGCCGCGCTGAACCGGCTGGGCCTGCGGGAGGTCGGCGGCATTGACGTGTCCAGCTTCACGCTGGTGTTCGTCGGCAAGAAAAAACCGTGGTCGACGCGACCGATCATCCTCAAACCCGGATCACTCGATAAGGGTGACGAAGTGATCCGCGTCGGCCTCGACGTCATGGCCCGGTGCCTTGCCGACAAGGCATGGCCCGGACCCGGACGCGGCCCGGCGCGCGACATCGCCGAGTACGCCGAACTGAGCGAGTGGGCCGTCAACCGGATCGACGCCCGCCTGCAACGCCTGAAAGACACCTTCGCCATCAAGTAACAGGAGGGACCTATGAACGACCAAGTGACGAACGACCAGTGGCCCGACCGCACGCTGACTCCAGCCCAGCAGGAGAACCGCGCATCAGCAGCCCTGATCCCGGTGAGCCGCAACGGCGCGATGCCGACGAACTTTGCGGAAATGGTTGACTACGCGAAGTTCATGTCGACCGCCAAGGGCGCGGTCGGCGCGCACCTGAACGGGAACGTCGGTGCCTGCCTCGCGATCATGGAGATCGCTAACCAGTTTGACATGCCAGCGTACGCAGTCGCCCGGCAGAGCTATCTGGTGAACGGGCGGGTCGCCTTCATGGGCCAGTTCTTCCACGCGATCATCAACAAATATTGCCCGCTCAAGCAAAAGCTGACGTGGTCATACACCGGGGAGGGCGACACGCGCCGCATCACCATCAGCGGCGAGTTCAAGAACGAGAACGAGCCGCGGATCTGGACCTCGCCGATGGTCAAGGACATCCCGGTCAAGAACTCGCCGCTCTGGAAGTCGAACCCCGATCACCAGTTGATCTATTTCGGCGTGCGCGCATGGCAGACCGTTCACTGGCCCGAAGGCATGCTCGGACTCCACACCGACGATGAAGCCGCCGCGATGGAGCCGATCCGGTACGTCGGCGCCGACAACGCGATGGACGTGACCCCGGGCCGCGAGTTGGCGGAACGCCTCCGGAGGGACCAGCAGGCGATGCCCGCCGAGCACACGCAGGACGGATACAGTCCGGGATTCACAGAGGGCCATTTTGAGAACGAGCCGCCCGCCGCCGACCAGGCCCAGCCCAAAGCCGACGCGGTCGACAGCACCATCGACAACGCGGTGAAGGCCGCGACGGCGGAGCCGCCAGCCGAGGATGCCAAGGATCCGCCGGCGGGAAAGAAAAAGGCCACCCCGAAAAAGGCCGCCAAGGTGGAGCCGCCCAAGACGGTCGCGCAATGGGAGACCTACGCAAAGGACTGGATCAAGGCGGAGACCGACCCGGCCACGCTGAGAACACGATGGGCGGACGAACAGAAACTGCGCAACGCCATCGGCGTCACCAGCACCGAGCGCGATCCGATCTTCGACATTTACCTGAACCGGCTCGATGAACTGACCCCGGGGGAGTGAAATCCGATGAAGGGACAACCGGGAAAGCCGGGCTGCATCGATTGCGTGGATGGGATCTGCGACTTGAACTGCGGCCCGGCGGTGAAGGCGGACATCCCGGCGGACCGCCAGCGCCATCCGTCCGGGTGTCCAGACCCGGATTGGTGCTCCGGAAATAGGATTTGCTACTGGAACTGCCGCAACGATGGGAGGGATTGATGGGCGGACTCAAGGACCACTTCTTCGGCGACAAACCCTATCCCGACACGCCGGGATACAAGGCCCCGGGCACGTCGAAAGACGCCGCCCGGGCCACGACAGGGCGTGCCGAGACCTTGCGACAGCGAGTGCTCGAGGCCATCGAAAAGGCCGGAAACCGCGGCCTCACTCCAGACGAAGCGGCGGCTGCCCTCGGTGAGACGGTTCTCGCGGTCCGGCCGCGCTTCAGCGAACTAAAGGCGCTGGACAAAATCTACCAGACGGGTGCGCGACGGGCGAACGCCAGCGGACTCAAGGCAAACGCATGGAAGGTGATGAAATGAGCGTGCGCCGATATGCAGAGGACACGAAAGTGCCTGTCGAGCAGAGCCGCGCGGAAATCGAGCGCACCCTGCAGCGATACGGCGCCACGGCCTTTGCCTTCTTCTCCGAGGCGGGCAAGGCGATCATCGTCTTTCAGGCCAAGGACCGGCGGGTCCGCTTCGACTTGCCGCTCCTGCACAAGGCTGGCCCCGAGAACAACGCCGAGACTCGCACACGCGAGCAGGACACCCGCCGAAAATGGCGAGCGCTCCTGCTCTGCATCAAGGCCAAGCTGGAATCGGTGGCCTCGGGTATCGAGACCTTCGAGGAAGCATTTTTGGCGCACATCGTCCTGCCCGACGGCGAGACGGTCGGCGGCCACACCATCCCGCGCATTGCCGCGGCTTACCGCGGCGAACCTTTGCAGCCGCTTCTCCCACCACCGAGGAAACCATGAAGCACCTGACCATCGCAGCCCTTGCCACCGTTGTCCTGTTCGCCCCGGCGAATGCCGCCGAGAAAAGTCCCGAGTATTCGGCGGCCTATTGCGCCGGGTGGAATGAGGCCGTGACCCTGATCCAGCAGCGCGCCCAGAACTGGACCGCCATGACCCTTGCCGGCGTGGAGGAAGGCGACCCGGCGAAACAGACGAACGTCGCCAGATCGGCCTCGGTCATCGTCAAGAGCGTGCCGATCTACGTCCTGCTGCCGCCCCTGACCGGCTCATTCAGGATGGGCAGCGGCGACACGGTCGATTGCACGCCACCGAAAGCCCCGGAGACTCCGACCACGCCCGACACCGCCGTGCCCAAATCGACCGAGGCCAAATAGGCCAATGTCGATTTTTTCGACCATCCCGTAGGGGTGGAAAAACCAACATCAGCAGGAGAGCACCACGATGAAGAAACCGAAAAAGACCGCGACCAAAAAGGCCAAGCGCGCCGATTGGCAGCGGGTGGCCGCCGAAGCCCAGCGCGACCACGTCATCCTCAATGATCGCTACAACATCCTCCAAAATGACTACGCAAAGGCCGTCGAAACCCGCGACGCGGCGCTGCGGGACGTCAGGGCGGCGGAGGCCCGTAGCGAGGCGCTGCAGAACCGCATCGAGCAGTTGCGCGGCGAAATCAACACGCTGCGGTTTGAGCTTCACACCACGAGCCTCGACCTCGCCCGCACCGAGGGGCACAACGAAGCGATGCGTCACCAGATCGACCAGGCCGCGCCGAAGGTCATGGTCCGGCCGCCGGTTTTTGTCTCGCCGCTTGAGGCATCCGAAGGCCGCGTTTCGGGTGATCGTGCACGGGTCGATTTCGACACCGGGCGCATCATGACCGACCGCAAACCGCATTGGACACAACGCTGATGCGGCTGGGTGTTTTCATCGACGGCACGGGCCTGCGAGAGGCGGTCACGGCCATCAGCGCGGAAAGCGAAATCCACTTCGACAAGCTGCGGGAGACCATGAACGGCATCCCCAGCGGCGACCACGTCCCGCTGCTCTACTATTTCGGGCAGGAAGCCGTCACCCGGGACGGGGCCACACCAGCGAAGCGAAAGCTGCACGATTACCTGCAATACAACGGGTATCGGACGAAAATCGCGCGCGGGGCTGAGACCTCCGAAATGAACTCCCGCCTTCGGGGGGAGGCCCTTGTGATGATGGCCGTCGCCATGTGCGAGGCGGCTCACATGGGCAACATCGATGAGGCCGTGGTGTTCGGCGGCGACGTCGCTCTGGCCACGCCAATCCGGCTCATGCAGCGGAACGGCGTCCACATCACCCTAATCCACAATATCAGGTCGGTCGCCGATTTGACGCGCCGGCAGGCCGACCACTTCCTTGATATCGAGGATCACGGCAAGCGGTACGGATACTTCGGTCAGAGACGGAGCACGGCAGCGTGACCGTGCAGATTTTCAACTGCGATGCGAGGGCGCAAGTCACGACAATGGATGCCGAGAGCGTCCATTGCTGCGTGACGTCGTTGCCGTACTACGGCCTCCGCGACTACGGCAATCCGGACCAGATGGGCCTCGAGCGCACGCCGGACGAATACGTGGCCGCGATGGTCGACCTTTTCCGCGGCATTCATCGCGTCCTGCGCGCAGACGGGACCCTTTGGCTTAACCTTGGAGACACCTACGCCTCGCCGGGATCTGGCGGCCACGGCGCGACTGGCGGCCGGGACAAGTCCACCCTACGGGGCAAGCTGCCACCGGCAGGGACGGCGCCGGTTAAGCGATCAATCCCGGCAGGCCTCAAGAACAAGGACCTGATCGGCATCCCGTGGCGCGTGGCTTTCGCCCTGCAGGCGGACGGATGGTACCTGCGCAGCGCCATCGTCTGGGCGAAGCCGAACGGCATGCCCGGCAGTCAGGAGGACCGCTGCACGTCCTCCTATGAAATGGTTTTCATGCTCTCGAAATCGCCGACCTACTGGTCCGACTTCGACGCTATCAAGACGCCGCCGCGCGAGTCGACGCTGATCCGCACGGCGCAAGATCTGCAGGCGCAAGCGGGGAGTCACCGCGCGAATGGCGGCACGCGGACGGACCGCCCGATGAAGGCCAAGGGCGGCCACGCGCGGCCGCAGACCGGAATCTACGCCAAGAGCAAACCAGAACAGCAGGCCGAACCGGCGATGATGCGAGACGTCTGGTTCGTGCGACCAGGCGGCTTTGCGTCCGATCACTTCGCCGTCATGCCAGAGGAAGTCGCCCGCAGGTGCATCCTTGCCGGGTGCCCCGAGGGCGGCACGGTGCTTGACCCGTTCGGCGGCACCGGGACAACCGGACTGGTGGCAGACAGGCATCACCGGAATGCGGTCCTGATCGAACTGAACGAAACATACGCCGAGATCGCGCGCCGGCGGATCACGGCGGACGCGACGCTGCTGTCAGAGGTCATCGCATGAGCGAGCCGCTCCGCCAGCGAACCCCGCGCGTGCGAGACAAGGCGCACCTTGCGTTCGTCGGCCAGCAGCCCTGCTGCATCTGCGGTGCGCCGCCCCGGTCAGCGGCCGCGCACATCCGGATGGGCGACGAACGCCACGGCAAGCGCGATACCGGCATGCAGGAGAAGCCCTCCGACCGATGGGTGGTCCCGCTTTGCGACCCGACCTACAGCCCCGGCAAGGGGCGTTGGTGCCATCAGGGCAGCAAGGACAGCCAGCACGCCGGGAACGAGCGTGCATTCTGGGACCGGGTAGGGCTTGACCCGTGCGCGATTGCGACCACTCTGTGGGCTGCGTCGGGCGGCCAGGACCGCGTCGACGCGACCGAAACCCGGCGGACCCGCAGACCGCCAGCCAAACCGATGAAGCGCAAGGCACCGCAGGCCAAGGCACGGAATAAGCGCGCATGGCCGAAACGAGCCTTCCCGCAGGGGAGAGGATTCCGATGAGCAGCTTCGCTGACGACTTCATGGAGCACATGGGCAAGGTCCTCGATGCCGGAACGAAGCTGAAGGCCGTCATGCTGAAAAAGGGCCTGACCTCGGCGAAGGCCCCGTGCCCGATTTGCAAGGTCGGCCACCTGCACGGTCGGCTCGCCGGGCGCAAGAATCACATGCGGATGTGGTGCGACGGACCCGGCTGCAACGCTCAACTGATGGAGTGACCCATGACCACGTCGAAATCGCCGCTGCGGGTTCTCAAGAAACAGGCCGAAAGCATCGCCCAGATGCTGAAGGCAGCCGAGCGCGGCGACCCGGTGGCGGACCCGACCGGCAGCATCGCCGACGCCCGCAAGAACAGCGATGGCGTGAAGTTCGGGATCATCATGGACGACAAGTTCATCAGCGCCGAAATGACGTGGGCGCAGATCAGGGAAAGCAGCGAGGTCGCCATCACCGAATGGATTCTGCGCTACATGCGCGACCAGCGCCGGGAGGCCACGCATTGAACATCACCCGCATTGGAGCGACGGCGGTCCCCTACACGGTGTCGTGGACATCGGAGAACGCCGAGTTCGTCGGGATCTGCCCGGTCGCCCGCCGCAAGGCCCTTTGCATGCCGAGCAGCCCGGGCATCGGCAAGCCGCACGCCATCCGCCAGCGCGAGGCCATATCGAACGGCCTGTGCGATCTCTGCGGCAAGAGCCTGAAGCTGCGGACGAAGGTTTCGCTCTCGCACGCCCGGGTTAACGAAAAGGGCGCAGACGGCCCAGCCGTCCTGCAGGTGGAGCCGCTCCTGCACCGCGAGTGCGCCCTCGAGTCGATGAAGTTTTGCCCGTCGCTGAAGCGGGACATCGCCGCCGGCACGCTGATGGTGCGCTCGGTGACGCGATACCGGGTCCAGTTCGCGATCATGGGGCCGCAATACATCAAGCACTACGTGCCGGACTACATCGAAAACCCGAACGACAGGATCATCGGGCACGCCAAGGTCGAACTGCTGTCGTGGGTCGACCGGGATGCCGACTGGCTGGGAGCAACACCATGACCGAATACACGATCGAGCGCGTCAACCAGATCTACGATGGAAACGATGGTGAAGCGACCAAGACCATGTACGAGGCCCTCAAAGCCATCGGCCCGGTCGGCGAGATCGCCTGCAACGTCTTCCGGGCCGAAAAGAACAGTCAGCGCGCGAAGGGCTATCGCAGCCGCCGCAGCACGGGGAAGGCCTACGATACGAAGGGCTGGGCCATCAGCAACCTTTGCGACCTGCTGACCCGCCACTATGTCGAGCACGGGATCGAATGGGGCTGGGGCGTCGACTCCAAGATGGCCGCCGAGGATCCGCACAGGCACGTCCTCTACGTGCAAACGCCGTTCGGGCCGTGCAGCTTTCACAGTGATTACCGCGGCAAAGGTCCGGACTGGCCTCACGAATGGGACGGCCTGATCGGTGCCAGCCGGGTCCGGGTCTGCGCGTGGGTCGCGCGCCTGTTCGCGCCACACCGCGCGCCGCGGCCGATGAAGGATGCTCCGCGCGACGGCACGCCGATCATCGTGGCCCTGACGAACTACAGCGGCATGCCGGACACCGGGCACTACGGATTCGAGCGGGTGGGCTATCGCAAGTCCGGGAATTGGGGCGAGACGTGGATGCCGGTCGGCAACGACAACGTGATCTACGGCCAGAACCCATCGGAGATCGGCTGGTGGCCGGACGGCACCCCGGAATCCGAAATGGAGATTTGGCCGCGCACGAACTGGCGCTGGGTGCCCAGCAACGGCAGTGAAGGCGACGGCGTCTACAGCGCAATGTGCGCGCGATGCATCCGCGAGCGAGCCGTGGTCAACGCCGAGGATCCGAACGAGGCCATGGCGGATGGGAAGGGCTGCGAGATTTTCTCGCGGACGCTGGCCTATCCGATCAACCACCCGCTCTATCCGGAAGAATGGAACGAGCGAGACGGCGAGCGCACCTGCAAAGCATTCGAGGCCGACACCGGCCAGCCGAACCAGCTGCCACGCTGCACCGAGACACCCGACCTTTTTGGAGAACAGTGATGGTCGCCTACAGCTTCAAGAAACAATTCGTCCAGCCGATCAGGGTGGGCCTCAGCAGCGTCCGCCTGTCATTCGATCCGGCGCCAAAGCTGCAGACGATCCGCGCGCACGGGAAACGACGCCACGCGCGCCCCGGAGAGCCGGTCCAGCTTTACACCGCGATGCGGACGAAACAGTGCGAACTGATCGGCGTCGGGATCTGCACCGAAACCCCGCCGATCACCATCAGCCTGCACAGCGCGCGTGGCCTGATGACATTCCACATGGACGGTCGTCTGATTCCGTCGACCAGCGACGAAGGCATTGCCTTCTGCCAGGCCGATGGATTCGAGACACCTCAACACATGTGGGATTTTTGGCGAACCGAACATCCCGGCGTCGATAGTTTCGACGGCGTGGTGATCAAGTGGAGACCACAAACCGCAGGAGAGCGAACATGAGTATGATCGAGACCGGCAAGAACGACGCCATCAAGCCGCTGGCATTCCTTCGCAAAATCCAGCCCCGACCGGCACCGAGCCTGAGCGATCAGGTGGAGGCGGTCCTCGCCGAGGCCGCCCCGCGCATCGCCACGGCCTATCCGAAGCGGGATGACCCGAACTTCGGAGAGCAGTTCCAGAAGTTCGCCGAGAGTGCCGACAAGCTGGCCGCCGACCACAACCGGCTGCTCGAGGACCACCGGGTGGCCATGGCCGAAAACGAAATCCTCCGCGCCCGGCTGGCCGCGCAGGAGCAATACGGCACCGACCTGCGGGTTTATTGGGAACAGCAGTATGAGGACCTCGCCCGGGAGAACCGGCGACTGAGCCGCCTCTACCACGCCATGGTGGGCCGCTTTGACGCGATCATCGAGTCCTTGGTCGGAACCCGGGATGCGGCCCGCCGGGAGGCCTTCGCACCAGACCCGGACGCCGAACGTCAGCGCCAAGACGGCGAGGCCGTGGTCGCCATCAGCCACCGCCCGGGCGATGACGCTCCCCTGACCGATCAGGAGGCCGCCGAGGACGTGCGCGAGCACCACCGGACGACCGTGCCCCTGAACGCGTACGCGCGCCCCACGGCGACAGCAGCGCGATAGCGGGGCCAATAAAACGGCCCCGGCGCAGAGTTGTGTCCGGGGCCGAAAGTTTAGGGAGGAAACGCCCAAGGAGGGCAGCGATCATGCTGGGGGCATGACCACTCCGCGCATCATGCGGAACTTCACCGCCGAAATCTACGCCTCTTTTTTGGAACCCGCCTTTTCGGTTCGGACGCCGCCGACACCGGGCGGGTTTCGGCGTTTCGGACCCGCTCGGGCATGAAGGCCACCCGGGCGGCCCATAGCTCATCGAACGTCGGCGGTTCTGTTTCACGTGAAACACCCGCCACGGGCCACAGGACGATCAGGAGCGCGGCAATCCGGAAAGGCGACATGACAGACCTCCGAGGGTCAGCCACGCTACAGACGGCCCTCGTAGGCCGCCAGACTTGACTTTTAGTGACGGACTAGCGTCGCCAGCAGGTAGACCACCACCGACAGGGTGGCCAAAGTCACCGGCCACGCCCCGAGGGGGCGGGTGACCACGCGCAAGATCCACAGAAAGCCGACCGAGCCGACCACAGCGGCGGTCGCCAGTTGCGGCGCGAAGTCGACCAACCGGGAGGCATCCCCGCCGGTCGAATGGCGCCACCACCAGACCGTGGCCCGGGACAGAAACTCGCCGGCGGACGCCATGCCGGTCGCCAAGGCCAGTTGCATGCCGATCGGCAGGTGGCACAGCCAGCGCCGCCACGCCATGTGCTGGCGGATTCCGGTCGACAGCAGGTGGTAGACGATAAAGACCAGCACAAAGGCCAGCAGGATCGCGAACGTCCCGTTGAAGGCTTCAAGGGAGGCGTTCACGCGCCCCACGTCAGTGGGTCTCGCCGTCAGTGATGTGGGCGATCTGGCGGTCCTGATAGACGTCGGCGACCAGCGCGGCGAAGGGATCGTTCTTCTCAAGGTAGGGCTTCAGGCGTTCGTCCAGCGCCTTTGCCGTCCGGGTGGTCTGCCGGGTCAGGGCAATCGCCCGATCCACGTTGCTGGGGCCGGGATTCACATGACGTCCGAAACCGAACATGGCCAATACCCTCGAGAGTAAATTCATGGGCCGCCGCTCGAGGACTTCTGAACCGAGGAAAACAACTTTTCCAGGTTCGCCAGCGTCACGTTTGTCGTGATCGTGCTGGTGATGATCTCGCGCGCCAGTAGTTCGTTCTTGTTCCGCTCGTCGTTCGCCCGGGTCCGTTCGGACCACCACATGTAGCCGAGCAGCGGTATCACACCGACGCCGGCCGATTGCAGAAGGTTGATCAATTCGGGCGACATGATGCACGGCTCATTCCCAACGTGGTGAGAGGCCCGAGGTTTCCCCCGGGCCTGATGTTCCGATTAAGAAGTTCCAGCCGCCGCCGCGTCCTCGGCCAGAGCCGCCGTGGCGGCCGCCTCGAACTCGGCGTCCCACTGCGCCTCCTGAACCTGCAATTGTTCAAGCTGCGCCGCCGTGGTCGACGGGTCGGATTTGAGCGCGACGATGATGTTGCGCACGATCGGCATAAGGTCCTGATATTCCTTGATGATGATCGGAACGAGATCGGTCAGGATCGCGATGATCTTGGCGATCAGCGATGTGGTCGCGCCGCCGCCGGCAAGCTGTTGGAACAGCGCCAGCAGGGTGGTGATGAGTGTAGCGTTCAAGACGAACCTCCGATGTTGTAGGTGTCGAACACGCTCTGCAGCGTGGTGATGGCGGCCTGCAACGAATCATACAGCCCTTGCGGACCAAGCGCGCCCGGGTGCTGTTTGAGGAAAAGCTGCAGGTTGTTTCGGGCGACCCGCCCGGCGCGAATTGCCGGAATGATCTTCTTCGTGGCCTCCGGGCTACGGCAGATCGGGCCGGAGACGGCAGAGCACCGCTTGAGACGCAGGTAGTTCGTCGCGGTGCGCTGCAGGCCATCGAACGTGTTGGACGCGATGAGGACGGCCTGCGGGTCGACGGTCGCACCGGAGACAGCCGAGGCCACGGCCTCGAACTTCTGGGTGAACGTCGTGCAGGCGCCGAGCGACGGGGCGACAAGCCCGATCAAGGCGGCGACTGCGAATAGGCGGAGACTTCGGAGCATCGGTTTTTCTTTCTGGGTGGGCCGCCGTCACTTTGCGAGGACGACGTTCTCGCTTTTCGCGGTCGCGGCCAGCTTGGGGTCGGTGACCTCGATCGGTTTGGGGACTTCCTGCAGGTCAGCGGCGATCGACAGCGCCGCGGCCTTTGCCTCAAGGGCCTTCGGCTCGGTCGGCGTGGTCGCGATCTGCTTCACGGTCGCCGCCTGATTTTCGACCTTGGCCGAGTTGGACGCGAACCGCGCGACGATCGGGCCGATAATCGGAGCGGCCACTGCGGCCAGGATCACCCAGAGCGACGATGCGCCGTGGTAAATCTGGCTGACGCCGGTCGCTATTTCGTTCAAGGCATCCTGAATGCCCTTGTCCTGCGCGGCGGAGATCACGCCGACGCCGGATGCGAAGCCGAGAAAAAGACTGGTGTAGTTGCGGCCGGAGGCCCAAAGGCGCTGCACGGTTTCGATGGAAATTTTCACGATGGCCCCCTCCTGCGATTCCTGTCTGTAATCCCTTTACAGCGGAAAGCGCGGGAGGGCTATCGTTTACGCGGCCTCGGGCATCGCCTCCGGCACATGGCGCGCATCAAGCCGGACGGCCATCGCCGCCAGCGTCACCGGACCGGCCGCGCCGTCGACGCGGATGCCAGCGATCCTCTGGAACCATTTCACCGCCGCTCGGGTCGCCGGACCATAGCGGCCGTCGACATTGAGCTTCGGCTGGTAGCCGAGCGCATTCAGGTTCTGTTGCAGCGATTCGGTCGTGTTGGACGGTGTCGCGACCTGCCAGGCGGCCTTGCCTATCGTCCCGCCGTTGCCCGCCGACAGCAGCGGCCAGAGCCGGTCATGCCATTCCTGCACATCGGCGATGCCGTTGTAGCCGCCGTTGATCCGCCGGCGGATGGCCCGGACGTCGTCCCGATCGGCAGCGGCGTTGAGACTGCCGGCATCCCACTCCAGAAGCGGCGGCCGCATGATGAACTGCGGAGCGATCATCAGCAGGACATCCCGCTCGAAATCGGCGCCGCACCGCAGGCCCCAGCGTTTCGCAGCACCGCGGCCGGTCGACTGCAGGGGACCGATGCCGCGGAAAACCCAGCCGTCGCCCTTCTGGGTGTTGCCGAGTTCATGAGCCTTGCGCGGATTGCCGAGACCATAGACCCGATCAAACAGCGCGGGGCCGTCGCCAGCCAGCTTGCGGGCTTCCGCCGGGGTGACGGCCGCCGAGTGGTGGCCCGCGCCGAAGATCTGCAGGATCCGCGACGCCGAATAGTTGCCGTTCTCCTGCGTGATGGTGCAGCCGCCGGTCTCGCCCATCACCTGCGCGACGAAGTTTGTCAGCCGCAGTGGCGTGGTCAGACCGTATTCCTTGAACAGGTTTTCGTTGGCGGCGAAGCCCTCAAGATAGATGGGCTTGGCCTTCGGCGACAGGCGCAGAATCGCGTCGGTGATCCGGGTCATAGGCTCTTTTTCCTCCCTCAGAGATTGTCTTCATAGCCCATGCATTGAATTACTGAGCCTGCACCGCCACCGACGAACGCGATCGATGTTCCCTCAAGAACAATATCCGCCATCCAAGGCTGCTGATAACCGGAGTTGCCTCCATCAGTCGCCGATACCGGCGCGGGTTTTGTCGAGAACAGGCCTCCATACGAATTGCTGGGGGCCAAAAGCATTGCAGCGGACCCGAGTCCGTTGAAGTTACCAAGACCCAAAACCCTGATCGACGCGGCTGTAGGCGGCACAAAGTTGGCAACGGATGGCGTCGTCCATGTTGGAGTCGTTCCGGACCACGTCCCTGCAGGGCCGGTGGCGATGGTCGGCAAGACCGTTGTTTGCGCAACACCTAGGACGTACTGAACACGACGCCCGGCTTGCCGCATGCCCATCCATCTAGCGGTCGCAGCACCATCCGTCCTCACCGCGCCGACTCGAGCGCAGAACGTATATCCGGCCGGCAGCGTGACGGAGCCGCAGCTTGACTGCGCCGAAAACAGTCCCGCCACACCATCGGTGGACGGATTGTAGATCACATAGCTGTAGTACCAGGTGATGACGTTATTAACGATTGTTCCGGTATCGAGACCATTTGCACCCGAGGCGGTCATCACCGGCGAGACCGAGACGCCCACCAAGCGGTGCGCTCGCCCGGTCGCGACTTCTTCCACCGTGATCTGATCGGCGGTGATGTCCATCGTGGTGGTGGGTGCGGAGGCGCTGTTCTTGATCAGCAGCGTCTTGAAGCCACCCGCGATGGACTGCGTGGTTGGTTCGTTGAGCAGTTTCCATCGCGCTGCCGTCGCATCGTAGATTAGCAGGACAGAGCCGCCACCGCGCAGAGAGTAGGTAGATCTCAATGAGAACCGATTGGCGGCGGTCGAGTTCGAGTTCTCGGTGGCCAACAGGATGGTGCCGGTGCCGACATTGTAGAGCGACAGAATTTTGCCGTCGGTCGCAGGCGCGACGATGCCGGTCAGATACTGCGTCCCGGTCGCCGAAATCCTGATGACGTTGGCGGTCGCAAGACCCGTCGGATTGTAGTCGTTGGTGGTCCCGGAGAGAGCCGTCGGGGTGAGCGGCGAATTAAAGAAAACCGCTCCCGTGAACACCGAGGGCGATGACAGCGCAGCACCGGAATTGCGCCAGTAGGTCAGCACCTGCACGTTCGTGCTGGTCAGCGCGAGAACGAGCGCTGAGTCGCCCGCCACCGTCACGATGTTGGCGGCTCCCGGCAACGCAATAGCCGCGTTGTTCGTCAGGGTCAGCGATGCTGCGAATTTAACGAACTTCAGCGTGCCCGGTACAGCGGATGAGTTCGCCAGCGAAGTGATTGTGGTGGTGCCGGTGATGGTGACAACCGACGGCGCGACCGACCAAACGTCGGTGACAGATCCGGAAACAACACTGGCACTGCCGCCGCCGACCGGCGGCTGCCAGATGTGATTCGAGGTGTCCATGACACCCCAGGTCAGCCACGATGCACCATCGTACTGTTTTACGGTGTTAGTTCCCGTGTCGAGCCACGGCTGACCAAGCTGCGAAAGACCCGTGCAGTCGGTGAGGGGCGCCGTCGCCCCGGAGTTCATGGTGATGAACGCCTTATTTGCCGCATTGATAAGCTGAACCAGCGTCAGGCCGGACAACGTTCCCGAGGTCGGCATACAGCCCGAGCCTTGCGAGGCCATCGCCGGGACTCCCGCAAGCCAACACGACGCGGCGACCAGAAATGATGCAATAAGCCTTTTCATCGGATGCCTTCCCCTCGTCTTTTGCGGGGGGGAAGGTATCCCAACGGCCCTATGCGGCACAATGCCGGACTATCGATAAAGGTTGATGTAAGGGGCCAGCGCCGCGCCCCATTTGGTAAATCCGGACGTCACAAGGTGGATGCCGTCCGCATAATCGCCAGAGGACAGGGCCGCACCCCAGCTGATCCACTGCGCGCCGTTCGTTGTCAGAATGGCGTTGTGGATCGCGGTGTTGCGCGCCGTGATGGTGGCGTTCGTCACATTCGGCGATCCGGAATAGGCCGCCGACACAGGCAGGATGGCTTGCACGTAAACCGTCGCACCGGCTGCGGTCGCCTTGGCGACGATCTGCTGAATATTTGAAATTGTGGTGGCCTGCGGAATCGACAATGAAAGATCGTTCACGCCGCCGAGAAGAAACACGGCTTTCGGCCTGTAGGTGGACAGCAGCATGGGCAGCCGCGACAGCATCCCCGTGGTGGTGTCGCTTGGGACGCCGCCGTTATACACCGGGGTGAACCCGATAATGGACGCCCACGAGTTCGGAGAATTGTCGGCGTAAGCCGTGATCGAATCTCCCAACATCAGGACGCCAGACAGCGGCGTGCTCGGGCTGGGATCGGCTACGGTCTGGAATGTAATCCCAGCCGCTGCGATCTGGGCGTCGGTGGCGAGCAATAACCAGCCCGGCGGATACTTCTGGTCGCCAATTTGGAATTGCGTGTTGCCGTCGACAATCGCCCCGCCGGGGAGCGTGAAAATCCTCCCCGCATCGGCACCGCCCGCCCCGAACATCAGGAGAGCGGCCGCGAAGATGAAGCGGATTATTTTCACTGGAATTGAACGCTCACGACGACGACTCCGGCAGATGATGTGCCAGCCGTTGTCGGCGTCGCACTTCCGAACGTACCGCCGGCGCCGCCGCCAGATGATCCTGTGTTGGCCGTCGCGTTGCCGCCCGTCGCAAGGTTTGCTCCACCGTCGCCAGCGGTTGCGCAGCCTTTCGTGCCCGCCGAACTCCCAGCATACGCGCCGCCGCCGCCGGAGCACCCGTAGATGACCGCCGCACCTGAAATCGAATTTGAGATTCCCGTCGCGCCGTTCGCGCCATTGTTGACGGACGCTGTATTACCTGGAGCGCCTGCGCCGCCGCCTGATCCACCGCCGCCGGTCGATCCAGCGCCGCCGTTGCTGGTAGAGCATGACCCGGAGCCTGTCCCACCTGCCGTAGCGCCACCGCCACCGCCACCGCCGCCGTGAGCGCCGTTTCCGCCAGCAACATATGAACCGTTATAATAACCCCCAAGGCCCCCGCCCGTGCATGTGATCGAACCAAAGATTGATGACGTGCCTGCAGTCGGCGGGACACCGGACGAGCACCGGGTTCCTGCCGCGCCGACTGTGACTGTGTACGTCGTGACAGTAAGGCCGAAGGCTGCGTTATAGGATACTCCGCCAACGCCGCCGCTGCCGCCCCCACCAGCGCCTGCGGTTGCAGTCGCTACGCATCCCGATCCACCGGCGCCGCCGACAACCAGCACAGCGCCAGTCTGTCCAGCCGGAACGCTCGTAACCGTCAAAGACCCCGACGAGTTGAAGGTGTAGATGCGCTGGTTGCCGTTGGTCGTGATCGTGCACCCGCTGCAGGATGCCTGGATGAACGGCGACTGACCGGCAATCAGGAGGCCGCCACCAGTGGACGGCATGTTCGCAAGGGCACCGCCGCCTAGAAGGGCGAGCAGCAGCCCGATGGTCGGGAAAAGCGCGCGGATCAGGCGCATCACTTCATGTCCTTGTTGAGCGAGGCATAGCAGACCGTAGCAGGCGAGGTCTCGCAGTCGTAGTAGAGAACATCAACCGCATTAGCTGCGGTCGAGAGCGAAGGCGTCGTACCTCCGGCAAACTTGAATGTCGAGTTCCAGACTGTCGTGCGCGACCCGGTCGCGTCCTGAATGAAACGAATGCGCCCGCTCTTACCGGCGATGACATTTGACACGTTCATCGTCGTGATGTTGCCTGTAAGGCTGATCGTGCCGTTGTTGAAGGTCGAGAAGTCGATCGACGTGGTGGTCCCATAGGTGATCGGGACATTCGCCGGGTAGATGACGTCGGTCGTCGGGACTTTGTTAGAAGCGCCGGCATAGTAGTTCGCGGCCGTGGCCTTATCGACGGTGAGCGAGTTGACCGAGTTCGTCAGACCCGCGCCCAGCGTAAAGGCCCCGGTGTTGCCCGCGATCGATGACACGACGCCGGAGGTCAGCGCCACAGTACCTGTCGCTGCGGGGAATGTGATCGTGTAGTTCGATGCCGAGGCGTTCGCGCTGGCGAACGTCGAATAGCCGGTCGAGGACCCGAGCAGGCGAACCCCGCTATTTGCAAAAGTCTGCGTGCCTGTCCATGAGTTGGCGCTTCCAAGGTTGAGCGACGCCACCACCGAGCCGGTCGTTGGCGAGATCGTGAGCGTGGAATCTGAGTTCGAGACCGACGAAACGGCCGCTCCGCCTGCACACGATCCCCACACCGGGGCGCTGTTGGACTGCGACAAAAGACACTGGCCAGCCGTGGCGGTGCCAGCCAAAATATTCATCTTCGATGCATCCGAGTAGACGATGCCCCCATTCGACGCGGTCAGCGCATTGTTCGTGCCGCCATAGGTCAGCCCGATCAGGGATCCTTGCCACGTTCCGGTGCCGATGGTGCCGACTGCGGTCAGCGATGACGTTACCACCGTTGCATTCAGCGTGGTGCCGCTCAACGTGCCAGCAGGCGCGACAACCGCCGTAGAGGAGGCTGCGGTGATCAGGCCCTTGCCGTTGACCGTGAACGACGGGACGGAGCTTGCGCCACCGAAGCTGCCGACATTCGAGTTGACGGTCGCCAGCGTGGTTGCCAGCGAACCTGCCGACGTCGTGACATCGCCGGTCAGAGCGGGGAATTGCCCGGCCTGCAGCGTGCCTGTCAACTGCGTGGCCACGATCGATTTGTTCGTCAGGGTCTCGGCACCGGCCAGCGTCGCCAGCGTACCGGTCGTCGGCAGCGTGACGTTGGTCGCGCCTGTGGTCGTCAGGGTCAGCGCGTTGGCCCCCGACGTGGTGAAGGCCGCCGCCGTAGTGATGTTGCCGCCCAAGTTCACGGTGCGCGCCGCGTCGTTGAGCGTGAACGTCAGGGTGCGACCGGCCGTCAGGTTTTCGCTGTTCGCCAAGGACAGGTCGAACGCGCCGGTGCCGGTCGAGCGGATGCCCAGCGACGTAATCGCCGTGTGCGTCCCGCCCGCAATGGTCGGCGTGTTGATGGTCGGCGAGGTCAGGGTTTTCGCGGTCAGTGTCTGGGTCGCGCCCAGCGTCACGACGGTGTCGGACGCGCCCGGGAAGGCGAACGACGTGCCGTCCGTTCCGGTGAACGCCAGCGAGTTCGAGGCGGTCAGCGTCTTGCTATTGGCGATCGTCAGCGTGCCGGTGCTGGCGGTGATCGTGAGACCGTTCACCGACGTTGCCGTGGCCGCGCCGAGGACCGGCGTTACCAGAGTCGGGCTTGTCGCACGGACGACCGAGCCGGTGCCAGTGTTTGCGGTCGCCGCAAGGCCGTTGATGGAAAACGAGTTTCCGGTGCCAGCCGTGTCGAAGGTCTTGTTCGTCAGCGTGTCGGTCGAGTCGCGGTTCACAACCGTGCCCGTGCCCTGAAAGGTCAGCGTCGTGGAATCGGTGCCAGCAAAGGTCAGCGAGTTGTTGACCGTCGCGGTCTTGCCGTTTGCGATCGTCAGGGTTGCCGAGGTCGCCGGCGCGGTGATCGCCACCTTGTTGATGGAGGTCGCCGAGGCCACGCCCAGCGTCGGGGTGGTCAGCGAAGGGCTAGTCTGCAGGACGACGGCACCGGAGCCGGTCACGCCGTTGGACAGATCGGATGCCGCGGGCTGCGCGCGGATCACGTTACCCGCCGTGTCGATCCCGGTCAGGAACTGATTCGTCACCGCCGCGCTTGAGAACACGCCGCCGAGACGCCCCGTGGTCGGGGTCGGCAGCACCCAGACGATGGCGTGGCCGGTCGAATCGAGGGAGGCAACCGACACCCAGCTTGCGCCGTCGTATATCTTCAGGACGCGCGGGTTCGTGGTCGTGTCCATCCACCACTGGTAGGCCATCGGTGCCGCGCCGATGCCGACCGCCGGCGGCGACGAACCCGAATAGTTCGTGCCCACGGTGTTAAAGGCCGCGTTCAGGAAGGACGCCAGCCCGCTCATTGTGAGGGGCGCACCGGGCGTCACCAGCGTGGTCTGGTTGGCACCGGCCGGGGCAGCCGAGGCGGCCCAGACCAGAGCCGCGGCAAGGATGGCGCGAAAGAACTTCATGAGGGTGCTCCTAGTAGCCTTCCACGATCAGATTAACGCCGGTCCGCGCGACGGGCGAGCCGCCGTTCTCGAAATGGAAGGTCATGGCAGACAGGGATAGCGCATCAATGACCAGCACGTCTCCTGCCAAGTTCGGCCATGAGATCGAATAGAACGGTAGCGGGTTGTTACCGGCGCCGCCGAGCAGGGGGCCACCATTGAACGGCGCGGCAATCGAGGAATCGTCCGGCTCGAACGTGACCGTGACGCCGCCGGTGCCGACCGACAGGTTCTGGTAATGGTCGATCCGAGGCTCCACCGAGGCCGTGAACGAGAACTTCAGGCCATAGGCGATCGTCGCAGGGTTCACGGTCGACAGCACGAAACGCAGCTTGATCAGGCGCGTCCGATAGACACCGGGAACATAGCGACGCCAATCCGACCACGTCACCGCACCGGCATAGAGGTCCGCCGCGCTGTAGAGATCGCCAGACAGATACAGGTCCGAATCGAGGCTGTCGGCGGTCGCGACCTCAATCCAGCCATCAACGAACTGCGTGGAGGACGAACCGAGAATGTCGGGCGTGTTGAGAATGTCGTTGTTGGACAGAACGTCGTCGCCGACCGGAGATCCGACGGTCTGCCAGGCCACATTCAGATAGATGTCCGCGATGTGGCCTGCGTCGATGATCGATGCAGCGTCGATCTCGTAATAGCCAGACGGCAGGATGCCGCCGCCCGCCAGAATATCGGGGTTCGTCAGCACATCAGGATCCGTGAGGATATCGCCCGCGCCGGACAGGCGGATCACGGCATTCGGGTCGACGCCCTCCTTGCCGGTGTTGGAGAAGGTGCCGGGCCAGCCGTCGGCCTGCTGGTCGGACGTCATGACGATGCTGGAGACCAGCATGTTGCCGGTGACCGCCAGCGTCACCGCGTCCTCGCTGTAGACGATCAGGCCCGGCGCCGGTTGGCAGTAGCCGACAATCCAGTAATTGCCGCCGCCCAAGAACTTGAACGGCGGGTGCGCGACGTCGCCGCGCTGCTGCGCACCCTCGTAGGTTTCGCCCTCGAAAATTTTGTAGCGGATGCCCTGCCGGAAATCGACAATCTCGTCCCACGACAGTTCCTGAAACCCGTCGTTGAACGCATAGCGAAGGTTCTGGACATTCGGCAGCGGCGAGGCCAGCGCCGAGCCGGTGAGGGTGTATTGATAGACCGGCAGGTCCGAAATGTCCTGCAGGCCACCGCCCCAGATGTTGAACGACTGGAACTTGAGGGAGACGGTCGCGCCGATTCGCGTCTTGTCGAACGGCATCTTGAAGATGCCCTGATCCAGCCGGGCGAACGGTGTGCCGGCGGGTTTCGGGGCGGCCTCCATGGAATCCTCGGTGCCATAGGCCCCGCGCACCAGATAGGACAGCGTGTAGGTCGACGCGCCGGTCAGGAGTGCATCCCGATAGGCGACGATTTCGCCGCCGACATAGCAGGCGGTGTTCAGGGCCAAGGCGTCCTCGGCGGTGCCCGACAGGAGCGCGCCAGCACTGACCGACAGATTCACGCCAAGCGAATTGACATTGTCCACATTCGGACCGGCCGGATTATCCGAGAACACGGGCAATTCGGTCGTGGTGACGCCCATGCGCGCCGGACCGACCACGCGGCCCAGATGGCTATAGGTCACCCCGTCATAGGATCCATAGACGTTGCATCCGCCCCACAGGGTCGTGTTCACGCCGGAGATCGCCGCCCAGACCTGCAGGCCGCCGCCGAGCGGGGAGTTGACCGCGCCAAGCTGGTCGGTTGGCTCAAAGATGATCGGTTCGTTGATGCCGCCAGGATCGACATTGGTGTTCGGGGTATAGCCGGAGGTCGCCTGCGTGCCGTAGCGCGGGGCACCGGCCGTGCCGTTGAGTTCTTCGGCGACGAATGACAGCGAACCGTCGGCGTTCTCGGTGATCTCGGTCACGCGCACAAGCTGGCGGAACAGCACCAGTTCGGGGCGTGTGATGGTCAGGACGTCCTCAACGTCGACCAGGATGAACCGCGGCGGAAGCGTGAACTCGTAGGTGTTCGGGATCTGCTCCCGGCCAAGCTGCAGGTGCGCGGACAGGCGCGCGGCTTCCTCGAGACAAAAGAAGTGGGCCTGCCGAACTTCGGACGGCCGCAGGCCGTATTGCTGGATTGAGGCCTGGTCCTTGTCGTCCACCACCGCCGGATCGTAGTTGTCGTTCCGGTCCAGAAATTCGAGCGTGAAGGCGTTCAACCGCTCGTTCGGCGCGCGCCGCTTCGAAAGGATGGGCTGGCCGTCATTGGCGCCGGGCAGGAAATCGTCGTTCGTCAAGTCATAGAGCGGCGTCACATCCGGCGTGTAGGTCACGCCGTTGCCGGTCACCGGCTGATCGCCCCACGGGATGATATCGAGCAGACCGGAGGACCACCGCGCGGACGCATTGGTGGCGGTCAGGAGGTCGGCCAGGAACGCCGAGGCCTCGCGCTGGTCGGTCAGGACCGGCGACACCAGCAGCCCGGTCGCCAGCGCATAGGTCGCATACTGGTCCATGGAGGCCAGCCGATTCGCCGGCCACGCGGGCACGCCGCAGTAGGGATTTGTCAGATAGTCGACCACGACGTCACGCGGGTTGGCGTCGGGCGCGTTTGGGGTCGCGTGCGCGATCGCGCCGGTGACCTCGAACGAGTAGTTCATCAGTTCGGTCGACCCGCCAAGGTCGATCGAGGCCTGCGCAACATAGGCCAGCCCTCGGTAATTCAGGGCCTGATCCGGATGCCGGGACGTGAGATAGCCCCACGCCACCTGCGAGTATTCGCCCTTAAAGACCTCGAACCCGAATCCGTCGACCGTGCCTATTGCCTTGTTGTTCCACGCGGCATTGATCCCGGTAATCGGCCCCTCGCACAGGCCGATCATGCAGGAGACCGAATAGGTGTAGTCGGTCGATCCCTGCTGGCCCTTGCCGCCACCGCCGGTCGGTGCCGCGCCCTTGCCGCCGCCCTGCTGCGGATTCGAGACCGGGTGCGCAGTGAAGTCGCCATACCAGATGAGGTTTCCGGAAATGCGGTTGCGCCCCCACAGGCGTGGCCGAGCCTTGCCCTCCACCGCGGACTGCACCCGAAGGGCGGTCATCGGCTGCGTCTGCTGGCTGTCCTGCTTTTTGGCGAGAAACCACGAACCCATCAGGCCCCCCACGAATGGCGCGTAAAGAACCGGCGTTCGCGGTCCGCGAGATATCCGAGCGTGCCGTTGGCGAGCGTCACGATCCCGGCCTGTTTGAAGGCGTGAATGATGGACGGAAAGCCGCCCTCCATAATGATCGCGCCGTGCGCGAAACATCGGCCGAACTTGTAAAGGACCACATCGGCGGGCTTGGCCTCGGCCTCGGTGATCTCGCGCGCGCGCTCGAGAACCTTGTTCAGGTAGAGCTCATCCGAGCGGTGCAGGTACCATTGCGGGGAGTAAGCCTCGATCTCGATGGGCGACTCGAGTCCGGCGGCTTCATAGACGGCCTTCAGCAGGAAGGCGCAATCGACCCCCGCGCCCTTGACCATCGCGCAATCGTGGTACTTCGTCCCAAGCCAGGTGCGGGCTTCATCACAGACAGCCTTACGTTCTTCGGCTTCGGTCATGGTGGCCCCCGCTGATCACGTCGGCATGTCGGGCCAGTGCCGATTGCCTTTCCGGATGTTATCTGCCCCGACTAGAATTTGTAAGTTGGCTTCACAGTGAAGGCCGCAGACGATCTTGCTCCTGAGCGGAACAATGTGGTCAACGTGATGGGGTATTCCGGTCTCTTCCGTCAAGCGGCGAGCCTCCGCATAGATGGCTCGGATCGCATCCATGTTGGCCCACGGTGGCGTTGCGCGTATTTTTGCGGCCTCCCGGGCGGCGTCATTGGCATTTGCCTTTGATCGGTTTTCCTTTTTCCATCGCCGCGCGCTGGATCTGCTGGCACTGCGGACCTTTTCTGGGTTTGCAGCCCTCCAGCGATCAA